>Ga0335075_10000456_pt1 | contig 72963 bp, 68 predicted proteins | sample Lox_Sample_24_FD_206723 | JGI IMG/M metagenome (GOLD analysis project Ga0335075, IMG submission 206723) | Soil microbial communities from Loxahatchee National Wildlife Refuge, Florida, United States - Lox_Sample_2.4 | ecosystem: Environmental > Terrestrial > Soil > Wetlands | place: USA... | reverse complement strand
CGATTAGACGGGCCAACCCGTAGTCGTCGAACGCGATCAAACCGAGTCCGTCGCTGCCCACGAGCATTCCCAGCCCGGCGAACAGAATCAGGGCTGGCAGCCTGAGACGAGCCGCCAGTCCGGCGGCCGCGACGGCAGTGGCGAGCACCACGCCCACCGCGAGGATCAGGTGCGCGTCACGGGTCATCACCGCCAGCATCGCTGCGCCCGGGCCGGCGCACCATGGAGGCGAGCCTGTATCTCCAACGGCTGGGCTAAGGCTCGATCAGACCGTGGCGGATCGCGTAGCGAGTCAGCTCGACGCGGTCGCGCATGCCGAGCTTGTCCAGGATGTTCGCGCGGTGTCGCTCGACGGTCTTCTCGCTGATGATCAGCGTCTCGGCGATCTGCTTGTTGGTGAACCCCTCGGCCACGAGCTTGACTACCTCCTGCTCGCGCGCAGTCAACGGGTCCTCGCGCACCGGGAGGTCTTGCCGAGCTCGCTGCAAGAAACTATCGATCAGCGGCGTCATCGCCCCGGGATAGAGGAACTTCTCGCCACGCATGGCGGCGCGAATCGCTTCTACCAGGTCGCGATCGGCCACGGACTTGAGCACGTAGCCGGACGCGCCGGCCTTCAGCGCTTCGTACAGGTAGCGCTCGTTCTCGTGCATCGAGAGCATCAGGATCCTCAGCTCGGGCCGCCTGCGGTGAAGCTCGCGCGCCGCGTGCAGACCGGTCATGCGCGGCATCGTGATGTCGACCACGGCGAGGTCGACGTCGTCCTCGAGCCCGCGGCGGACCGCCTCGATGCCGTCGCCGGCCTCGGCGACGACCTCGAGATCGGGCTGCGCCTCGAGCACCATCCGCAACCCGTGCCTGACCAGAGCATGATCGTCGGCGAGCAGGATCTTGGTCTTCAGCGGGATCATGCCGACTCTCCGAGCGGCACCCGGAGGCGGACCTCGGTTCCAGGGCGCGCATTGCGGACCTCGACCGCCGCCCCGATCAGCCTGGCCCGCTCGCGCATGCCCCGTATCCCGCTCCCGTCGGTCTGGCCCTGCCCGAGGCCCTTGCCCTCATCGCGGACGCTGAGCACGAGCTGGCCGTCGTCGGGCTGGAGGATGAGTTCCGCCTGGCGGCTCCCCGAGTGCCGCGCGACGTTGGTCAGCGCCTCCTGTGCGACCCGGTAGATCACGAGCTCGGCTTCCGGGGATAGCTTGGGCAGCGGCCCGGCGGCCCGGTAGGAGACCTCGAGCCCGGATCGCTGCGCGAAGCGTTCGCTCAGCACGGCCAGGGCGCTATCGAGGCCAAGATCGTCGAGGGCCTCCGGACGCAGCTCGATCGCGATTCGCCGCACGTCCTCGAGGCTGGTGCGTACCGCTTCCTGAGCCTCGGCCACGGCCGAGCGCAGGTCTTCAGGTGTGCGCGACTCCACCCGGGCGAGGAGCAACAGCGCAGCAGTCAACTCCTGTCCCACCTGATCGTGCAGCTCCTGGGCGATCCGCAGCCGCTCCGCCTCCTGGCCGGCCAGCACCCGTCCCGTCGCCTCCCTGCGCTCGGACTGCAGGCGCGTGAGCATCTCGTTGAAGCTCAGCGCGAGCTCGCCGGCCTCGGAGTCCCGCCGAGCGTCCGGCACCGACGGGGGCGGGTCGGTCAGATCGACGCTGCGGGTCACCGCGGTCAGACGCTGCAACGGGCGCACCACGCGCCCGAGCAGGAACACGTTCAGGAGCACGACGAGGATCACGGCTGCCAGCAGCGCCACGCCCTCCTCGTCGATCCGGTAGGACGATTCGTGCCCCGGGACGAGAACTGCGATCGTCCCGCCGACCGCGACGAGCAGCAGCAGCACGTTGATGCCGGCGACCCGGTGTAGCAGCGGCACGTACCGGCGGCGGCGTTCGTGCGTCGCTGTGGCGCTGTCCATCGTGCGGGGCGGGTCGGTCACGGCAAGGTTATTCTCCGCGCCTTGTCCCAGCTGGGTTCGATCGGCGGCCCGGGCCTGAGCGTTCTGTTCGTCGGGATCAACCCATCGTTGCGCTCGGAGGAGGCGGGTCACCACTTCGCCCGGCCGGGAAACCGGTTCTGGCCAACCCTCCACGCGGCCGGCTTCACGCCGCGCCGGCTGACCCCCTACGAGGACGGGCTGCTGCCTTCCTTTGGTCTAGGCGTGACCAACATCGTGCCGCGCGCGACGCGGGCCGCCGCCGACTTGAGCGCAGAGGAGCTGCGCGCGGGGGCCGTCGTCCTCGACGCGACGGTGCGAAAGTGGGCGCCTCGTCTGGTGGCGATGGTCGGCGTCGTCGGCTATCGCGTCGCGTTCTCCCTGCCCCGGGCGGGTATGGGCCTCCAGGCGGAAGCGATCGGTGGCCGGCCGGTTTGGGTGCTGCCGAATCCAAGTGGCCTCAACGCGCACTACAAGCCCGCCGATTTCGCGCGCCTGTACGCACAGGCGCGCGAGTACGCCGAGTCAATCGGATAGCGCCGGCGCCGAGGCGTTCAGCCTTGGAGTCTTCAACAGGGAGAGAGAACCGAGACCATCAGGCAAAGCTGATCAGGCTAGACTTATGATCACGCCTGATCGAACCGCCCCTACCCCGCCGGCGACCCCGCGGCAGGCGGCCGCCGAACTGCGCGCGACGCTCGGTCTGCTGTATCGCCGGCTCCGCCAGACACGGGCCGGGGCCGACCTCACCCTGCCCGAGGGCTCCGCGCTGAGCCGCCTTGACCAGCACGGCCCGACGACGGGTGCACAACTGGCCAGGATCGAGCAGGTCAGCCCGCAATCGATCGGCGCCACCCTGCGATCGCTAGAGGCCAAGGGCCTGATCGGGCGAGCTCCCGATCCACGGGACGGACGCCGCGTGATCCTCTCGCTGACCGACGCCGGCCGGGAGACGCTGCGCAGCAAGCGCTCGGCCCGAACCGAGCAGATGACGCGGGCGCTGGCGGCTTTGAACGCCGAGGAGCGATCCCAGTTGATCGCGGTCCTGCCCGTCCTCGAGCACCTCGCCGAGGAGCTCTGAGCTCAGACGGCCACCGACCCGACGACGAGTCCAAGCCCGCGGGCCGACGACGGCTACAAGTGGGTCGCGCTGGCCAACACGACTGCGGCGGTGTTCATGAGTCAGCTCGACGGCTCGATCGTGCTGATCGCGCTGCCGGCGATCTTCACCGGGATCCATCTCGACCCGCTGCTGCCGCGGAACATCAGCTACCTGCTGTGGATGATCATGGGCTACCGGCTGGTCCAGGCTGTCCTGGTCGTTACGGTGGGCCGGCTCGGCGACATCTTCGGCCGGGTTCGGATCTACAACGCCGGCTTCGCCGTGTTCACCGTGGCCTCGGTGATGCTGTCATTCGATCCGTTCACCGGCGCGCATGGCGCGCTCTGGCTGATCGGATGGCGCTTCCCGCAGGCGGTCGGCGGCTCGATGCTGACCGCCAACTCCGCGGCGATCCTGACCGACGCGTTTCCGTCCGAGCAACGCGGGTTTGCGTTGGGCACCAACCAGGTCGCGGGCCTGGCCGGCATGTTCATCGGGCTTGTCGCCGGCGGCATCCTGGCCTCGCTGGACTGGCGGGCCGTGTTCTGGGTCAACGTCCCCGTCGGGATCTACGGGACGCTGTGGGCCTACCTCAAGCTGCGCGAGACGAGCCAGCGCCAGCGCACCCCGATCGACTGGTGGGGCAACGTCACCTTCGCGGTCGGGCTGTCGGCGATCCTGATCGCTTCGACATACGGGATCCAACCCTACGGCGGCCACACGATGGGCTGGACGAACCCGTGGGTGATCGCCGGCCTGGGAGGTGGCGCCGTGCTGCTGATCGCGTTCGTCTTGATCGAGCGGCGGGTCACGGCTCCGATGGTCAACCTTCAGCTCTTCAAGATCCGCGCGTTCACGGCCGGCAACGTCGCCGGCTTCACGATGTCGCTCGCGCGCGGCGGCCTCCAGTTCATGATCGTGATCTGGCTGCAGGGGATCTGGCTGCCGTTGCACGGGTACAGCTTCAGCCAGACGCCGCTCTGGGCCGGCATCTACATGCTTCCGCTCACCGTCGGGTTCCTGATCGCCGGACCCGTGTCGGGGACGCTGTCGGACCGAATCGGTTCCCGCGGCCTGGCCACGGCTGGCGCCGCGATCACCGGCCTGGGGTTCGTCGGCCTGATGCTCCTTCCGGTCGACTTTCCATACGTGGTGTTCGCCCTGTTGCTGGCGTTGATCGGTGTCGCCACGGGAATGTTCGCCTCGCCGAACTCCTCCTCGATCATGGGCAGCGTCCCACCTTCCGAGCGCGGCGTCGCCTCGGGCATGCGCGCCACCTTCCAGAACTCGGGCACCGCCATCTCAATCGGCATCTTCTTCACGCTGGTGATCGCGGGGGTCGCGAGCAGTCTTCCGGGCACGCTCTCAAGCGGCCTGATCCACGCGGGCGTCCCAGTCGCGGTCGCCCACGAGCTCGCCGGACTGCCGCCGGTCTCGAGCCTGTTCGGGGCGCTGCTCGGGATCAACCCACTCGAACACCTGCTGAGCGCGCACGGCGCGCTCCAATACCTGACCGCCGCGGGGCGCGACGCGTTGACCGGCCGTGCGTTCTTCCCGCACCTGATCTCCGCCCCGTTCCACGACGGCCTCGTGGTCGTGTTCGCGACCTCGGCAGCGCTGTCGGGAGTCGCGGCAATCGCCTCGCTGCTGCGCGGAGGTCGTGTTACCCCCTCGACCACACCAAAGGAGCCTACGTATGAGCACCGACACCCCCGCCCCAATCGAGCCGGCCAAGACCGCGCTGCTGATCATGGACTACCAGAACGGGATCTTCGACCGCGTCGAGAACGGTGACGCCTTGCTCGATGGCGCCAAGCGGGCGATCGATCTGATCCGCCAGCAGGGCGGCACGATCGGCTACGTCCGCGTCGGCTTCGCCGACGGCGAGGCGCCCAGCGGCACGATGGGCCGCCGGATCGGCCGCGACGCGGCGCTGACGATGTTCCACGCCGACTCGCCCGGCACCCAGATTCACGATGACATCGCTCCCCAGGACGGCGACATCGTCGTACGCAAGACGCGGGTCGGACCGTTCGGCACCACGGACCTCCACGAGCGACTACAGGCGAACGGGATCGACACGCTGATCCTTGCGGGCATCTCGACGAGCGGCGTAGTCCTGTCCGCCGTGCGCGATGGCCACGACCGCGACTATCGCCTGGTCGTCCTGTCGGACCTGTGCGCCGACCCCGAGGCAGACGTGCACGCATTCCTGACCGAGCGGATCTTCCCGCGCCAGGCCGACGTGATCACGAGCGAGGAGCTGGCCGGGCTGCTCGGCTAGCTGCGGATTCACGACTGTCCAGGTCAGGCGGTCGGGAGGTAGCGGCGGGCGGTGACGTACTCATCCCCGAAGTCCGCCAGTGGGATGACGTGTATCGAGCTTGCCGAGTTGGGAGCCTCGATTATCTGTCCGCCACCGATGTACATGCCCACGTGGGTGACCGCGCGCGAGGGCGGATCGGTGGCGAAGAAGACCAGGTCGCCCGCCTGGAGCCCGTCCCGCGCCACCGGGTGGCCGCCCATTGCCTGCGCATCGGCATCGCGCGGGATGACGATGCCGTTGACACGGTAGATCAAATTCACGAATCCGGAGCAGTCAAAGCCGAACGCCGACGTCCCGCCCCAGAGGTAGCGCACGCCGAGGAACAGCTTCGCCGTCGCCACCAGCGACTGGCCGGTCGGCGGCGGGATCGCCGAGCTCGAGGAGTAGACGTGGACGTCCGTGCTGGGCAACGCTCCGGTTTGACCGCCCGGCGTCTGCACCCGTACGTCGCCGCTCGATACAGCCACCTCCGGAAGCCGCGTTCCGAAGCTCAATCTGAGCGGACGAAGCCGCCCGCGCAGCATCGTCGTGGGCGCCGTGACCACGGCGATCCGGCCGGACAGCAGTCCGGCAAAGCTCGTGTTCGCGGTCAGCTGCCTGGTCGGCACCCAGCCGGGATAGCCGAGTCGGTTCTTCGGTGTGGGCTGGTCGGTGACCGCGACCTCGGTCCAGGATCCGTGTTGCGCCAGGACCCGTACCGGCTCGCCGAACAGCGCCTGGGTCTCGATCCTCCCGTCCAGCCCCAGCCTCGCCGCAGTGTTCAAGACGCGGCTCCACGCCTCCATGTTCACCGGGTTTCCCAGCGCGGGGCGATCGATGGCGCGGGGAGCGGACGGATTCGCCCACACCGTCGCCACCGAGACATCGACGTACCGGGTGGGCGCCGACGCAGGTTTGGCCAGAGACGGCGTTCTCGACAACTCGGCCTCCGTCCCGATCTCGATCACCGGATGCGCCGAGGGCTTGAGCCAGCGCAGGACGTCGAGCAGCCGGCTCTCGGACAGCGCGACGCACCCCTCAGTCGCTCCACCGACCCAGCTGTGGAGAAAGATGCCCGACCCGAGCGCGTTCCGGCCGCCGCGAATCGGGTTCATGTTGAACTGGATGACGGCGAAATACGGGTACGCGACGGTCTCGGTCCACAACGGCTCCGACCACGCCGCGAACGCCGGTGTCACCCCGCACGCCACGTGCACAAAGCGGTTGTACCGCGGCGAGTAAGGATCCTCGTCCCACCAGTCACCGCACGCCAACCGGTGATAGGCGTAGTGAAGGCCGCCGGGGTTCGGCTCGTTTCCGTACATGGTGGCGCCGATGCCGTACACGCCAATCGGGGTGGCATGATCACCCTCGCGGCGGGCGCCGGCGGCCAGCAGGTGACCCGAGCCGGTCTCGACCGGCCAGGGTCCGAAGACGGGTCGCCAGGGCGAGCTCGGGTTGGCGCGCTGATAGGCGCGGAGCGTCGCGAGGTACCCGGGCGGATCGTCCGTTGGGCTCGAGACGACGATCAGCTGCTCCGCGCCCGCGGGAATGTTCAGGCGCGAGCCGTGCGCCACGGCCGGCGTCGCTGCCACGGCCGGCGTCGCTGCCACGGCCATCGACGAGACGAGCGCGGCGACTCCGGCGAGAAGCGAACGCCTCATCCCCGCGTTGCGCGGTCGAACATCTCGGCCGCCGCCTCATGAAAGCCAGAGGGCAGCCCCGCCGCAGCGAAGGTCGCCGCGATCTCGTGCATCTCCCCCACCCAGCGCCAGCCCTTCGCCTCGGCCGAGTCCGCCGCGCCTTGCCAGCGAGCATCGAGACCGGGTTGCGAGCGCCCCCACTCAGCTCGCAGGGCCTCCTCCACACCGTTCGCCGCAGCGCTGTCCAGCGCCGCGAGGAGCAGCGCCGCCGAGCCCTTGGTCCACGCCGCGTACGCCATCTTCACCGCCGACGCCGCGACTGGCGAGCCCGTGACGGCCACGGGTTCCAGGCGCGTACCCGCAAACAGACGTGACGCTTCGGACGCGTGCGGTCCGGACAGGTACAGACGGGTGGTCCCCTCCCGGCGCGGCGGAGGCCCCACGATGCCGGCGTCCACCCAGCGCTCCCCGATCAGCTCACCGATCTGACTCGCGGTCATTGGCGACACCGCGTTGGCGTCGATGAACAGCGCCGTCGTCCCCTGCACCGAGCGGGCCACGTCGAGCGCCGCGTGTGGCGGGCACACCGACAGGATCACCTCGGCGACGCGTATGTCCTCGACTGGGGTCAGCCCAGCCCGGGCGGCCCGCTGCGCGGTCTCCTCGCTCCTTCCATGCGGGAGCCACACCACCTCCTGTCCCCGCTCGACGAGCATGCCTCCGATCGCTGCGCCCATCTCCCCCGGATGCAGCAGGCCGATACGCACCCGCCCCATCATGGCAAAGGACCGGCTCGACTAGTAATCGTCGAGGTTCTCGACGATCTCGTTGGCGCGCGACCATTGGTCGGGCGGGACGACGAGATAGATGTCGCCGCGTCCCAGACGATCGAGCGAGTGCTCGGCGACGCACGACGCGTCGACGCCGAGCTCACGAAGGCGGTCGCGCCACGCCACGGCGGTCGCTTCCTCCTCGAACGTGCTCACCGTCTCCCAGCCCTCGAGGCGGGGATCGTCGATCGATACCGCCGGATCCTTCGCCTGGAAGGCCTTGCCGAAGCGGGGGAAGCGCACGTGAGAAGCGTACGCGCCTGACCACCCGCACAACTCGTCACGCCAGACGGAACCGGACCCCGTGTCGTGTCATGCAGGTCGCGACCCGAGCGGGCGCTCAGGCCGGCACCGCGACTGGCGTGAGCGTACGCGTGCCCTCGCCACCGACGGCGACCGCCGCCTTCGCCGTCACCAGGTGGTACAGGATCAGCAGCTGTACCAGCGCCAACGACTCGGAGCGGTGCAAGTCGGTGCCGACCGTGAACTCGCCGAGACGGCGGGCGCGCAGATGCGTGGCGAAGTGCATGCGCGTCCAGATCGCCTCTTCGATCGCCTCCGCGTGGTCGGGATCCATCCGCCCCGGGATGCGCAGAACGCGCTCGCCGTCACGCTCGACAACCGTCAGGCCGTCCGGCTTGCCGTTGATGAGCGGCGACAGGTCCGGATGAGGCAGCCCATCGCCCAGGGTCAGCTCGGCCTCGAGGTGGGTCTGATCCTCCCCCGTCTCCCCGTCCGATGGTCTGAACGACACGAGCATGTCGGCGTAGCGGCGCTGGGGCCGGATGAACGCCTCCGAGTCGGCCTCGCGGCGATCGAGCTCGGCGAGAACCTCGTCCGTCGTGTAGCCGCGGCGCGTGCAGTCGCGCTGAACCTTCCACCGGCGGCGCAGCTCCTCGGGCGGATTGAGGAACACGCGCACGTCATACACGTCGCGCATCTCGGGCAGGTGATACCCGAGCAGGCCCTCGATCACGGTGAACCGCTCTGGGTGGACGTAGACAGCGGGACCGAACGTCCCGTCCTTGTGACGGTACACCGGCTTTAGGATCGCCTCGCCCCGGCGCAGGTGGGCGAGGTGCTGGGCGATGATGTCGAGGTAGTTGCAGTCCGGGTGCAGTGGACTGATTCCCAGCTCCGCGCGCTGCTTGCGGTCGTAGCGGTGATAGTCGTCGGTGCAGATGTGGGCGACGTGCTCCTCGCCGAGCACGCGGACGAGCCCCCGGGTGATCGTCGTCTTTCCCGCCGCGGAATCGCCGACGACACCGAGGACGACGGGCCGCGCGGTCCGCCGCTGGCTGGCCATCGGCACCGTCACGCCGCTTCCCGCTCCGGCTCGGTGTGCCCCTCGTCCTCGAACACGCTGCTCTTGAGGATGTCTTCCGCCTCGATCTGGCGCAACATCTCCACGGTCGGCTCGGTCCCCGACCGCACAACCTCGTAGACCCGGTTGGCGTGGCGCAGCCGCGCGCGCTCGATCCCGTTTCGCACGCTGCGGGCATGCGCGAACCGGGGGCGGCGCATGCGCCGGACGATGTACTGGCGGAACGCCTGCTCGGCGTCCGGAGCGAGGACGTAGTTCTCCGCCGACAGCATCATCCGACCGATCGCCAACAGCTCGTCGGCCGAGTAATCGGGAAAGTCGATGTGGTGGGCGACGCGGGAGGACATGCCCGGGTTGAGCCGGAAGAACTCATCCATCCGGTCCTTGTAGCCGGCCAGCACGACGACGAGGCGATCACGCTCGTTCTCCATCACCTGGAGCAGTATCTCGATTGCCTCCACCCCGTAGTCACGCTCGTTCTCGGGCCGGTACAGGTAGTAGGCCTCGTCGATGAACAGCACCCCGCCGAACGCTCGCTTGAGCACGTCCTTGGTCTTGGGCGCCGTGTGACCCACGTACTGGCCGACGAGGTCATCGCGGGTCACCGCCACGACATGGTTGCGCTCGATGTAGCCCAGGCGATGGAGGATGTCAGCCATCCGCATCGCGACCGTCGTCTTGCCCGTGCCGGGGTTGCCCGTGAAGCACATGTGGAGCGTCGGCCTCCCGGCGGCCAGGCCCGCGTGCCGGCGCAGCTGATCGACCACGAGCAGCGCCGAGATCTCCCGGATCCGCGTCTTCACGGGTCGCAGCGCCACCAGCTCGCGGTCGAGCTCATCGAGCACCCCCTCGATGTTCGCCTCGCGCACGAGCGTCGCGATGTCTGGGGCCTCGACGGTGCTCATGACCGAGAGCCGTTCAGGTAGCGGCTCCCCACCGGCCGGTCCGCAGCGTACGGATGCAGTCCGTACCGCATCACGCGATCGTGGGCGTCGGTCCGCTCCAGCCGGAACCCGGGCTCATGGGGCGGACGGTTCACGATGAAGCTGAGCGCGGTGGTCTGCCGCCCGTAGGAGGCGTCGTAGGCGAGCACCTTGATGTAGTGCTGGGGATGAGCCTCGCGGCACGCCCGGACGTCGCGCATGACGAGCGCGGCGTCCTCCACCGGCAGGTCGAACATCGGCAGCCCCCACATCTCCCAGTAGGAGTTGCGCGGATGGGGATCGTCGGTGTACTCGATCGAGATCGCCCAACCGTGCTCGAGCGAATACCTGATCTGCGCGGCGATCTGCTCGTCGGTCAGGTCGGGGAGAAACGAGAAGGTTCCCTGGGTGATGCGCATGGCAGCTCCTTCCGCTCAGGAAAGCGTCGGCGTGAGGACGAAATCCGGCGTGTCGGTGGACTGGAAGTCAAACGTGACGTCCTTCCACACCTGGAGCGCGGCGTCGAGCTCCGGGCACCCCTTGGCGGCCTTCTCCAGGATGTCGGGTCCCTCCTGGAAGTAGTCGCGACCCTCGTTGCGGGCCTGGATCATGGCTTCGACGGCGACACGGTTGGCGGTGGCGCCGGCCCCGACGCCCATCGGGTGCCCGATCGTTCCGCCCCCGAACTGGAGGATCACATCCTCGCCGAGGTAGCGGAGCAGCTGGTGCATCTGTCCGGCGTGGATGCCGCCCGAGGCCACCGGCATCACCGCCGGCAGCGACGCCCAATCCTGGTCGAAAAAGATCCCGTTCTGGAGATTCTCGGGCACGTGGTTCAGCCGCAGCGTGTCGTAATAACCCTCGATCATCGACGGGTCACCCTCAAGCTTGCCGACGACCGTGCCTGCGTGGATGTGATCGACCCCGAGTAGCCGACACCACTTCGCTATCACGCGGAACGAGACGCCATGCGTCTTTTGCCGGGTGTACGTGCCGTGTCCGGCCCGGTGCAGGTGAAGGATCATGCCGTTGCGGCGCGCCCACTTCGACATCGACTGCATCGCGGTGTAACCGACGGTCAGGTCCATCATGATGATGACGCTTCCGATTTCCTTGGCGAACTCGGCGCGCTCGTACATGTCCTCCATCGTCGCCGCGGTCACGTTCATGTAGTGACCCTTGATCTCACCGGTCGCCGCGCTGGCCCGGTTCACGCCTTCGATCGCGTGCAGGTAACGGTCGCGCCAGCGCATGAACGGCTGCGAGTTGATGTTCTCGTCGTCTTTCGTGAAGTCGAGGCCGCCCCGGAGCGCCTCGAACACCACGCGCCCGTAGTTCTTGGCTGACAGCCCGAGCTTCGGCTTGACGGTGGCGCCGAGCAGCGGCCGCCCGAACTTGTCCAGGTACTCGCGCTCCATCACGATGCCGTGTGGCGGCCCCTGAAAGGTCTTCACGTACTGCGTCGGGATCCGCAGGTCCTCGAGCCTGAGCGCCTTGAGCGCCTTAAAACCGAACACGTTGCCGATGATCGAGCTCGTCATGTTGGCGATCGACCCTTCCTCGAACAGGTCGAGGTCGTAGGCGATCTTGGCGATGTACTCACCCTCGCGACCCGGCACCGGCGCCACGTCATAAGCCTTCGCTTGGTAGTGCTCGTGCGCGGTCAGGCGATCCGTCCAGACGACGGTCCAGGTCGCGGTGGACGACTCGCCGGCCACGGCGGCCGCCGCTTCCACCGCATCTACGCCGGGCTGGGGCGTGATGCGGAACGCGGCCAGGATGTCGCTGTCTTTCGGGACGTAGTCCGCGTCGAAGTAGCCCATTTCGGCGTACGGTGTGACCCCGGACGCCCACCGGTCCTTCTTTAGATGCGGGGTTGGTGAGATGCTCGCCATCGCTCATTGACCTTTCGCTCGATGGCGGTAAGGTAGGCCCGACTACACATAAAGATCAAATACTGATTTGTCGTACTGTCATAAGTATTCTTCTATAGCTCGCGACTAATGCCCCGTCCGATCCTGCTCGGCATCGCCGGCGATTCCGCCGCCGGCAAGACAACGCTCACCCGGGGACTCGTTCGTATCCTGGGTGAAGCGCAGGTCACGCACGTCTCCGCGGATCACTACCACCGCTACGACCGCAGGCAGCGCGCCGAGCGGCGGGTGTCACCGCTTCACCCGGATTGCAATCACCTGGACGTGCTTGAGCAGGATCTCGCGCACATCCGCGCCGACCAGTCGATCTTCAAGCCGGTGTACCGCCACCAAGACGGCACTTTCGGCGCTGGGGAGTACGTGTCACCCGCGACCTTCACCATTGTCGAGGGGTTGCTCGCATTCCACACGCCGGCGATGCGCGACCTCTACGACGTGCGCGTGTACGTCGACCCGCCCGAGGACCTGCGCCGCACCTGGAAAGTGCAGCGCGACTGCTCCCGTCGCGGCTACACCACCGACCAGGTGCTCGAGGAGCTCGATCGACGGGAGGCGGATGCCGAGTCCTACGTCCGCCCTCAACAGCGCCACGCCGACCTCGTGATCTCCTTCCTGCCCGGCGACCGCGGTGACCAGGAGCACCTGGACGCCAAGGTGACGATGCGCCCCGGGCTGGTCCATCCCGACCTGTCGGCCCTCGCTGAGGGCGGCGCCTTGGCGTTAGTGGAGCGTGGCCCGGAGGTCGTCCTCTGGGTGCCGGGCACGATCGCCCCCGAGCAGAGCGCCGCGATCGAAGAGGCGATCTGGGAGGGCATGCACTTCGCCAGTCATCTGCGCACCGAGCGCCTCGGCGAGTTCACCGTCGGAACCCGTCTGCACCGATCCGAGTCACTGGCGATCACTCAGCTCCTGGTCCTGTATCAGCTCGTCACGGCCCGCGCCGCGGTCGCGATCGGGGCGGTCAACGCGCGAACCGACCGGGATCGGGCGGCGATCAGCTGACCTGTCGAACTTCGGCGCGGAGAAAGTCGGCGAACGTAGCGGCCGGCCCTCGTTCGGGACCGACCGCGGGGCGCAGCACGAACCACGGTCGCGGCTCGGGGCCATCCGTGAGCGCGATCTCCCCCAGCCACCCGGCCGCCAGCTCGGACTCGACCGCCGCACGCGACAGAAGTGAAACACCGAGCCCCGCCCGCGCTGCTTGCTTGATCGCTCCGTTGGAGCCGAGCGTGAGCGTCCGCGGGCTGAGGCCCAGCTCCCGGAGGAACTCCTCGCCGAGGGCGCGCGTACCCGACCCGGGCTCGCGCAGGAGCCACACGCGTTCCGCCAGGGTGTCGGCCCCCACCGCCTCGACCGTCTCCACCACACCGGGCGCGATCGCCGCCGGGTCGTCGGGACTTGTGATGCACGCGATGTGGTTCTCGAGGAGCGGCTCGGCGATCAAGCGCCGATCGCCAGGGGGCTTGCCGGAGATGGCCACGTCGGCCAAATGGCTCGTGACGCGTTCGAACACGTACGCGCGGTTGCCCACGTCGAGCGTGAGCTCGATGTCCGGGTGGCGCACGGCGAACTCGTGCATGAGCGGCGGCACGAACGACTCGGCTGCGGTGGTGACGGCCGCGATGCGGAGTCTCCGCGCGGCGAGCGCGGCCGCTTCGCGCGCCGCCTGTCGTCCTTCCTCGAGCAGGCCGACTACGTCCGCGGCGTACGGCTTGAACGCCTTCCCGGCCTCAGTCAGGCGGATGCCGCGCCCCGCGCGCTCGAATAGCTCGCACCCAAGCTCGCGACCGAGGGCCGCGAGGGCGGAGGAGACCGATGGTTGCGTGACGACGAGCTCGTCGGCCGCGGCCGTGACCGACCCGCCGCGAACCGTCGCGAGAAACGCAGTCAGCTGCGTGACGGTTATTGCCAAGAACCTAAGCGTACCTTAGGTTCCATAGACATTTCCCTTTTGATTGTCCCCGCCTGCGAAGAACCGACGCGGATTAGCGACCATCAACTCGTCGATCTGCGCCTGGGTGACGCCCTCCCGCAGCAGCGCTGGGATGACCTGGTTTGAGATCAGGAGGTAGTCGGGCTTCTCGTTGGCAAAAGCCGGATCGCCGACCATGAAGTCGCAGAAGCAGGCAGCATCGTGCGAGAGATGAATTCGGTCGCCGTACCCCGCCCCGAGCAACGCTAGAAGTGTCTTAACCCGATCGGCCAGCGGATTGAAGTGATCGATGCCGAAACGATCGCAACCGAGCCAGGCGCCGCTCGCGGCGATTTCCCGCAGGTAGCCCATGTCGTTGCTGTCACCACAGTGCGCGATCACGATTCGGGCCGGATCGACACCATGTCCCGTGAGCACCTCGAGCGCGTCGACGCCGGTGCGCGCCGCCGCGTTGGTGTGGACCATGATCGGGGCGCCCGTTTCGATGCCCGCCGCGGCCACCGCGGCCAGGATCCGGGGGATGTCGCCGATCACCCCGTGCTCTTCCACGGCGCACTTGAGGAAGGCAGCCTTGACGCCGGTGTCGTCGATGCCGTCCCGGATCTCGCGGACGAACAAGTCGGCGAGCGCGTCGACGCTGCGGTAGACGAGGAAGTTCGGCAATCCGAGGAACGCGTACACGCCGCTGGCCACGACGATGTTCAGTTCGACCGCGGCGTTCAGCTTCTGGATGCGGGGGATGTATCGGCCGAGGCCTGGCGCCGTTGGGTCGACGATCGTCCGGATGCCGGCGTCACGGACCGCCCCCAGCTTCGCGACCGCGTCGTCGAGCCGCTCCTGCTCGTCCCAGTAGCACGGACCGAACGCGTGGCCCCAGTTCTGGAACGCCTCCGCCTGCATGAGGAAGACGTGCTCGTGCATGAGCGTCGGCCCGAGCTGATCGACGTCAACCGGGCCATGGATCGTCTCGACCGTTGCCATCGTCCCTCTCCTCTGTCCTTTCCGGATTTCGCCCCTGGTCTCTCACCGTCCCTGGGAATTCTTGCTCGCCGCATGAGATGATCCCGAACCCTGGGGCGCAGACCTGGACTCCTACTGATCTTCTGATGCAGGCACGTAACAAGAATCTCGTGCTGGCGGCGATGGTGTTCGCCGTTGCGATGACGTTCATCGATCAGACGATCGTCGCGATCGCGATCCCGCACATCCAGAAGGAGCTTTCGCTCACCGGCACGGGCTCGCAGTGGGTGATCAACGGTTACCTGCTGGCCCTTTCGGCGCTGTTTGCGTTCGGTGGGCGGCTCGGCGACGTGCTCGGTCGCCGGCGGATGGTCGTGATCGGCGTGATCGGCTTCGCCGTGACGTCGGCGCTGTGCGGTCTGACGCCGAAGGGAAGCGTGGCCGAGACCTGGATCATCGTCTTCCGAGTGCTCCAGGGCGCGTCTGCCGCGCTCATGTTTCCGGCCTCCGTGGCCATCGTCGTCGCGTCTTATCCGGTGCGCGAGCGTGGCCGGGCGATGGCCGTGTTCTTCGGCATCTCGGGAGGTCTGACGGCGATCGGGCCGATCGCCGGCGGCTTCCTCACCCAGTGGACGTGGCGGGCGATCTTCTGGGTCAACATTCCGGTCGCGATCATCGCGCTCGTGCTCATCTGGCTCGCGAAGCCCGACAACGTGCGCCGTCCGGCGAAGATCGACTACCGCGGGACCCTCCTCATCACGGGCGCGATGGGCCTGATCGTGCTCGGCCTGCAGCAGTCGACGACGTGGGGCTGGGGGAGCATCGCAACGTGGTTGTCGATCATCGTCGGGGTTGGTCTCGGCGTCGCCTTCATCGCCTGGGAGCGCCGCACGCCAGAGCCCCTTCTGCGCCTGGCGATCTTCGCCAATCGCGGCTTCGCGGTCGACACGGCGGCGCTCGGGCTGATGTCGATCGTGTTCGTCCCGTTCTTCTTCTTCGCCTCGTTATACGCGCAGGTCGCGCTCGGAGAGTCGTCCTCGAACGCGGGCGAGTACCTCCTCTACTGGTTCATCGGCTTCGTGATCGCCGCCCAGATCGGCGGACGGATGCTCGACCGGGGCGGAGCGCGAAGACCGGTCGTGATCGGCTCGGCGCTCGCCGCGGTCGGCTTCTACCTCCTCGCCGGCGAGCTCGTCCACCTCTCCCTGGGCAAGCAGACGCTCAACATCATCTTCGCCGGCGTGGGCCTCGGAATGATGCTCGGGCCGGCGAGCACCGACGCGGTCAACCGGGCCCCGAGCGGAACCTACAGCGAGGTGACGGGCATCACCCAAACGGCCCGCAACTTCGGGGCCAGCCTCGGCTTGGCCATTCTCGGCTCGATCCTCATCAGCCGCACCGTGCATAACGTGACGCCGGTCTTGACGCGGGCGGGCGTTCCCGCTCGCACGGCACACTCGATCGCCTCCGCGATCGGCTCAGGCTCCCCGGCCAGCGGGTCGAGCTTCCACGCGTCCCCGGCGCTCATCCACCAGGTGCAGCTCGCGTTCGCCCACTCCACCCAGACCGTCTTCTACATCATGACCGGCGTGTTCGTCTTCACGTTTCTCGTTGTGGTGCGCGGGATGCCACGCGGACGGGTTGAGCCCGCCGACGACGAAGCGCCGTCTCGAGGAGCCCCCTCAGAGGTGTCGGTCGGCTAGCGCGCTCGGAACGCGCTCATGCAGGTTGCCGGGGCACGCGGCGCACTAGCCCTCGGGCCGGTAGCGGAGCCCGTCGAGCGCGATGCGGAGGATGTGCTCGGTCTGGCCCGGGTCGCTGGTCGGGATCTTGGAGATGCCCATCACCATCTGCATGACCTCCGGAAAATCGACGTCATCTCGCACGGCGCCGGCTTCCTGAGCGCGCTTGAGCAGGGGTCCGCCCGCGCTGTACAGAGAGGTCCGACAGAGCTGGAACAGCGGAGCGTCGCGCTCGAGGTAGTTGAGCAGCTCGGCGGATAGCGCTTGCTTGGTGGCGAGATAGGCGATCAGCCGCTCGAACCAGTCGTTGAGGGCCTGCCACGGATCGGCCTGCTCGAGTTCGGCGGCGGAGCGGCAGACATCCTCGACCTCGTTGACGTAGAGAGCCTCCACCAGCGCCTGCCGATTGGGGAAGTGGCGGTAGAGCGTGCCGATGCCGACGCCGGCGCGACGGGCGATTTCCTCGAGCGCGGTCGACTCCCCACCCTCGGCGAATGCCTCCCGGGCAGCCACGAGCACCTTTTCGTAGTTGCGCCGAGCGTCCGCGCGCTTGGGCCGGGTGATCAGGGTCTCGGTGGTTGCTTCGGTGGTGCTCATCCTAACCTGCCTTGACAACCGGAGGATACCTCCGTATATTATGTGGAGGCTCCCTCCAGATATTTCGGAGGCGGCCTCCATTTTAGCGCCAAATCGAACCACCTACAAGTTGGGATTCGCATGAACCTAGTAGCTCCCCTAAGGCGCCGCCGCCAGGCGCCGCCGACCAACCTAATAAGGCGCCGCCGCCAGGCGCCGCCAACCAGTTCGGAGCAAGCGGATCGCCGCCGCTGGACGGCGCTCATGGTCGTGTGCCTGGCGCAGCTCATGATCGTGCTCGACGTCACGATCGTGAATGTCGCCCTGCCCTCGATCCAACACGATCTCCACTTCAGCCAGTCGAACCTCACCTGGGTCGTCAACGCGTTCCTCGTCACCTTCGGCAGCCTGCTGCTGCTCGCCGGGCGAATCGGCGACCTGGCCGGACGCAAGCGCGTGTTCCTGGGCGGCCTGGTCACATTCACCGTCGCCTCGCTTCTGTGCGGCATCGCGCCCAACCAGGCCTGGTTGATCGCCGCCCGCTTCGTGCAGGGCATTGGCGCCGCCGCCCAGGCCTCGGTGATCCTCGCCATCATCATCAGCCAATTCCCCGAGCCCAGCGAGCGCGCCCGCGCGATGAGCGCGTACGTGTTCGTGTCCGTGGCCGGAGGCTCGCTCGGGCTCCTTGCCGGCGGCCTCCTCACCCAGGCGCTGAGCTGGCACTGGGTGTTCTTCGTCAACCTCCCGATCGGCATCGCCACCTTTGTCCTCGGGCGAGTGTTCATCGACTCCGACAGCGGGCTCGGCTTCGAGCACGGCGTCGACTGGATGGGCTCTGCGCTCGTCACGGCGTCGCTGATGAGCGGCATCTACGCGATCGTCCAGGCGACCAACCACGGCTGGATCTCGTCGCAGGTGCTCAGCTTCGGCGGCCTTGCGATCGTGCTGATGGCTGCGTTTCTCGCCCTCGAGGCGCGCATCAAGAACCCGATCATGCCGCTGCGCATCCTGCGCCTGCGCGGCCTGATCAACGCCAGCCTGGTGAGAGGCTTCCTCGTCACGGGGATGTACTCGACCTTCTTCCTGGGCGCGCTGTACCTCGAGCACGTCCGCCACTACAGCGCCCTACAAACCGGCGCGGCCTTCCTCCCGTGGACGCTGACCGTCGCCGTCCTTTCGCGGGGGATCACGGCCCGGCTCGTGCAACGGTTCGGGTCGCTTCCGGTGCTCTCCGGCGGCATGGCGAGCGCGGTGGCCGGGCTGTACCTGTTCAGCACCGTCGGACCGGACACGACCTACTTCCCGACGATCTTCATCGCGTGCTTTGCGATCGGCCTGGGCATCGGCAGCGCGTTCATGCCGCTCCTGACGATCGCGATGGCCGACGTTCCGCCCGCGGACTCGGGCCTCGGCTCGGGGATCACCAACGTCTCGCAGCAGATCAGCGGCGCGCTCGGGCTGGCCGTTCTCAGCACGATCGCGGCGAACCGGACGAAGGGGCTTCTGTCCGCCCACCAGGCGGTCACGACCTCGCTGATCGGCGGCTACCACCTCGCGTTCCTGGTCGGCGCGGCGACGATCGCAGTCGGGATCCTCGTGGCCCTCGCCCTGCTGCGGCCGGCCCGTACGAGGCCCGCACTGCAACTCGCCAACGAGCCCGCGGAAGGCGACGCCGCCCACCTCAACTTCGACATGGAAAGAGAAGCCGCATGACACACACGGATCGCCGCCCCACCCCGATTGCAGCTCCAGCCCGGACCGGTCGCCGCTCGTCACACGCCAAGCGGCGGCCGAGCACCCGCCTGATCTCCGAGGCCGTCGTGGCCAGCTACATCCACGACATATCGCAGCGACATCGGCTAGCCAAGCCGGCTGACCCCGAGCCGCGTGTCGGTCTGGATCGTGCCGTCCGAGTCGCCGGGCACGAAGATGGCGCCGCCGCGCACGGCGACACCTACGGCACCGACAGGAACGTCGAACACCAGGTGCGTGGTGGCAGTCGCGCCGCGTCGCAACGGAAACACGCCAAACGGCTCCCGCGACCCCTCCGCGAACCCGTCGGACTGGTAGACCTGTGTGCTCACCAGCTCGGCGTCCACCGGCTGGTTGAGGGGTGAGGCTCCCGTGTTCGTCACTTTCACGGCGACGACCACGAACTCACCCTTGGCCCGCGTGGAGGGCGCACCGTCCTGGCCGCTGATGCGCTTGGCAACGCGGGCTCCTGTGACCGTCAGCGCGTATCCGTCGAGGTTCAGCCGGTCACCCCGGTTGACGACGGTCAGCTTGACTGAGTCATTCAGGCACGTGCCCTGCTTCGTACCCCCGAGCGAGATGCCCGCTGCCTGGCAGGTTCTCACCGCGCCCGAGGTCGCCACGGCTGGCTTGCCCAGGCCGGCCAGGATGCCGTCGAGCTGGTAGTAGCCCGAACCGAGCGCGTGCTTGGGGTTGAGACCCGTCCACTGCAGGACGACGTTGCCGTAGACCTTGTTGGCGGTCCAGCCGCCGCCCGGTTGGGGGTCGTAAGTCCAGTAGATGCCCTGAGCATCGGGCTTGATCGGATGCCGCTGGTCGCCTAGAACCGCGGGCAGCGTCTCGGCGTTGTGGAGAACGTCGATCGTGAAGACCCCGTAAATCTGATCGAGCACCTCAGGGTTGCTGGGCTGGAGCGTGTCCCAGATCACCGAGCTGGTGTTGACGGCCAGCGTGTACCCGGTCTGGGCTTGAAAGCGCGCGGCGACCTGCTGGGCGGTGAAAGTGGGTCCACCGAGGGTCGGCACGGAGGGAACTCCGGCGCGCGCGACCGACACCGGCTGCCGCGACCACCGATAGCAACCACCTCCAGTCCCCGGACGCCGACGGGATCTATTGGGTGTACGTGCGCGGCGCCTACCCTGGGTGGTCGGCGGCCAAGGTGTACGGCAACGTGGTCTTGAGCCTGTCGACTGGCGCGACGCGCAAGCTGCCGGCCACGTTCGCGAATCTCAACCGGGTTCTCTCGACGATGTCAGACCCCGCTGGAGTTCCATCCCGGTCACTGTGGCAAAGCGCGCGATGACCTCCGCCGCGGAATAGGTCGGGCCGGAAAACGCACGGTCGCGGACGATCCACACCCGGCCAGCGCGCTCGCAATCACCGCAGCGGCCCCTGCCGCCACTCGAAAAGCCCGCATTGCGCCGATCGTAATCGCCGCCTCGTGCCACCGCGCCAGTCGACGATCGACCCGACGATCGCCGGAACCTCTTGTTGGCGACGGGGTGGTCAACATCACGGGGCTCTTCTTCCGGCCCAGAGCAGTCGCATCGCCGCTGCCGTCGTCAGCCCGTAGACGAGGTGCGCGCTGAGATCCTTGGCCAGCGTCTTGACGTCGTACTTCCAGATCGGCTCATACAGCTTGGCGGCGGGCAGGACGACGTAGCTGCCGCCCCACACCGTTGCGCCGAACGGCAGCCCGTACAGGACGCGTGGTCTGCGCAGGGACCCGGCGACGATGCCGTACTGGACGCCGCCGAGAATCCCGTATCCCCAGTGCGTCACGTTGTTGACCAGCGGCGCGCGCTTGTCGGGAAGCTCGACTTCGAACAGGCCCTCGGTGAGCCGCTTTCCGACCTGCGCCGGCGCGGGAGCGTCCTTCCAGGACAGTCCCTCGGATAATTCCCACGCCGTGAGCTTGCTCTTGCCGCCATCGTGCCGGTAGCGGGCGAACAGAAACGCATCCATCGCGGCCGTTCCCACCACACCGGCAATCGCGCCACGGACCACGGCCCCGATCGGCGTCAGGTTGCTCATGATCGTTTTCGCTACTCCGGTTTGCCCTGCTCGACCCACCGATCGAACAGCTCGACGCGGTCGGCCGGCCACGCACCGTCGCAGGGCATCGTCCCATTCTTCACGCGCGCACCGATCGCGTCGGCGTGCGCACTGACATCGGCGTACGACCAGAGGTCAAAGGCCCGGCGCATCGAGTCGCGATCCTTCTCCCGGAACAGCGGCTTGATATCGGTGTCGAAACTGAGCTCGGCTGCGGCCATGTTCACATCCTCTCCTTGCGTTGACGCCTCGTGGCGGCACGCTACACCCGTGGAGCCAGATACTCCTCCCGCAGCCACTTCACCGTCGCCGCCAGTCCGTCCTGGTAGCTGACCCGCGGCGTCCAACGGAGCGTCTCGCGCGCCTTGCGGTTGCTGAAGTCCTGGTCGCGTCCAAGCACGTGAACGGCTTGCCGGGACAGCAACGGACGCGTCTTCACGCGGGCCGCGCGGCGCGCGAGCCGGTACCCATGCTCGAGCGCGAAGGCGGTCGAGAACGCGACCGGATAGGGCAGGCTCAATCTCGGCTCGGGGTAGCCAAGGCCGCCGGCCAGGTCGCCGAGAAATCGCTTCCATGTGATGTCCAGCCCGTCGGTCAGGTTGAACGCCTCCCCGAGGGGCGCGTTTCCCTGGAGCGCCAGCAGCGCCGCGTCGACGAGGTTCTCCACGTACAGCAACCCGGCGACCGCGCGGCCCCCATCGACCAGGAGCATCTGCCGCCCCCGGATCGCCCGCGCCATGTCACCCACGACGTCATCAGAGCGCGGACCGTAGACGGTGGCGGGCCTTAGAATCACCACGTTCAAACCCCGCTCCCGCTCGACCCGCCGCACCTCGGCTTCGGCCGCACGCTTGGTCTGTGAATACCAGTTGCTGAAGCCCGCCGGCACATATCGCTCGTCGATTCCGCGACGACCGGGATAGCCGTACACGTCGGTCGTGCTGACGTGGACGGACCGCTCGACGTTCGTCGCGGCGGCCGCCACGAGGACGTTCCGCGTGCCGGCTACGTTGACCCGCTCGATCTCTTCGATCGTGGCCCAGTCGGACACCAGCGCGCCGCAGTGGAACACGAACCGGCAACCCTCGGCGGCGGCGATCACTGACCTGGCGTCGGTCAGGTCCCCATCGGTCAGTTCGACGTCAAGTGCCTCGAGCCGCGACCGATCGCTCGTCTCCCGGACCAGGCAGCGAACCCGGTATCCCTCCCGAACCAGACGCTCGGCCAGATGCCCCCCAACAAACCCGGTGGCCCCGGTGACCAGGCACGTCGCCTTCTCGCTCAATGATGCTTCGGGCGACGCTTGCGTGAGATCGCGGCGACCGCGATGTCACGGACGACCCCCCAGTTTTTGCTCGCGTCCGTCTCACAATCGGCCAGAACGGCGTCGAGCGCGACGAGGAAGCTGCGGGCCTCGACCTCGCTCAACGTGAGCGGCGGAAGCAGCTTGATCACGTCGTTCTTTCCGGCTGCCATCGTGATCACGTTGTGATCACGATGCAGGGGGATCACGATCAGCTGGGGGAACAATCCCTCGCTGGCCATCTGCATCAAGCGCCAGCTGAAGCGCCCACGCCGCGAGCTCGGCGGGCACAGTTCGAAGCCGACCATCAGGCCGCTGCCGCGGACCTCCTCGATGATCTCGTAGCGCTGCTGAAGCTCCCGGAGGCCGTCGAGCAGCAGGTTTCCGACGCGCTCAGCGTGCTCGATCAGGCCATCGCGTTCGATGATCCTCAGCACCGCCAGGCCAGCCGCCATCGATAGCCGGTTGCGACCGAACGTCGATTGATGCACATACGAGCGCTCGAGCGTCCCCACGGCCTTGTCGTGAATCTTGCGCGTCGTGACCATCGCGGCGACCGGTACGTAGCCGCCGCTGAGCGCCTTCCCGACCAGCACGAAATCTGGCTTCAGACCCCAGTGCTCGAGCGCGAACCACCGACCGGTCCGGCCGAGACCGGTCTGGATCTCGTCGAGAACGAACAGCGTCCCGTACCGGCGGCACAGCTCCTGCGCGGCCCGGAGATAGTCCGAAGGCGGCAGCGTGACCATGCGCCCCTGGATCGGCTCGACGATGAACGCGGCCACGTCCTTGCTGCGCAGCGCGGCCTCGAGACGCGTCAGGTCACCGAATGGCACGAGCTCGCAACCCGGCAAAAGCGGACCGAAGCCCTCCTTGAAGAACTCATCGCCGACGAGCGAAAGTGGCCCAAGCGTGACGCCGTGGAAGCTGCTGACGCAGGAGATCAGGCGCGGGCGCCCGGTCGCGGCACGGGCGAACTTCATCGCCGAGTCGACCGCCTCCGCGCCGCTTGAGGCGAAGAACACGGCCTCGAGTCCCTCGGGGAGACGCTGCGTGAGCTCCTCGGCGAGCATCCCGGCCAGCGGCGAGTAGTGGATCTGGACGCCGTCGACCAGGCCCGCCTCGAGTACCGCGCGCAGCACCTCGGCGACGTCGGGGTTGTTGTGGCCCAGGCTGGCGAATCCCTCGCCGGTGTGGAGGTCGAGGTACGCCTGGCCGTCGCCGTCGTATAGATACGAGCCTCGGGCGGTGACGTAGTCCTTGTCGAATCCGAGGATTCGCAACACGTCGACGAGCGATGGGTCGAGATGGCGCGCCGCCAGCTCGAACGTCTCCTCGGCGCGCGCCGTCGCGTCCATCACGATTCCCAGCGAGTCCAGCTCGCCCACCGGCTCGGAGTCGAGAGCCGGCCTCATGCGTTTCGGGTCGACGTCCATGGCGATTGGCCGCGGGAGCGTACAGAAGCCGCCGTCGCCCGGGCGTCAGCTCGCCCAAGCGGGCAGAATCGTTGTCATGGCGCAGCGCAAGCCTCGAGGCATGGGCTGGGAGAGCTGGATCGACCGGCTCCTCCGCGAGGCGGAGAAGCGCGGCGAGTTCGAAGATCTGCCAGGCGCCGGCCGGCCCTTGGAAGGCTTGGATAGGCCGTTCGATGCGCTGTGGTGGGTGAAGGACAAGGTCCGACGGGAAGGGCTGTCCTACATGCCGCCGTCCGTCGCGCTGCGCAAGGAAGCGCACGACGCACTACTGGCCGCGTCGCAAGCCAGGACGGAGACCGAGGTACGGAGGATCATCCTCGACATCAACGAGAAGATCCGCGAGGCGAACCGAAAGACCATCGAGGGCCCGCCGCTCATGCTCGTGCCCTTCGACGTCGAGCGCGTCGTGCGAGACTGGCGCGAGCCGCGCGTCGAGTGACGTTAGACCGGCTCTCGGGGCGGACGCTCGACGACCTCGAGCACGTGCACGACGCGCTCGGTGCAGATCTCGTGCGCGATCAGCCCGGCGCACGCGAGCGCGGCGATCGCGAGGCCGTTGGCGAGGGTTACCCAGCGGGTCGCGTCCGGGCCGAAGGCGGCGGCCCCGACGATCTCCCAAACGGTGACGGTTGCGATGGCCCCGGCCAGGATCGACCACAGCCCAAGCGCGTGACCGAACACCCGCAGCTCGGGTTCGCCCTCGAGCCGGCGATGATGAACCAGCAGAGCGATGAATACCACCGACGTGGCGGAGCCGCCGATGCCGATCCCGAGACCGATCCCCCGGACCGCGCCCGGGCCAAACGCAGCCGCGGCCACGATCAGGATCACGGCCGCGCTGAGCGCGCCGAGATTGAAGAAGAAGCGCTGGCGTGCGATTGAGCGAAGCAAGTTCCCGTGCCGCCGTCCCTAGTGCACGCTCGTCAGGCTAGAGCGCTCCGCCTCCCGGCGCAAGAACCGATCGCATACCGCGATTGCGTCCTCAATGGTCTCCCAGCACAGCGCGTCCGCCCTATCGGATGGCCAGTGGTAGTTCAGCGGCAGCTTGGTGTAGTCGACCGAGGCGAGCGTGGCGACCTCGTACCCGGCTCGCAGCGCGATCAACCCGTCGGTCGCGGCCACCGTGCGCAGGCCTCGCTGGGCGGTGACGCCGGCATCGGCGGCCGCCGCCGCCAGGGCCTCCCGCGTCTGCGCCGGGTAGTCGCGCATCCGGAGCATCCCCTCGCCCTCGAGCACGATCAGGCTCGGGCCTCCGAGGCATTCGAGGCACACGAACGCGGTTCGGGCCCGGTCCAGGTGAGGGAAGTGCCGGCGCCCAAACGCCTGCATCCCCTCGCTGAACGACTCCTCCGAGCCGGTTGACACGAGCAGCACGCGCAAGCCCGTGACGGGCCGGTCGCGCAAGGAGGCTGCGATGGCGAGCAGCACGCCGACGGCGCTGAGGTTGTCGTTAGCACCGGGCACCACGCGGCGACCGGCGATGTCGGCCATCGCGGCGATCGCCCCGAGCGCCAGCGCCAGGCCGGCGCGCAGCAGGCGCCGGTTGCCTAGCACGGCGGCCGCGCAGACCAGCACAGGTCCGAGCCACACCGCGTACAGAATCGGCACGGTCTGGCCCGAGCGTTCGTGCAGGCGGGGCGCGAAGCGAGGCCCGAGCCGCCCCAGGGCGGGGTGAAATACCAGGCCTGAGTGAGCCGCGTCGTGATGGGCTACGAGCACGACCGTCCGCTGCGCGCCACGATCACCGGCCTCGGCCACGACGTTCCAGGTGGGCCGGTGCGGGAGGAGGGCGCGAAACCAGCGGCGTCCATGGCCGAGGTCGTCCCACAGCGCCGCGGCGGCGACGGCGCCGGCCCCCACCGCCAGCGCTCGCGCTCGCCGGTTCGGGCGAACGAGCGCGAGCGCGCCGGAGCCAGCCGCCAGGCCGTTGGCAAGACCAATCGGTAGCCAGTAGCCCCCATGTGCCCGCTCCTGCTCAACTCGCGCGTCGCAGCCGAGTGCGCGCAGACGCGCGGAGATCCACTCGGCCGCGCGCCGCTCGCCGTCCGACGCCGAGGGACGCTCGATCTGAGCGAGCAGATGGATCGCGGAGCGCCAGTCGCCGTCGGTCGTCCTCATGCCCTTGAAGTCACCAAATTCCACTTCGATAAGTTTTTACACATCTGCGCAACGGCAACTTTTGGGAGTCCGAGTTGGATCAACCAAAGGCTCAAGAGACTGGCGAACGGAGCGCCCGCGCGACTCCAGCGCGACCCGTTCATCCAGAACAGACCGACGTCGAGATCCGTCCGGTCCGCACCCGCCGGGATCTCCAGAGATTTATCCGCCTGCCCTGGAGTCTGTACAAGTCGTCGCCCAACTGGGTGCCGCCGCTGATCTCAGAGCGCAAGCGCCACCTCGACCGGCATCGCAACCCGTTCTTCGAGCACGCCGAGGCCGAGTACTTCCTGGCCTGGCGCGACGGGGAGCCCGTGGGCCGCATCACCGCGCAGGTCGATACGAAGTTCAACGATTTCCAGCGCAACCGCTGGGGCCTGTTTGGATTCTTCGAATGTGAGCGAGACCCGGCCGCGGCGGCAGCGCTCCTCGACGCGGCGGAACGATGGCTGCGCGACCGCGGGCGTGACCGGATGCTTGGGCCGCTGGACTTCTCCACGAACCACGAGTGCGGACTGCTCGTGGAAGGCCACTCACTGCCCCCTCAGATCCTCGAGAACTGGCATCACCCGTACTACCGGGACTTGCTCGAGCGCAACGGCCTGGCCAAGGCCATGGACCTCTACAAGTGGGAGATCATCTACTCCGATCGCGACAAGGTTCTGCCGATCATCGACGAGCTGGCCCGACGCCTGGAGCCCGAGCACGGGATCCGGCTGCGCCGGATGCGAAAGCGCGAGCTCGACGCCGAGGTCCGCTCATTCATGGACGTCTACAACCAGGCGTGGTCGTCGAATTGGGGGTTCGTGCCGCTGACGGACCACGAACTCGACCACATGGCCAAGGAGCTGAAACCGGTCCTCGACGAAGACTTTGGCTGCGTGGCCGAGACCGCCGGCGGCGAGTGCGTGGGCGTGTGTCTATCGCTGCCCGATTACAACCAGGTTCTGGCCCGGCTCAACGGGCGCTTGCTGCCGCTCGGGTGGCTGAAAGCGCTCCGAGCCCAGCGCCAGATCCGCGAGATCCGCGTGTTCGTGCTCGGCGTCAAGCCCGAGTTTCAGCACGCCGGTGTGGCGGCCGCGCTCTATCGCGATGTTTGGGACGCCTGCCACCGACGCGGGATCACACGTGCGGAGACCGGGTGGATCCTCGAGACCAACGAGCCGATGAACCGTGCGATGGAAGCCCTCACCGGAAGGATCGTCAAGCGCTACCGACTGTACGAGCGCCTACTCGAGCCAGGCGCTCTGCCGGCCTCCCCAAGCGTGGCTGGCCCGTAGGCGGTCGCCGCGGGACGGCGACGCGATCGTCGACAGCGTGGCAGCGGTCCTCGACCGCTGATCCCTTCCGCGGCGCTAGACGGCCAGCCGGTCCAGCGCGGCGCGATCGACGTCGATCCCGAGGCCCGGGCCCGTGGGTACGGTGAGATGGCCATCTTTCATCGTCAGCGGCTCGTGTACCACCTCGTCTCGGAACGGGTGCGAGGACTGATCGAATTCGGCCAACGGCTCATAGGCTCCGCGCGACAGCGGGCAGGGGGGAACGATCGCCGCGGCGTGGAGCGACGCCGCCAGGCCGATCCCGGTGCCGAACACGTGCGGATTGACGAGCAGGTTGGCCGCCTGGGCGGCGGCGATGATCTGCTTCAGCGCGGTGAAGCCGCCGGCTGCGGCTACGTCGGGCTGGAGGATGTCGACCGCGCGGCGGGTGATCCAGGGCCAGAAACCGTTCAGGGTGTACTCGACTTCGCAGCCGGCGATCAGCGTCCGGGTTCCGAGGGAGCGAAGCTCGATGTAGCCGTCGATGTTCTCGGGCGATACGGGCTCCTCGAACCAGAACACGTCGAGTTCGTCCAGCGCGTAGAGCAGGCGGCGTGCCAGGCCGGTCTCATAGGCGTGGTTGGCGTCGGCCATCAGCAAGACGTCGGGGCCGATTGCCTCGCGGACCGCCGCTACATCGGTGGCGTCCTGGACGACGCCGAAGCCGATCTTCATCTTCATCGCGCGAAAGCCCGCCTCGAGATGCCGTTGGGCTTCCTCGGCGAGCTCGTCGGGGTAGGCGCCGCCGGGACGGCGGAAGAAGCCGGTCGCGTACGCCTGTATCGACTCGCGAAACGCACCGCCCAGCAGCTGGTAGACCGGCAGTCCGACGGCCTGACCGACGATGTCGTGCAGCGCGATATCGACGGCGCTGATGGCATTGATGACCGCACCTTTGAGCCCGAAGTCCTTGGTGACCGCATACATCGACTCCCACAGAACGGCCGTGTCCATTGGGTTCGCACCCCGTATGAGGTCGGCTAGAACGGTCTCGATGACCGTCTGGGAGATCTGCGCCGGTTGCTGCAAATGACACAGCGCCTCACCGAACCCGGAGATGCCCTCGTCGGTGACGATCTCGATCACGGTGCTGTCACGGCCGGTTACTACGCCCGGATGGGAGCTGAATATCGGAGCGGCCACGTCAGCGTGCAGCGCCCATGTCTTGATTTCGGTGACCTTCACCGGCTGACCACGCCAACAGGATGGCAGCTGCAGCGACCTGCGGCAGCCCCGGTCGGCCCGCCTGATCGCGCTTGCCTGCTTCACGCAGCGATCCGGTGGGCGAGGAGGCAGGCGGGCGCGCTGCAGCGCGGCGACGGCGATGTCCGCCACACTAGGGGCATGAGCTCCGCGTCTGGCGCCCAGGCGGCTCCGCATCCGCGGGTCCGCCGCCGACTCTCAGCGAGGAGTGCGGCTCGCGCGATGCGGCGATTCTGGCGGCTCGCGTTCGACGCAAACATCACCGGTCTCGCCGCCATGGTCGCGTACAACGTGCTGCTGGCAGTGATCCCCGTCGCTCTGCTCGGCCTATTCGTGGCGGGGCAGGTGCTGTCGAGCCCCGCCGTGCAGCACGGCGTGCTGCACGACCTGGGAGAGGTGTTTCCCGGAGCGGCCGAGCGAACGCTGAACTCGCTGCTGGACGAGATCACCGACTCGACCACCAGGACGGGAGTGTTCGCGCTGATCGCGTGCTTGTGGTTGGGTTCGTCGTTCTGGGGCGCCCTCGATACCGCGTTCAGCCGCATCTACGGCTGCCGCAGCCGCACGTGGTTGGAGCAGAAACGATTCGGGTTGACGATGGTGCTCGTCGTGCTTGTGTTCATGATCGCGACCGTCGCTGTGCCCACAGCTCAGAGCATCCTCAAATCGGGGGAGTCCGCGCTGCCCTTTGACCTGGCGCGGGTCACTGAGTTCGTCTACGCGATCTCGTTGGCGGTTGGCTTACTGGTGCTGTTCGGATGTCTCGCGTTGATCTACTCGCGTGTACCGAACCGGAGGGTGCCCTGGCACGCCGTGTGGCCGGGTGCGCTTGGCGCGACAATTGCCATTGGGATCATTGACTACGCGTTTCCCTTGTACCTCTCGAACATCTCGACCATCGCTCGTTTCGGGACGACGATCGTGTTCGTGGTAATTACGCTCGGATGGTTCTACGCACTCGCGCTGATCCTTCTCGGTGGCGCGGTCGTGAATGCCCTGCGCCTCGAGACGGCGTGAGCATCCAGGCCGGCGCCGTTTGCCGCGGGCTTCTCCGTGCGCGCTGCCAACCTGCAGCTGCACTGGAGACGACCACCATGAGTCAGTCCAGTCACCTCGAGCTCATGGCGGTGCCGGCGGGCGAATCACTGCCGTCGCCGGGAGAACCGCGCTCCGCGATCTCTTTGAGCGTCTCGAGCCAGATCTGGTGGCCCTTTTGCATCGCCAGCGGATCCGGCGACTTGAAGGCGATCGCCGCCTTCCCTCGCGCCGCCTCCTCGGTGACGACCTGGCAACCTCCGGCGGTCGCGCTCAGCAGCCAGGCGTGGAAGGTGGTGAAGTCTGGGGCGGTCCCGAACCATCCGAGCTGGTGTGGGGGGTCGAACTCTCCCACGATTGCGTTGACGTGCAGCGTGAAGGTGTCGAACTCAAAGCCTGCCCCAGGCGCCAGTTCGCTTCGGTCGTTGCCGGTCGTGACTCGTACGTTATGGGCATTGGGGTACCAGTCGGGCCATTTCGGCGCCTCGACCAAATGGTGCCAGACCGTGGCGGTCGAAGCTGCGATCCAGATGTGGTTCCGGGCAAACAGGTCAGCATCGCTCGGGGCGAACCCGACCGGCCAGCAAATCTGAGGACTGGGGCGCTCGTCGAGCGATTGAGTCATTTCTTTATTCATCAGATTGGTCACCCTCGCGCACGTAGGTCTTTCTCGCCTGTTTTGCAGGTGTTCGCTCAGCCCGTTGCCCTGACGGCGGACAAGATCAGGCTCGTCACCGCCCCTGGGTGGGAGACCAGCGAAGCGTGCGATGAGCTGATCTCGACGGTGTGGGAGTGCGCCCTTGCCGCCATGAATTCCTGCGCGGCGGGAGGAACCGCCTTGTCCTGCAGGCCGACGAGATACCAGGAAGGGATTCGCTTCCAAGCTGGCGCGCCCGAGGGCTGGGTGAGCGCGGCAAGCGTGACGGGCCGCTGGGTGACCGCCATCAGGTCTGCCACTCCGACTGGAACGTCAGCAGCGAACACGGCGCGGAAGCTCGACGGCTTGAGGTAGACGTCGACTCCTTTGTCTGTGCCTCCCTCGGAGTATGGGACTTCGGTGATCGCCGTCGGGAGTTCACTGCCGGGATACTTACTCGCTAATTCCAAGACGGTTTCGCCTTGAGCGGGGACAAACGCGTCGATGAAGACGAGCGCCCTCACGTTTGACGCCCCGGTAGCGGCGTTCGTAATCACCGCGCCACCGTAGGAGTGCCCGACAAGCACGACCGGTCCCTTGATCGATTTGAGGACGCTTCTGACGTAGGCAGCATCGCCCAGGACGCTCCGGAGGGGATTGGCGGGCGCGACGACGGTATAGCCGTCAGCCTGTAGTCGCGTGATCACGCCGTCCCACGAAGACGTGTCCGCCCATGCCCCATGGACCAGCACGATTGTCGGCCTCGTATCGACCTGGCGTGCTGCTGCGGCCGCGGACTGCGCGGGACTGCTGGCAAACAGAATCGCCATGCTGGCGATCGCCGCGGCAGCTGCCGCGAACACCGCGAGAGTGAAGCGGCCGCGCGAAAGTGACATGTTCATCGCTGTCTCCTGCTTGGGACGGGAGGATGGTGTTACAACAACCGCGCTAGAGCTGAAGCCCTGCGAGTCCTGCTGCGTACCATTGTCTTGGTTCCTGTCGCCGTGCGCATCCGCACGGTGACTGAACCGAGACCGTTACAGTCGGAGTGCTGATACCTACCTGAGTCACCCGCGCAGCGCAGAGTGGTGCGGCTCTCGCAGGTGGATGCGCGCGCTCGGCACCCATGGCGCGATTGGCGATTGCCGGTCGTGAAGCGCGATCACGATCACGGCGTGAGGGTCGCATCCTCTGACCCCCGCGAGCAGCCTGCTGCCGGTGGCGGTGTCGAGGCCTTCGGTCGGCTCGTCAAGCAGCAGCACCGCGGGATGGCGGAGTAGCGCCTGCGCAACCGACAGCCGTCGCCGCTGGCCTCCCGAAAGCTCGGATCCCCCGGGTCCGACCGGGGTGTCGAGACCCGCGGGGAAACCAGTGACCGTGTCGGCGAGCGCGGCGGCGGCGAGGGCTCTCCAGAGCTCGGCCTCGGTCGCTGCGGGGTTGGCGAGGGCGAGGTTGTCGCGGATCGTGCCATCGAACACGTGCTGGTCCTGGGCGAGCAGCATGATGTGCTGGGCCAGCGCTTCCGGATCGATCTTGTCAGTGTCCACACCGCCTAGCCTGGCTTGAATGCCCGCTGCCGAGCGGCCCGCGATCGCTCGCAATAGCGTCGACTTGCCGACTCCCGACGGGCCGGTGAGCAGGATGGTGTCGCCGGGCTCGAGCGCGAGGTGGATGCCGCTGGCTCGTACCCGGAGCTCAAGCGGCCAAGGAGCGCTCGGAAGGGGGCGGGCTGGTCCGAGCGGGCGGTCGAGGAACGTCTCGTTCAGTCGGCGCGCGGCGGCCCGCGCCTTGGCGCGGGCGGTGACCGCGCCGGGCAGCGCGGTGACCGGCTCGAACGCGGCGATCGCGATCAGGGTCGCCGCGACGAACGACGCTGGGCCAAGCGTGCCGGTGCCAAGCAGCCCTGTCGCCGTCGCAGCGATCGCGACCAGCGTGAGGTCGCAGACGAGCGTGCCGATGCTTTGGCCGCGAGATTCCAGCCGCTTCAGCCGTCGGCGACTGTGATCCAGGTGCTCGAGGTGACGGAGGATGTCAAGCCGTGCTCTGGGTACGGCTCCAAACGATCTGAGCTCGGGCAGCCCGTCGAGGGTTTCGATCAGCGTTCGCCGTGCCTCTGCTCTCGCTGTTACCAGCTCGCGCGCCGGCCTGCCGGACCGATTGTGGACGAGGGCGATCAGCGCGGCCGCGCTCAGCAGCATTCCCGCGGATGCGACCGCCGCCAGGGTCGGCGACAGCAGCGCGAAGAAGGCGGCGGTGATCGCCAGCCCGGCGGCCGCTGCCAGCATCGGAAACCGGCTGCGCAGAAGCAGGTTTTCGACCGCGTCGGAGTCGACGGTGATCTGGCCCAGCAGCTCGCTCGAGCGTAGCGCTGCCGCCCGGTCGCGCGGCAGTTTCAGCGCACCGGCGAAGAGTCCGGTCCGGAGCGAGCCGACAAGGTCGAGGGTCGCCTCGTGCGTGGTGATCCGCTCGCCGTAGCGAGCGAGCGTCCGCACCCAGGCGAGCGCCTGCACCCCGGCGCTCGGATAAAGGAACGAGAACGTCGAGGCCACAGCAAGGCCGGCGACCGCCGAGGAGGCGATGAACCATCCGGCCAGGCCGAGCAGCGCAGCGCCGAAGCAGAACGCGAGCACCACCACAGCGGCCGGCCTGGCGAGCTGCCGGCAAGCGCTCAAGCGACCGCGATCGCCCCCGCGACCGCGCTCGCATCCGCGATCGCCAAGTATCCGGGCAAGGGCTGGCTCCTGGGTCCTCATGCAACCGCCCGCGGCCGCGCAGGTCCGCTCGAGGTCTCGAGCACCCGGCCGCGGTCCAGCGTGATCACACGGTCGCAGCCGGCCAGCACTGCGGGCGCGTGGGTCGCGACGATCGTGGTGGCGGTCCTTGCCAGGTGTTTGATCACCTCGACGATCCGGGCTTCGCTGGCGGCGTCCAGGTCGGCGGTGGGCTCGTCCAGCAACAGGAGCGGCGCGCCGGCCAGGAACGTGCGCGCGAGCGCGACGCGGTGCACCTCTCCGCCCGACAGTCCCCACCCCCGCTCCCCCAGGGGCGTGTGCAGGCCCGGGGGTAGCCGCTCGAGTGCGTTCCCGAGGCCGGCCGCGTGGGCGGCGCGCAGCAGCGCGAGCTCGCTCGCGCCAGGCCGCCCTAGAGCGATGTTGTCCGCGAGCGTTCCCTCGAACAGGTACGGGCGCTGCCCGAGCCACGTGATCGCGGTTCGCTCGATCCCGCACGGGGGGGTGCCATCGATCAGCGCGGCGCCGGACGAGGGTCTGAGGTCTCCCGCGAGTACGCGCAGGAGCGTCGACTTGCCCGCCCCCGAGATGCCCGTGATGCCGAGGAGCTCGCCTGGCTCGATCGTGAGCGAGACGTCTTCGAGGACCGGCGACTCCCGCCCGGAGAAGGCGACGGTCAGGCGCTCGAGCTCGACCGCGGGCGGCCGACCGAGCGGGCGGGCGGACGCGGGCCTCGGGGTGTCCAGATCAAGGTTAAGCAGCGGCGCCAGGGCGTCAATCGCGGCCAGCGCGCCCGCGCGCTCGTGGTAGGCGGCGGCCAGCGACCGCACCGGCTGGAAGTAGAGCGGGGTGATCATCAGCAGGAATAACCCGGTCCGGAGTGACATGTGTGCCGGCAGGCCGGGCACCTGCATGTAACCGAGCAGCGTCAGCCCGATGTAAATCGCGACGATCGCGATCGAGACGGTGACGATCGCCTCGAGCACGCCGGCGGACACGAACGCGACCCGCAGCACGGCCATCGCGCGATCCGATAGTCGCTGCGACGCGGACCGGACACGGTCGAGCTCTGCCCGCTCGGCCCCAAGCGCACGGAGGGTGTCGAGTCCACGAAGGCGGTCCAGGAAGTAGCCGGACAGGTGGCGCAGCTCCTCCGCGTGGCGACGGGCGACAGCGGCCGTGCCCATCCCGACGATGCTCAGGTTCAGTGGCGGGAGCGGAGCCCACAGCACGAGCAGGACGCCGACGGGCCAGCTCAATGGGAACGCCACCGCGAGCAGCAGCGCCGGCACCAGCAACGCGGCGATGCGCGCCGGCTGGTAGCGCTCGGCGTACGTCCCGAGGCGCTCCACCTCGTCCATCACCGCCGTCGCCTGCGCCGCGCTCGGAAGCGACGCCTCCGCTCGGTCCAACAGGCGGTCGAGCAGCGTTGCCCGCATGCGCTGCTCGACCGCGAGTGCGCCGTCAACGGCGAGGCGCGCGGCGAGGTAGTTACAAGCGGCACGGGCAGCGGCGGCGAGACCTAGCACCAACAAGGAGCCAAAGATTCGCCTCCCGCTCGCGTGATGCGTGAGCAGGTCCTGCGCGACCGACGCGACCGCGAAGAACCCAGCCGCGGTCGCGGCCACCGCCATGGTGCTCAGCACCCCCGAGGCCACCAGGCGCCGTCGGCCGGGCTCAAGCGCCTCGGCCAGCCGACGCCGGGCGGCGATGGTGGGCGCCGAGCCGAGCGCCGGAGGCAGCAGCGCGTCAGCCGGCATGCCCATCCGAGGGATCGGCTCCGTCCACTTCGGCGGCCTTCGCCTTGCGGCGGCGGTCGCGATCCTCGCTGTACCACCACGCTCCAGCCGCGAACAGCATCCATGCCGCCAGCAGGATCGCGTCGCCGGTCTGGCTGTAGTTGCGCAGATCGTTGTCTGAGATGAACTCGAGGATCTGCCACAGCGGCGCCAGCAGCAGCGCCCAGCAGAGGACCTTGAACGCTCGCGACCGTCGGTATAGCCGTCTCATGTTGCGGTCGCCTCCGTGGTTGTCTTGCCCCGGAACACCCGGTAGCTGAACGTCTGGTAGGTGAGGATGATCGGAATGGCGATCCCGACGCCGATCAGCAGGAACAGCAGCGTCGTGTGAGGAGAAGCCGCGCTGTGCACCGTGACGTGCGGGGGCACGAGCGTGGGATAGAGCAGCCCGCCGGCCACCAGCAGTCCCCCGGCGTACGCGACAAGCGCCCCGAGCGCGGGCCTTCGCTGGGCCCGCGCGCTGCCGGGGTCAGGCCGGAAGGAGTAGAACGCGAACGCGAGTCCGGCGGCCAGCATGCAGGCACCAGAGATCCATACCGGCAGCCGTGCCGTGGCGCCCTGATGCAACGTCACCGATCCGGCGATCGGGGCGAGCACCCAGCTCGCCGCCGTCCCGACCGCCAGCAGAACCACAGCCAGGCGCCCACTGCGGGCGGCGCGGCGCTCGGTCTCTCCGTCGGTCTTCAGGTACAGCCATGCGCATCCGGCCACCGCGTAGAGCGCGACCGCGGTCAGCCCGGTGAGGACCGCGTAGCCGTGGTGTAGGAACGTGAACGGTCCACCGGCGAAGGTGCTGCCGTGGACCGGTAAGCCCCCGACGATTCCGCCGAACGCGGCCCCCTGGCAGAACGCGGCCAGCAGCGAGCCGATCCCAAACGCCGGGCCCCAGATACGATGCCAGCCCTCATGCTGGCCGATCAGCTCGAGCGCCACGCCGCGCGCGATCAGCGACCACAGCATCGGGAAGAGCACGAGGTAAAGCGCGGGCAACGCCGTGCCGGTGACGAGGGGGACCCCCGCCCACAGCGTGAGCGCGAGCAGGACGATCCAGGACTCGTTGCCGTCCCACAGCCACGCGACCAGCTCGTGCATCTCCCGGCGCCGCGCATCGTCGCGCTCCAACAGGGTCAGGATGCCGATCCCGAGGTCGTAACCGTCAAGGACGACATACATCGTCAGCGACAGGATCACGACAATCATCCATACGTCCGAGAGGCGCATTGATGGGCTCCTTTCAGCTCGCCGGCGCGGCGCTGGTTAGCGCCCGCGGTCGGATGTACGGTGTGTCAGAGTCGGTCACCGGGCCCTCGCCCGGCCCTTGTCGGACGGTCCGCGCGACGTACCACGCGTAGGTGCCTAGCAGCGTCAGGTAGATCACGATCAACACGGTGAGCGAGGTGAGCACCGACCAGGCGTGCAGTGGTGAGACCGCCGCCGCCGTGGGCAGCTGGCCGTTGACGATCCACGGCTGACGGCCCTCCTCGGCGGTGATCCAGCCGCCCCAGATCGCGAAGATCCCGATCGGGGTCATCACGAGCAGGAGCTTGTGGAACCAGCCCGAGTCGTACAGCCGGCCACGCAGCCGCAGGAACACGCCGATGATGACGGCAAGCAGCATCAGCAACCAACCGAAAAACATCACCCGGAACCCGTAGAAAATCGGGAGGATGCTCACCCTGGCCTTCTTCGGCACCGCGCTCACCGGTGGCGTCGGCGTGTTGCCGCTGAAATCGCCTGCGACCTCGCTGCCGTACCACGGGATCGTGAGCTGCCAGACGTTCCTCGGCCCGTTCTGGCGAGGGATCTCGAACAGGCTGTAGCCGGTGCTTGGCTTCCACAGGCCAGCGATCGCCAGCGCCTCCGCCGGCTTGTACTTCAAGACATACGTGGTTACCTGCTCTGAGCCGACGTAGCCCTGCAATGGAACTAGCACCGCGAGCACACCGAGCGCGATCGACAGGCTCCGACGCGCGAGCGGCAGATACCGCCGCTTGAGGAAATACCAGGCAGAGATCCCGGCGATGAACCATCCGGCGGCGATCAGCGCCGCGAGCAGCATGTGCGCGAAGCGGATCCCGAACGACGGGTTGAAGATCACATGGATCCAGTTGACCGGCTGGAACTGCCCGTTCAACCGCTTATAGCCGGCCGGCGTCTGCATCCACGAGTTGGCGACCATGATCCAGGTCACCGAAAGGACGGTTCCGAGGCTGACCATGCAGGTCGCGAACATCATCGTCCGCTTGCCGATCCGCCCGTCGCCGTAGACCAGCAATCCGAGGAACCCCGCTTCGAGGAAGAACGCCCAGGCGACCTCCATCGCGATCATCACCCCGATGATCGGACCCACATCGTGAGCGAACCGGCCCCAGTTGAGCCCGAACTCAAACGTCAGCACGATCCCCGACACGACGCCGATGGCAAAACCGATCCCGAAGATCCTCCTCCAGAAGCGGAACGTGTGCAGCCACGCCGGATCATCGGTGCGTATGTACATCGCGTAGCAGACGATCAGCAGCACGCTCGTGCCCACGGTGATCGCCGGGAAAGTGATGTGGAACGCGGCCGTAAGTGCCCACTGCCATCGCGACAGGTCGAGCAGGGTGGTGTGACTCATTAGGCGCCGCGCTCCTTAGTCGGTGTACGAGGTCGGCAGCACTGAGGTCACGGTTGGGCTCCCGCCTGTTGGAGCGTCTGCTCTCGAGCCTCGTCCTCTGAGGTGACCGCGTTGGCGTGGCGAAGAATCAAGCGCCAGTCGCCGTTCTCACGCCGGTAGCCCTGCGTGGCCCGCAACGTCCGGCTGTCTGCTTTCCCGTTGGCGTTGCGAGTCATGTGCTCGAGCACGACGGTCAGTGCCAGCTCGCCGGAAGAGGTGACCAGTAGCCGCTCCACCGACAGACCAGTCCAGTCGAGGCTCCTCGACGTCCCCAGCAGGTGATCGCGGACGTGATCCCATCCCTGCGCGTAGCTGCCGGCGGCGCCCAGAATCGCGACATCGTCGGCGTGCGACCACACCGCCAGGAACGGCTCGGAGTTCCCTCGGACCTGATGCCCGAGGCCGTCCAGGCAGCGTTCTACGAACTCCTGAAGTCCGTTCGCGTCAGCGGCTGGTCCGCTTGGTTGGTTGGTCATGCGGGTGTCACCTCCGTGACGTCTTGGCTGTGGCGTGTTGCGGTCAGGGCTACGGCGGCTAGGGCGCCGATCACGACTGCGCAGTAGAGGGTCGCGTCCTTGGTGCCGATCGATTGGCTGGCGATCCCGACCGACACGGCCGGGATCGTGAGGCCGGCGAAGGCGCAGGACAGAAAGGCGGCCACCACCTGGGCGCGGTGCTCGGGTTCGGCGATCAGGTTGACGGTGGCCAGTCCGCCCATGAACGTCAGGCCGACGGCGATCGCCCCCGCGAGGGTGCCGGCGAGAAAGGCGGCGAGGCTGCCGTCCCAGAGCGCGAGCTCGATCACAGCCAGGCTGAGGAGCAGCATCACCATGCCGATGCTGAGGGCGGTGCGCGGGGTCAGCCTGTGCAGCATCAATTGCGCGATAGCCGCGATGAGGAAGATCGACGCGGCGATCGCGCCGGCGATCGCGTGGTTGTGCTCGTGCAGCGAGCCCGCGAGGAACGACGGGACAAGTGAGGAAAAGAGCCCGTTGAGGGTGTAGGCGCAGAAGATGGCGCCGCCCACCAGGGCGAAACGGTGGCGCGCCTTTGCCGGGACTTGAAGGCCCTGGAGTCGCCATTGGACGTCGTCTGGTCGGCGCACCGTCTCGGGCACCAGCGCCAGCCCGAGAAGGGTCGGGACCAGGACGCCCAGGTAGATCGAGAAGACGAGTTTGGTTGGGTCGTGGCCGTATTGCGCGACGATCCCGGCGAACAGGGTCCCGAATCCAAGGCCACCGAGATTCGCCGCGGTTGCGGTCAGCGAGGCGCGGCGCGAGCGGCCTTGCGGCTCGAGCTCAGCAAGAGCGGCGGCTGCGCTCGCAGCGACGATCCCGGAGGCGATTCCGGACAGGAACCGTGCGGCGAGCAGCGCGGCGATGCTATTGGCGATCAGGAACACGCCGGTGCTCGCTGCCGAGAACGCGATCGCCGCGGTCAACGCCGGGCGGCGGCCGAGCTCGTCCGACAGCGGCGAGATCAGCAGCAACGCGAATAGCGTGCCCAGCGCGTAGACGGCGAAGATAAGGGTCAGCACGCCGGGGCCGAAGCCGAACCGCGGCTGCCAGATGACATACAGCGGAATGGGGAGCGTGCCCCCCGCCTGTATGACCACGAAGACGGCAGCGACGATCCAGAAACCGGTGCGAGCTGCTTCGACGGCGTGACCCGTGCCGGCGCGGCCGGTTCGCGCATCGAGCCAGTCGCCGCAGCGGACCGATGTTGAGACGGCCATCGCAAGCGTCCTCAGTCGTAAATGCCGAGGGGGCATCCTGGGTCTCGCATCGGCCAGCGCTCAGTAACAGCCGTGGTGTCCGTGGTGGACGACGTTTGCGTCGATCTCGCCGCGACCCTCGCGCCAGGTTCGATGCCCGTTCGATTCGGCGACGACATCGGTGAGCGCTTGCGCCTGCCGCACTCCTGGCGGCGGGGATTGCTGGTAGGCGCCGAAGTGGGCGATCGGGCTCCAGTCAAACGGAATCGGCGGCAGGGGGGGTGCGATGTCGTCGTACTCGCCGGTCGAGTAGACGATCCGGCCATCGACGACGGTGAGCATCGACTCGATCCGTGAGATGTCCTCCTCGGGGACCGTAAGGTAGTCGGCCGAGAGAACCGCGAGATCGGCATACTTTCCGACGCTGATCGTGCCCTTGACGTCCCCCTCTCCCGAGAAGTCGGCGCCGGCGGTGGTGTACATGTCGAGCGCGAGCTCGCGCGAGACCCGGTTTTCAGGCGGGTAGAGCTGCGCGCCACCGACGGTTCGGCCGGTCACGAGCCACGACAGCGATAGCCACGGGTTGTATGAGGACACGCGTGGCGCGTCGGTGCCCGCGCCGACGCGCAGGCCTTGGTCGAGCATGGCTCGGATTGGTGGCGAGACGGCGGCGCGCTCGGGGCCGTAGCGGCGGGCGAACGCGGAGCCCTGATAGGCCATCCGGTGCTGGACCGAGATCGCGCCACCGAGCGCCTTGATCCGCTCGAGGCTGTGCGAGCTGACGGTCTCGGCATGGTCGAACATCCAGCGAATGTCCTCCGGCCACGCCCCGTCGGCCTTCATCCGCTCGAACACATCGAGCGCGGTGCGGATCGACTCGTCGTAGGTGGCGTGCATCCGGAAGCCCCAGCCGTTTCCGACGAGCAGTCGGGCGGCCGCGTCCAGCTGCTCCGCCGCGTTGGGCGGTAGCTGCGGGCGCGGCTCGGCGAAGTTCTCGAAGTCGTTGGTCGCCCACACCAGGCACTCGCCGACGCCGTTGCACCGCAACCAGCGGTCGCCGTCTCCGGCACGGAGCGTCTCCACCCAGCGTTTGAGGTCGTCTAGCTCCTGGCCGGGCGTTTGCGGGAACAGGTAGTAGGCCAGCCGCAGCGACAGCTCTCCCTGCTCGGCCAGCTGCATCACCGAGCTGTAGTTGTCGGGGAAGTTCTGGAAGCCTCCGGCCGCGTCCATCGCGCTGGTCAACCCGAACCGGTTGAGCTCGTGCAGCAGGTACCGGGTCGAGACCAGCTGCTCCTCGGGACTCGGGTCCGGCGTCCTCGCGAGCGTCGAGTAGATGATCATCGGGCTCGGCGCGGCGAGCAGCAGCCCGGTCGGGACGCCGGCGTGGTTGCGAACGAACTGCCCTCCTAATGGATCCGGCGTGTCGCGGGTGTAGCCGATCGCCTGGAGTGCGGCGCGGTTCAGCAGCACCGCCTGGTAGGCGTGGGTGATCACGACTGGTGTGTCGGGGGCCGCCTCGTTGAGCTCGCCGATCGTCGGGATCCGCCGCTCGACGAATTGCTCGTCCGTCCACCCCCCGACCACCCGGACCCACTGGCCCGGTGGGGTGCGTTCCGCCTGCTCGCGCAACATCCGCAGCGCGATGCGCAGCGACGGAACGCCATCCCAGCGAAGCTCGAGCAGGTAGCGAAGGCCCGTGCGGATCACGTGTTGGTGCGAATCGTTGAGGCCGGGAATCACCCGCCGACCGCGAGCGTCGACGATTCGGGTCGGTGCTCCCACATGTGCCGCGATATCCGCCTCATCGCCCACCGCGACAAATGCCCCATCGCGGATCGCCACAGCCGAGGCGGCCGGCCGTCCCCGGTCACCGGTGTAGATCTTGGCGTTGCGAACGACAAGATCCGCCGGGCCGTCGAGGCCGTCGATCCGATTCATCCCGGTCACTGGCATGCTGGGCGTGTCGGGCGCCGTCATCGCGCGTTCTCCACCGCCCAGCGCAGGGCGTAGTCGGCGACCTCTTCCCAGCCGTCCTGGCCGATCGTGAAGTGCGAGCGGCCGGGAAACTCCTGGTATTCGGTGATCGCCTTGGACTTACGCTGCTTGCCGGCCATCTGACGGTCGACCGCGGCCGGCACTACGTGGTCCGCGCCACCGGCGATCAGCAGCAGCGGCGCCCGGTCGTCGTTGTGGAAATTGACCTGGTCGGACGTGTGGCGATTGAAGTTCGCCAGCGCCGCTTGCCAGAGAACCCGCCCGGGCCCCGGAACCGCGTAGCGCTCATAGGCGCCATCGGACTGCTCCTGGCCCATCGTGTTGGTGAACGCGTAGTGGAATTGCTCGGCGGTCAGCGCGACTGCACGGTGGCGGTTGGCCGGGCTCTTAAGCACCGGGAAGGCCGACTTCAGCGTCGAGAACGGGAGCTTGGTGACCCCCCGCACCGCCGCTGCGTCGATCGCGACCCCGGCCGCGCCGAGGCCGCGATCGAGCAGGATCTCGGTGAACGCGCCGCCGAACGAGTGCCCGATGATGATCGGCTCCCGGTCAAGCCCGCGGATGATCGCGTCGTAGTGATCGACGATGTCCTCGATCCCAAGGTTCTCGATCCGCTCCGGGTTGGCCCGCAGCTCCTCGATGTCGCCGTCCATCCCGGGCCATGCCGGCGCCAACACTTCGTAGCCACGGTCGCTGTAACGCACGACCCATCGCTCCCAGCTCAGCGGGGTCATCCACAAACCGTGGATCAGTACGATCGTGTTGGTTGAGATGGGTTTGTCGGAACTCACCTGCTCGGCTCCTTGTCGAGGGGATTGAGCGGCTGCGCGGACTCGCGTCCTAGGCAGCCGCGAGGCTGGTCGTGTCGAGCTTGATCGCGAGCTCGTTCCCGAAGGGCCCGCCGCGCTCGAGCGCGATCTCGACCATGCCCTGTGCGGTTTCGGTGCGATTCCAGTCGCGCTGGAGCTCGCACAGCACGGCGATCCAGCTAACGGGTTTCGCGCCCGCCTGAATGACTCGCTGGATCCCTGACTCGTGCGCTTCGCGGCTGGTACCGCCCACGCAGTCGACGACCGCGTAGACCTCGAAGCCCTCGGCAATCGCCGACACGGCCGGGAAGACGAGGCAGACCTCGGTCCACAATGCGGCCATGATCAGCTTCTTGCGGCCGGTCGCGCGCACCGCGGTGACGAAGTCTTCGTCCTCCCACGCGTTGATCGCCGACCGGTCGTAGGACGTCACACCCTCGAGCTGCTTGCGAAGCTGGGGAATCGTGTCGCCGTTGGCGCCGTTGCCAACTTGGGCCGTGGAGAGGACGATTGGGAGGTTGAACAGCTTCCCGATCTTCGCCAGGCTGACGACGTTGGGGATCAGAGAATCCGTATCGGCGGAAACCGAGGTGTACACCTGTGCGGGCTGAAAGTCGATCAGCACCAGGGCGGAGTTCTCAGGAGCGAGCAGATCGTCCTGAAGTGGGTCGCGGGGGGGCATGCTGGTCATGACTAGGCTCCTTTTGGGGGGGAATCGGGGGGACTCGGTGTGCTACATCTCATGGACGGGAGTGAGCTCCTCGGCGTGCCGGTGAAGGAGCTTCCAGGCGCCGCTCTCTCGGCGGTAGACGTGCGTAGCGCGCAGCGTCGTCTCCTGTCCCTCGGCACTGGTTAGATGCTCCAGCGCGACACTCGCGGCGAGCGCGTCGGCCTCGTGCGCGGTCAGCGTTTCGAACGTGTAAGCGTCGACCCTCAGTCGTGCCGACACCCACCGCAGAAGCTTGCTCACCTCGTCGAAGCCGACGTGGTAGCCGCCAACCGCAGCCATGATTGACGCATCGGGACCGTGTGACCACAACTCGAGGAAGGGCTCGGTGTCACCCTTTGTGGCGTGGCCTTTGATCCTTTCGTGCAGGTTGTCAATGAACTGCTCCAGGTCGGTCGAGATGTCCGTGGTGGTAGTCACGATGTGTCACTCACTTTCTGTGGACATTCCGGGATGGGCGGCGGGATCTCGATCCCGAAGATCGCGAGTGGGACGAGCTCCTCTGCGACGCTGGCCAGGTCGGGGAACCCGGTGAGCCGGTTGCGAATGTTCCGCTTTGGTCCGGCTGGTCCGACGACGACTCCGTTGTTGGAGAAACGATCGTCGAAGATCTGATCCGCGAGCTGCTCGTTCCCGGCCCAGGCCCCGGTGAACCACCGCTCCATTACGCGTCCGTGACCATCCGCATACATGGCACGATGTTCACGCGCGCTCAACGGACGCGCATCCGCAAGATGACCTAAGTACCGGTAAGTGCAGTCACGCTACTTATGCGCGGCCCGGATCACCGAGGTTAGGGCTCACGAAAGAATTATTGACGTCTTTGACGCCGGTATGCGCCAGCACTGTCGACAGTTCCGCCCGCGAGGCGATTCCGAGCTTCGGAAACAGCCTGTAGAGATGGGAGGCGACAGTGCGTGGGGAGAGGAACAGCTGCTCGCCAATTTCACGGTTCGTCAGGCCTGAGGCGGCGAGCTCTGCGATCTGTCGCTCTTGGGGCGTCAGCTTCCCGATTCCGATGGGGGCCGGCTCGCGGCTTTTCTCGCCCGATGCGCGCAGCTGCTCGCGAACGCGTTCGCCCCAGGGCGTCGCCCCGATCGCGTCGAACGCATCACGGGCGCGGCGCAGCACGACGCGAGACTCGCCGAGTCGCCGCTGTCGGCGAAGCCACTCCCCGTAGGCAAGCTCCACTCGAGCTCTGAAGAACGGCCAGCGCGCGAGATTCGCTTCGAGGGCAGCCACGAACCCGGCCTCGACGGCGCCGACATCGGCGACGAGCGGACGCGCGTAGAGAAGCCCCAGCTGCAGCAGCATCGCCGGCGTTTGCACAGCGACGCCCTCCAGCTCCTCGACAAGCTCACGTGCGCGGTCCTGATGTCGCGTGTGGACAGCGGCCTCGACGAGGTAACCCAACGCGCCAAGACGGTCGACGAAGTGGTACGCGGGGTCAGCGCGATCAAACACGCGGACGAGGTCGTTGTACGCCTCGTCGTATCGACCGCGACCCAATGCCGTCAGACCACGTGCGATCTGCACGATGCAGAGGACGTTGCTCCGGCCGGTGGCCAAAGCTTCGAGCTCGGCGGCCGCGGCGAGAGCCTCAGCGAGCTCGATCTCACCCCGCATCCCAGCCGCGGCGGCTTCCGCGGCCTGCGCCAGTGCAGCCCAATGTCGCTGTTCGGTCTCCCGCGCGAGCCGGGTCGCCTCGTTACCCATCGTGTCGACGTTGCTCCAGTTGCCGAGCTGGATCGTGCTCCACGCCTGCATTGCCAGTACCTGAGCCAAGAGGCCGAGCCGGCCCTGAACTCGCATCGTCACGGCCGCCTCCCCCAGCAGCTGCACCGCGATATCGGACTGCACGATGACGTGAGCCGCTACGCCGCGCAGGCATGCTGCGGTGGGATCGTCATCCGGACCGGTGGCAACGCCCGTAAGGCGCTCGATCACGGTCGCTGCTTTCTTGAGCGGTCCCGCGACCCCAAGCACGGCTAGCAACCGAGGGTCATCAGGTGTTACGGGGAGCGCTTCGGCGGCACTCACCACGCGGTCGCGCACGCCGTCGTCAGTTGTCGCCCACCACGTCCTCCACGCGGCACGCCGGAGCAGGTCCAGCGCTAAGACCGCATCTCCCTCGGCGGCGGCGACACGGGCATTCTCCATCAGCCTCAAAATCCACGACTCGTCCCCCGGCAAGCGGTCGTCGACTTGATCGCGGATCAACGCCTCGCGCGCGCCGGACAAACGGGTCAGAGTTTCCGGGCTGACGCGCGAGGTCATCCGTTCGACAAGATCCGCCCGGCCTAGCTGCACCGCAAGCTCGGCAGCCCGCAGCAGGCGAGCACCGCGCCGCGACGAATCGGCGCTCAGCATCGCCGCGCGTTCGAGCCCGGCGATGGCGGTGGCGATTGCCCCGCGACGCTCTGCGCGCCCGGCTACCGACTCCAGTTCGGAGGCGACCTCCTCATCGGGCGGCGAGGTCGCGGCAGCCCGATGCCAGGTGGCACGATCGGGCTCGCCTGCCAGACTCTCGGCCAGGGCCGCATGGACCTGGCGCCGTTGCTCGGGACTGGCCGCCTGATAGGTGGCCGACCGGACCAGGGGGTTGGGAAACGAAATCCGGATCCCGTTGACCTCGACCAGCCCGAGGTCCGCCGCGGGCGTCACCGAGTCCTCGTCAACGCCGCTCGCTAACCAAGCGCTGGTCGCGCTGAGCGCTTCCGCCAGAACGTCACTGTCGTTGGCGGCCACCACCAGGAGGACGGCTCGGGTGATCTCCGGGAGGTCCTGTGCCCGCGCCGCGAACGCGCGTTCAAGGCGCTCGGTTAGCGGGAGTCGTCCGGGGAGCTGCCCGTCGTCGTCCCAAACTGCGCCTCCCGCGACCCCAGCGAACTCGAGCAGGGCAAGCGGGTTGCCCTCCGCCTCGGCGACCACCCGCGAGCGATCTGTCGGGCTCAGCTGGGGCGAACGTGCGTCGAGGAGCGCACGGGCTTCTCCGTCATCCAGGGGGGCGAGCGGAAGCTCGTCAAGCTTGCTGTCGATCAGCGGGCTGGCGTAGCCCTCACGCGTCGCAACGAGCGTCGCGATTGGCTCATCACCGATCCGCCGAGCGATGAACGCCAGCACGTCGGCCGTCCCCCGGTCGAGCCACTGTGCGTCATCGACAAGGAGTAGCAGTCGCCGCCGGGAGGCTGCCTCGGTGATCAGGTTGAGCGCGCCGAGCGCGATCAGAAACAGGTCCGGGGCCGCTCCCTCGATCGTCCCGACCGCAGCAAGCAGAGCCGATCGCTGGCGCTCGGGAAGCTCTGCGGCGCAGTGGAGAATCGGCCTCAACAAACGCTCCAAACCTGCGAACGGCAGCTCTGTCTCGGTTTCCGCGCCGGCGGTCTCGAGCGGCTGCAGTCCCTCCCCGGCCGCGCGCACGCGCGCGGCGCTCAGCAGCGCTGATTTCCCGATGCCCGGATCTCCGCGGAGTACGAGCGCGCCGCCGGCGGGGTCAGCCGGATCGATCAGGCGGTAGATGGCGTCGAGCTCTAGGTCCCGGCCAAACAGTCCGTCACGCGAACTGGACGACTCCCGATCCTCGGCAGAAACGCCCATGAGGGGCATGCTGGTCCGTCCACCGTCAAAGGTCAAACTGCGTCCGAGCTACCTTCCCGAACCCCAGTTGCGCCCACCACTGGTGTCCCGACCGCGCGCAAGGCAGCGCGAAGCTGAGACCGCGACGTGATCGCGAGCTTTGGGAACGCCCGGTACAAGTGCGTCGCGACAGTCCGAGGGGATAGATACAGCTGCTGCGCGATCTCGCGATTGGACAGCCCCGCGGCGGCCATCTGCGCGATCTGCAGCTCCTGCGGCGTCAGCTGATCGTACGCATACGGCGCGCGCTCTCCCGCGGTCTGACCTGACGCGGCGAGTTCCTGCCGTGCCCGCTCGCTCCATGCGCGCGCGCCCAGCGCCTCGAGCGTCGCGAGCCCGGCCCGCAGCGGCGCGCGGCTCTCCGCGATCCGACGCTGGCGGCGAAGCCAGGCGCCATAGCCGAGATGGAGGCGAGCCCGCATGAATGGCCAGCCGCCGAGCTCGCCGAGTGCCACCTGGTAGAGCTCCTCGGCCTCTTCGTCGTCGGCTAGGACCGGCCGGGCGTACAGGATCCCGAGCCGGAGCGCTGGCGAGCACGTCACCTGACTGAGGGCCTCGAGCTCCCGCAGCTTGGCTCGCGCCAGCTCGCGCTGTCCGCCTTGGAGCGCGGCGTCGGCCAGGTAGCCGATCCCCATGAACCGATCGGCGTGGTGGTATGCCGGGTCGTGGGGATCGAACATCCGCTGGAGATGTTCGAACGCCTCTGGGTGGCGCCCCTGCCCGAGCGCGGTAATCCCGCGGGCGAGCGCGCCGACACATTGCAAGGCGCTGAGCCCCCGCGAGATGGTCGTCGCCTCCGCCTCGGCGACGAGCTCCTGGGCCCGCGCGGGTTCGCCACGGACCCCAGCCAGCAGGGCCCGAGCAATGCCGGCGCCGCTTGACCAGATCGGCTGTCCAGTTTCGTTAGCGAGCCGCCATCCCTCCTCGGCGCCGGCAGCCGCCGCGTTCCAGTCCCCGAGCGAGATCTGGTCCCATGCACCCATCGTCAGCACCTGGCACAGGACGGCCAAGCGTCCCTGTGCCCGGAGCCCTGCCTTGGCGATATCGAAGAACCTCGCGGCCAGCTCGTAGTGCCCGACCGCATGCGCGGCCATGCCGGCGAGGTAGGCGGCCTCGGGATCCTCTAGACCCGAGCGGTCGAGCTCGGACAGCCGCTCGACCGTCGCGGAAGCCCTCGTCATTGGTGCCGAGACCGCGATGATCGCGATCGCCCGAGGATCCAGCGAGGATGTCGGTACGCGGTCCGCTGCCGCAACGACGCGGTTGCGGACCGCTTCGCCCGGATCCTTCCACCAGCTCCGGAGTCCGGCGCCCAGAAGCAGCTTGAGGGCAAGGTCAACATCGCCGTCGGTGCAGCATCGCTCGGCGGCTGCCGTGAGCGAGAGGACCGGCGCGGGGTTACCGGGGGTTCCGTCGGTGAAGATTTCGCGCAACCAGGCAATCCTCGCCCGCTGCCTCGGGTCCGGGTCGCCCTGCTCCGCGGCTAGAACGAGCCGTTGGACGTCGGCTGCATGGCCCAACTCGAAGTGCAGCTCGGCGGCGCGCAGGAGCCGCTCCGAGCGGTCATGCATGGTGTCGCTCACCTCGGCTGAGCGGCCAAGGGCTGCGGCAGCGACAGTGGTCGCGCCGCGCCGGAAAAGCCGCGAGGCGAGCTGCTCGAGCTCTGCCGCTACCCGCTCGTCAGGCCCAACGCATGCGGCGGCCCGATGCCAGGTCCGCCGATCCGGCTCTCCCGGGAGCACCGCGGCTAGCGCGGCGTGGGCGGCACGCCGCTCGCTGGCGGTCGCGGACTGGTAGATCGCCGAGCGAATCAGCGGATGACGGAAGCCAAGCCGGGCCTCGTCAATCCTGACAAGATCCGCCGACTGCGCCGGGGCGAACGCGTTCGCGACGACCTCCGATCCCAGCATCAGGGAGGCCGCCGCCAATAACTCCGAGAGCACGACTTCTCCGTCGGCGGCAGCGACGAGAAGGACCGCGCGGGTGTCGGCCGGAAGACCGGCCTGCTGCGAAGCGAACGCCTGCTCCAGTCGCACAGTCACGGAGGGCGGAGGACCGATTGGACCCCACTGCGCCGCGTCCATCGACGCTGGCTGGTCAGGCAATTCGATCAGGGCGAGCGGATTGCCCTCGGCAATCCGGAGGATCCGGCGGCGCGCGCGGGGTGATAAACCCGCGCGAGACTCATCCAGCAGCCGTCGCGCCTCGTCTTGGTCAAGCCGGGCGAGCCGCAGCTGCGGCACCTCAGCGCTGTCGAGCGGACCCGGATAACCGTCGCGGATCGCGAACAACAGCGCGATCGGCTCAGACTCAACGCGCCGCGCCACGAACGCCAGCACGTCCGCAGTTGGCTGGTCGAGCCACTGAGCGTCCTCGCACAAAAGGAGCAGTGGCCCCAGCTCGGCCGTGTCCGCCAGAAGCTCGAGCGTGGCGAGCGCGATCAGGTAAGCATCGGGTACCGCCACATCGACCAGGCCAAACGCTGCCTCCAACGCATCGGCCTGACTGGCTGGCAGCGCCCCGAGCCGATCAAGCACTGGAGCCAGCAACTGATAGAGCCCGGAGAACGCCAGATCGGCCTCCGACTGCACGCCGGTCGCCCTCAAGACTCGCAGACCGCAGGCCCGAGCCCTTCGCCCCGCGACCGTCAACAATGACGATTTCCCGATGCCGGGCTCGCCGCGAATGACGAGCGCTCCACCACGTTCGGGCGCACGGTCGATGAGTTTCTCCAGCAGACCGGTCTCAAGCTCGCGACCGAAGAGCTGGGACCGGCCCGAGCTGGGACTAGCTGGACTCAAGGCGAATTCGCGCTGCGCGATCACGTCCCCACGCCCCCCTCAGGCATCGGCTCGCCGGCGAGCTCAAACGCCGCGCGCTTGCTGGGCGGAACGAGATCCTGATACTTGGGATGGCGTGCGACGAACGATCGCACGAAGGGACAGTAGGGCAGAACCGATCCTCCCTGCGCCCGAACCTCGTCCAGAGCATGCGCGACGAGCTCGTCGCCGAGACCATGGCCTGCGAAGCCATCCTCGATCTGCGTGTGCATGAACGCGACGTGAGCGCCATGAATCTCGTAGGCACTGTAGCCAGCGAGCTCCCCATTCAGGCATAGCTGGTAACGCCCGAGCTCTGGTCTGTTCACGACGTTGATCACATCGGCGCCGTCGGTGCGAGCAGCGATAGCGCGCCGTACGGTGATGGCAAAACTACGCCCGCCGGGGAACAGCCGCATCCGACGGATGACTGAATCTCAACCGATCGGCTTGGCCCGTCAGCCCGGCGCGTCGCGGGCATTGTGCGTCTGGCCTTCAGGATCGAAACCGGACTTCGACCTTCAGGCCGCCGTCGGGTCGCGGCTGCGCTGTCAGCTGGGCGTGATGTGCGGCGGCGATCGCCTTGACGATCGAGAGGCCGAGCCCGTGGCCGCTTCGCCCGTTGGTGCGCTCGACCTTGAGGCGCTGGAACGGCTCGAATAGTCGTTGGATGTCGGTTGGCTGTATCTCGGGGCCGGTGTTGGACACGACGAGGTGGGCGTGTCCGCTCGGCGTCGTTGCGGTCTGTACATGGACGCCGCCGCCGGGGCTGTTGTAACGGATCGCGTTGTCGATCAGGTTGGTGATCAGGCGCTCGAGCAGCGCCGGGTGACCGTTGGTGGGGGCTGGCGTGATCGCGGCCGTGATCTCGATGTCGTGCCGATCGGCTTCGGCGCGCGCGGTGACCAGCACAGCGTCGACGAGGTCGGCGAGGTCGATCGGCTCGTGGTGGTCGAGCTCGCGCTCGCTGGTGGCCAGCGTCAGTAGTCCCTCGACCAGACCCTGCTGCTGTTTGCTGGCCTCGAGGACCTTCTCGCATGCCTCGCGCATCGCGGCGTTGGTCGGTTTGGGCTCGGCGAGCGCGACCTGCAGCAGTGTTTGCTCCCAGGCGATCGGGGTTCGCAGCTCATGGGAGGCGTTGGCGACGAAATGTCGCTGGGCTTCGAAAGCGGCCTCAAGCCGCGCGAGAAGATCGTCAAGGGTATCCCCCAGCTGTTTGAACTCCTCGTCGGCGTCCACGAGCGCGAGCCGTTCATGGAGATTGCTGGCGGAGATCCTGCGGGCCGTGGTGGTGATGGTCCGGATCGGTGCCAGCACACGGCCAGCGACGTACCAGCCGATCAGGATCGCGAGCACCGCGACCAGGGCGAGGGCGATACCCGAGCTGACGAGAAGGTGGTGGAGGTCTGACGCGCGCTGCGCGGCCAACTGTCGAGTCACATCCCGGTCTGTCACAGCGAGCGAAGCCGCCGCATGGCTGCCCGGCTTGGGTTCGACGGGGTGGACCGGCACGAGGCTGGGTACGGCGCTCGAGGCTGGTGCTCGTACGGCGTCTCTCTGGCCGATCGCCTGTTCTGAGAGGACGTAGGTGATCGTGAGCAGGCCCGCGCCGCAGGCCAAGAACAGCCCGCCGTAGAGGAGCGTAAGCCGCAGACGGGCCGTGCGGGCGGGAAGCCGCCACGCACGCGACGCGAGCATTCCAGACGGCCCGCGCATCAAATTTGGTAGCCGCCCTCGCGCACGGTGCGGATCAGAGGAGGGTCGCCGAGCTTGGCGCGGAGCCGGCTGATCGTGATCTTCACCGCGTTCGTGAAGGGGTCGGCGTTTTCGTCCCAAACGTGTTCAAGCAGCTCCTCGGCGGACACAAGTCGGCCTTCGGCCGCGAGCAGGTATTCGAGCACACCAAACTCCTTCACCCCGAGATCGAGCCGGCGGCCGCCGCGGCTGGCGACGCGCCGCGCGGGGTCGAGCGTCAGGTCAGCGTGCTCGAAGCTGGGAGGGAGCGCCCGGACGGCGCGGCGAGCGAGGGCCCTTATTCTCGCAATGAGCTCTGCGAAGTCGCACGGCTTGGCGAGGTAGTCGTCGGCGCCGATCCCCAGCCCGTCGACGCGGTCGGCGATCGTCCCGGAGGCAGTCAGCATCAGGATCCGGCTGGAGCAACGCTTCGCGACGAGCGCGCGACAGACGTCGTCGCCGTGCACATCCGGGAGGTCGCGATCGAGCACGATCACGTCGTAATCGGTGATCGCGGTTCGCTCAAGCGCGGTGCCGCCATCGAGCGCGACATCGACCGCCATCCCCTCTTGGCGCAGGCCGCTAGCGACCGCGTCGGCCAGCCCTTCGTGATCCTCGACTACCAGCACTCGCATGCTCTTGGTGGCGCCCGCGCCGCGATCCGACGATAGTCAGCCCAGGTTTCACCAACGTTTCGTCTTTCGCAACCGAGATGAAACCGACCACACCGTACAAGAGGCCTCGTAAGGAAACCTCGAAGAGTCGAGAACAAGAGCGGTATGAAGACCACCAACCACCTCGCGGCCTACCGGCCGAGGCTGGCTCGCGGATCCCAGCGCGGACGAGGATCGCGCGCCGGCGTGCTGCTCGGCGCGGCGCTCGCCGCAGCGCTGCTCGCCGGATGTGGCGGCAGCTCCTCGGGCGGCGGCACCCACACCAACGCCCGGCCGGGCGGGTCGGGAACCGCGGCCCTGTCCAGTACCGCGGACCGCAGCACGACCTCCTCGACGCACTCCTCGACGACATCTAAGCCGACCGCCGAGCCGCCAACTCAACGGAGCATGCTCGCCTTCGCGAAGTGCATGCGCGCGCACGGCGTGCCGAACTTCCCCGATCCCAAACCGCCGGGCCAAATCCCGACAGTCCACGCCACCCAACCGGCGCCAGCCGGCGGCTTCACCGCAAATCCGAACTCGCCCGCGTACCAGGCCGCGTCGAACGACTGCAGGCCGCTGGCAGACATGAGCCCGGTGACCCCGGCACAGGCGAACCAGATGACGGCCAGCCAGCTGAAGTTCTCAGTCTGCATGCGGACGCACGGCGTGCCGAACTTCCCGGACCCAACCAGCACCGGCGAGATCGGCAGCAACGGCGCGATCAGCGGCGTGAATCAGGATTCGCCTGCGTTCCAAAGCGCCGAAAAGACCTGCACCAAGTACCTCCCGGCCCCGCCCCTTCCAGGCGGCGCACCGTCTGCCTCAGCGGGAGGCGGGTGACGCACCCGCCGGCGTCGGGGTCATGTGACCTTCCGAATCGGCAGCATGTTGCCGGTCCCTGATGCTCGTTGTCGATCAGACCGATCGGTCTCTCTCGCGATGAGCCGTCGGCAGACGAGCCGTCGAGGTGGTGATCGGCTGGGGAGCAGCTTTGTCGGCTGCTAGATTTGCCCCATGGGCGGGTTGGGTTCGGGGCTTCAGAGGAGCCAAGCGATCGCTACGAGCGACGCACGGGAACGGCTGGTTACTGCCGCCTATGAGCTCTTCTCCCAGCGCGGCGTGCAGGCCGTGGGAATCGACGCGATCATCGAGCGCTCGGGAGTCGCGAGACAAACGATGTACCGCCACTTCGCATCGAAGCAGGACCTCGTGCTCGCGTTTCTCGAGCGCCGCGAGCAGCTGTGGACACGCGATTGGCTTGAAGCCGAGGTGACCAGCCGGGCGTCTGATCCGCGAGAACGATTGCTCGCGATCTTTGACGTGTTCGATTCATGGTTCCGTGCCCCGGACTTCGAGGGCTGCTCGTTCATCAACGTCTTGCTCGAGCACCCAAGCCGCGGACATCCGGTGCACCGTGCCGCGGCCGCATATCTCGCCGGGATCCGGCAGTTCCTGGAGGATCTCGCGCGCCAGGCGGGGATTCCTGACTCGCATAGCTTCGCGCGCGAGTGGCACATCCTCATGAAGGGATCGATCGTCGCGGCGGGAGAGGGTGACCGCGACGCTGCCATGAGCGCGAAGAAGGTCGCTGCTCTGCTCTTGCGGTCGGTAACCGAGGACGGCGCCGGCGTCCCACGACGCAGGCCGCGGAACAGGTAGCGACGACTTGACATGCGGTCGGTTAGTAGTAGGGTCGCGCCCAGAGAGGGAGATCGGTCAGTCTCATTTCGCGGTAGTTCGCTCATCCGGTGACTGGGCCGTGAGGCTGCTGATCTGCAAGCGTTCCTACTAGGAGGCGACTCGCCATGTCTATCCCCACCGAGCACGTCGGCTCTCTCCCCCGGCCGATGAAGCTCCAGCAGGCCTACGCCGACTACGACGACGGCAAGATCACCTGGGCAGAGCTTCAGGCGCAGCAGGACGACGCGGCCGCCGACTCGATCCGGCGGCTGGAGGCGGTCGGTGCTCCGTTCGTCAACGACGGCGAGCAGCGCGAGTCCAGCTTCGCCACCTACAACCTCACGCATACGCTGTCCGGAACGGGACTCGCGCCTAACCTCGCACCCGATGGCCAGTTCTTCGCGATTTTCGACGACGGCCACAACCGGCAGTTGCCTCGCATCACCGGCGGCCCGTTCCGTTACCAGACGTACGCCTCGGAGTTCGTCGAGAAGAACGTGAAGATCGCCACGCGGCCGGTCAAGCAGGCGGTGATCTCCCCCTCGATGATGATGCTGCTCTACCCGCTCGATGGTGAGATCGCCGGGTACTCGCGCGAACAGTTCCTCGATGACGTGATCGACGAGGCCGAGAAGGACATCCGCAACTGCTTCGCGGCAGGGGCCGTCCGCGTGTCAGTGGACTTCACCGAGGGGCGCCTCGCGAACAAGAACGACTCACGCAATCCGTGGACGGGGCGGAACATGCTCCAGGACTTCATCGACCTGAACAACCGGCTGTTTGACCGGTTCACCGCCGAGGAGCGCAGGAACATCGGCATTCACACCTGCCCCGGCGGCGACTGCGACTCGGTGCACAGCAAGGAGGTGCCTTACGAGCTGTTGCTCGAGCACATGTTCGACATGAACGCCGGCTATTTCCTGATCCAGTGCGCGAGCGAGGAGGACAGGGAGAACGTCTACCGGCTCTGTGGCAGGTACAGCCGAGAAGACGCCAACGGCGTGCCGCAGGTGTGCTTCATGGGCGTCATCGATCCACTCACGCCCGAAGTTGAAACGGCAGAGCATGTCGAGCAGGAATTGCTGACCGCGGCCAAATACATCCCGGCCGAGCGCCTCGGCGCGACGGACGACTGTGGCTTCTCGCCGTTCAGCCGCGACGTCAAGCCGCAGCACGGCTCCCCGGATCTCGCCCGAGACATCGCGATGGACAAGATCACCGCCAGACTCGAGGGGGCTCGGCGCGCCTCCACTGCGCTCGAAAGCAAGCTTGCCCACACCTGAACGCCCGCTGATCTAGGAGTGGAGCGCGACGCGGCCACCCGGCGCAGGGATCGAGCGCACCGGAGTAGCCGGCGCGAGCGAGTCGACTAGCCGCTCGGCCGCGTCGCCCGCAGCGGCAAGGAGTCCCGACGTGTCGCTCCCCTGCCCCTGCCCCAACACGACGCCGACCGCGGTGATGGGCCGTCCGCCGACCGTGACGCCGGTGAAGAACGCCAGACATCCCCGCGCCGCCGAGTCTGACCCGGTCTTCCCCGCGTAGCCCTCGGCGATCAGCGGGTCGAAGTTGGTGACCGTCCCGGCGACCGGTAGCGTGACGCTACCCATCGAGACGATCTCGCGAAAGACCGAGAACTGCATTGCCGCCTGGAACACGCGCAGCTGGTCGACGGCGGTGGAGACCGTAGCGGGATCGAAGCCGCTGGGATCGGAGTAGCTCGTGTGGTCCATCCCGAGCGTGTGCGCCTGGGCGTTCATCTCGGCGATAAAGCGGGTCTCGCTGCCCCCCACCACGCTGGCGAGCAACGCGGCGACGTTGTTGCCCGACGGGATCAGCAGCGCTTCGAGCAGCTGACGCTCGGTCAGTTGCTCGCCCGCCTGTACGGCCACCACCGACTGGCCCTCGGCCCGGTCCTGAGCGGCGGCCCGTACCGCGGCGGCAGACACGGTGATCGTGAACCCGTCCTGCGTGTCGCTCAGCGGGTAGCGCTTGAGCGTCAGGTAGGCGGTCATCACCTTCGCCAGGCTCGCGATCGGAACCGGCTGCTCGTCCGGGCTGGCCGCCGGCGGACTATCCGCGAGCATCAACGCCGCCTGTCCCTGCTGCGGCCACGTCACCGTCGACACGGAGGTGCCGCCGTTGTCGTTGAGCACGCGACTCTTGTCGTTGAGCGCAGCGCCGGTGTCGCTGGGCGAGCGGTGGGCTGCCGCTAACGCCATGCCCGCGAGAACCACGGCGAGCACCGCGCAGAACCGCGCGCGGCGGCGGCGCACGCGGTACACGGTCGGTTGGGTACGGCGAGCTGCCGTCCGTGCGGAGTGCCTTGAGGCCACGTCTGGCAGTCAAGGCAGCGTCCTGTTGTCAGCGCGTATGCGTTTTTCGATATGGCGCCGATATGTCTGGGCTGGCAGCATGCGAGGGCATGCGCGTGTTGATCGTCGAGGACGAGCCCTACATGGCCGAAGCGATCCGTGATGGCCTACGCCTGGAAGCGATCGCGGCAGACCTTGCCGGCGACGGCGACACCGCGCTGGAGCTGTTGAAGGTCAACGCGTATGACATCGCCGTCCTGGACCGCGATATTCCTGGCCCGTCGGGCGATGAGATCGCGGAGAGCATCGTCGCGTCCGGAAGTGGCCTGCCGATCCTCATGCTGACCGCGGCCGACCGGCTCGACGACAAGGTAACTGGCTTCGGACTCGGCGCCGACGACTACCTCACCAAGCCGTTCGAGCTCGGAGAGCTCGTGCTCCGCCTCAGAGCACTCGACCGCCGTCGCGGCCACCACAGGCCGCCGGTGCGGGAGATGGCGGGTCTGCGTGTCGACCCGTTCCGCCGCGAGGTCTACCGGGACGGACGATACGTTGCGCTCACGCGTAAGCAGTTCGCGGTGCTCGAAGTGCTACTGGCTGCCGAAGGTGGTGTCGTCAGCGCCGAGGAGCTGCTGCAGCGGGCTTGGGATGAGAACGCAGACCCGTTTACCAACGCGGTGCGCATCATCGTCTCGGCACTGCGCAAACGGCTCGGCGAACCCTGGATCATCGCTACCGTGCCCGGCGTCGGGTACCGGATCGAGACGGTCTCCGGCACTAGACGTGGGGGATGAGCCCGTGGATAGTGCGCGAGATTTGAGTGGTCAAACCAGCCATCCGGTGCCGCGACCGGATCTGACGATGTCGCGTCTCTCGCTCGCCCGGGTGGCGCCACGTCGGATGCTCCACCTGCCCTCGCGGACCGTGCGTCTGCGGCTGACCCTGCTCTACAGCGGGCTATTCCTCGTCTCGGGAGTGGCGCTGCTCGCCGCGACCTACCTACTCTTCCGCAGCGCCACCCGGGTCGACCTGATTGTCCCGCCCGGCGCTACGCGTGGCCGGGGCGGCCTCCACGAGGTTTCGCAGAACCCGGAGATCATCCGTCAGGTGCGGCGAATGTATGCGGCCTCCGTCGCTCGTAAGACTCACGGTCTTCATGAGGGGCTCGTCCAGTCTGGAATCGCGCTGGCGATCATGACCGCGGTCTCGGTCGCTCTTGGCTGGCTGGTCGCGGGCCGGGTCCTGCGCCCGCTGCGCACGATGACGGCGAAGACCCGGCAGATCTCCGAGCGCAACCTGAACGAGCGGCTCGCGCTCGCCGGGCCCCGCGACGAGCTGAAGGATCTCGCCGACACCGTCGACGGTCTCCTGGCACGACTCGAGGCACACGTCACCGAACAGCGGAGATTCGCCGCCAACGCGTCCCACGAGCTGCGCACGCCGCTGGCGGTCACCCAGACACTGCTCGACGTCGCCCGGAATGATCCGGGCCGCACGAACGGCGAGCTCGTCGAGCGCCTCCACGAGGTCAACACCCGAGCGATCGACCTCACCGAAGCCTTGCTCCTGCTCACCCGAGCCGACCAGCGATCCTTCACCCGAGAACACGTCGACCTGTCTCTCATGGCAGAAGAAGCGACCGAAACGCTCCTCCCGGTCGCCGAAGCGCGCGGCGTCACCATCGAGACCTCCGGCGAGCAGACACCCACCATCGGCTCAGGGGCGCTCCTGCTGCAGCTCACGTCGAACCTCGTGCATAACGCGATCGTCCACAACCTGTCTGAACAGGGCACCGTGTGGGTCAGGACCAGCGCTCACCCCAAGCGCGCGGAGCTCATCGTCGAGAACACCGGCGAGCAGCTCCCCCCGCAATTGGTGGCCACGCTTGCCGAGCCGTTTCAGCGGGGCACGAGACGGATACGCCCCGATCACGCAGGCGTGGGCCTCGGCCTCGCCATTGTCAAGAGCATCACCCAAGCCCACAATGGCACCCTCAGCCTCACCCCCAGGGACGCCGGCGGCCTCCGGGTCAGCGTGCAGCTACCCACGGAGCCATCTCAGATCCGCGCGTGACGATCAGGGACGCGGTTGGGGGACGATCGCCAGACCGATTGGGTTGGTACCGATCGGCACCGGAATGTCGATCGGCGAGGAGCGCTCTTCGGTGAGGCGGCCGTCCGCGTCGATTCGCAGGGCGTGCAGCTGGTTACCCTGGCCCGCCGGAATCTGTCGGGTGGCGCGCATGTCGAGGAGGAAGATCACCCGTCCGGTCGGGTCGATCTGGAAGTTCCACGGATCGCCTGGCGCGTTGAGCCGAACCGACTGAATCTCGCGAGGGTCGGTCGGGTCGTGGGCGATGTCAAACACGCTCAGGTTGTCGCTGCCCGCGTTGCCCGTGTACATACGGGTGCCCTGGGCATTGACGTGGGTCCAGCAGGGTAAGAATGAGTGCGGGTTCGGGAGCGCCCGCACGAACGTCAGGCGGGCCTGATCGGTCCAGCGATAGACGATCGTTTCCGACAGGTTTGCCAGCTGCGCGTAGAGGATCTTGAGACGCGGATGCGAGACAAGCCCGGCTGGCCAGACGTTCGGCACCCGGCGGCCGCCGGGGAACACGGCCGCGGGCAGCCGCACCGGCGAGCCCGGGCCTTCCCGCAACCGGCCGTTCGAACCGATCCGAAACGCCCTGAACACACCGCTCTCCTCGCTGGAGATGAGGACCTTGGCATCAGGCGTGACATAGGCCTGGAGAGGCGATGATCCGGGCGGTACCGAGATCGAGGAGATCGGTCCGCTAAGCGACCCGTCCGAGCGCACATGGAAGCTCGTGTAGTTCGGTCGCACGCGGCTCAGGTCCCGAACGCCATCCTGCGCCTTGTTGGCGACGATCAGCGTGTGGCCGGCGAGCCCCAGGCTCGAGGGCGCGGCACCGTGGGAAGGAAACGGCGACCCCGCGACGGGCACGAGGCCCCCGTCGGCATGGATGTGAAAGACGGCGATCGTGTCCGAGCTCGAGTTCACCGCGAACAGCAGCGTCCGGCTCGAGTTAACGATCACCTCCTGATCGGCGTCGAGCACCCCGGAGTTGCTCAGGTCGTGCGATCCGCTCCCGCCGGTGGGATACCGTCGGATGCCCCGCCCGCTGAGCACACCGTTCCGGTAGCGGAACGCGAGGATCTCGTTCGAATCCGGCGCCGCAGAGTTGGATTCGATGTACACGGTGCCGCTGGCCGAAGGAGCGTTGGCCGGACCGGCGCGCCCAGCCCCCGAAACCGGCGCGGGCAGGATCCCCGCGACCGCGATGACAGACGCTAGCGAGGCGACCATGGAGACAGCGGCGCGCGGACGGCGCCTCAGAGAAAACCGCGAGCGCCGAAGCACGGCGCAAGCCTACCCCGCGTTGGCGCAGTGCCGTGCGGGGACGAGTCCCAGCAATTGGACGCCAACGTTCATCGAACGGGCGTCTGCTGATCACACTAAGGTACGGGCAAGGGTGCACCATCCGCAGATCGCGCTGTATTGAAGCCATATCACGACATCACCGACCCCGACCTGGCCAAGGCCCTGGCCCACCCGCTGCGGACACGCATCCTGGCTGCGCTCGAGGGCCGCACCGCCAGTCCGAGTGAGCTCGCCGACGAGCTCGACGCGCCATTAGGGGTCGTCAGCTATCACGTCAGACGGCTTGACGCCCTCGGGTTTCTCAAGCTGGTCAAGCGCGAGCCCAGACGGGGGGCCGTCGAGCACTACTACAGCGCCGTCAGCCGGCCTCGCATCACCAACGCCGCGTGGGGCAAGCTGCCAGCAATCGTCAAGGACGCATCGATCAAGGCCGCCGTCGACCAGATCGGCGCGTACGTCGCGGCCGGCGCCGCCGAAGGCGGATTCGACGCCGCCGATGCGCACATCACTCGCAGTCCGGTCACCGTCGACAGCAAAGGCTGGCACGCGCTAGCCCGGGAGCTCGACAACCTGCACGATCGGATCGCGAAGATCGAGGAGGCGAGCAAGAAGCGCTTGGCTCGGGCCAACCACGACGACGAGCAGGAGGCTACGGTCGTCCTGATGCTGTTCCGCTCTCCCACCGAGGTGCCGCGGGAGGCCGCTCCAAGCCATCACCGCGATCGCGGTCGGGCAGGCCGTCAGCGGCGCAAAGCCTGACCACGCCTCTGCGCCTCGGCGCGGTAGCGAGAAGGTGCCACCCCGAGCTCGCGCCGAAACGCCTTGGAGAACGCGTACTCGTTGCCGTAGCCGACGCGCTCGGCAATCGTCCGCATCGGATCATCACCCGTGCGCAGCATGCGTGCAGCTAGGGTCATCCGCCACCACGTGAGGTGGGTCAATGGCGGCTGCCCGGTGAGGTCGGTGAACCGTCGGGCAAAGGCAGCCCGCGAGAGATTGCATCGATCGGCCAGTTCGGCGACCGTCCATGTGTGTTGCGGGTCGTCGCGGATGAGTCGCAGGGCGACGCTTAACTGGGGGTCTCGGCTGGCGCGGGCCCAGCCACTCGGGGCGTTGGGCGCCTCGAACCAGGCGCGCAGGGCGTAGAGGAGCAGCAGATCGAGTAACGCCGGGGTGGCTGCGCTCGCGCCTGGCAGATCGCGGTCCAGTTCGGCGCCGAGCAGGTCGACTACCGCGCGCACCTCAGACGCGACGCCGACCCGCGCGGGGAGGTGAACGACGTCGGGCAGGTCGGCGAACAGCGGGTGCGCTCGGGCGCCGGCCAGGTCGTAGGTGCCACCCATCAATACGGTGCCGCCGGTCGCAGGGTCCAGTGCGCTGCCATCAGACGGCCAGTGATCGGCGGGAACGTGGCTCGCGTAGTCGACATCCCAAAGCGGAGTCGCAAGATCGTCTGCGAGCGAGTGCGGGGCGCGGCGGCGGATGAGGGCGATGTCCCCGGCAGCCAGCGCGATCGGATCGCCCTCGCCGGGTCCCGTCAGCCAGGCGGTCCCTTTGAGGATGACCTGAACGCCGATCGCTCCGGCGGCGGGAAACCGAAGACCCCACGGAGCGTGGAGCAACGCCCGCGCGACCTGAGGCCGGCCGGTGCGCATCGCCGCCACCGCATCGCCGATCAGGTCGAGACCGAAGTAATGAGACGATGGGACATCTATTGGGTCGTTTGAGGCATTCACTGTCTCGATTGCAGAGCTTACCGTTCTGACAAGTTCTGAGTCCTCTCGTTTCTGGAGGTTGTGATGCAAGACCGTCGTCGTGATCTCATCGTGGCCGTGCTCGCGCTGGCGGGCGCCGTCTTCGCCGTGTTGCAGGCGGCCGTCGTGCCTGCCCTGCCCGACATCGATCGAGCGCTTCACGCCGGGCCGTCGAGCGGTACCTGGATCCTCACCGTCAACTTGCTGGCCACCGCCGTGCTCACGCCCGTGCTGGGCCGCATGGGCGACATCCACGGTAAAGACCGCATGCTCCGAGTCGTTGTCACGACGCTCGGACTCGGCACGCTCGCGTGCGCGCTGGCGCCCTCGCTGCCGGTGATGCTCGTCGGTCGCGCCGTTCAGGGCGCCGGCGGGGCCGTGTTCCCGCTCGCCTTCGGCGTGCTGCGCGACGAGCTCGACGGTAAGCGCGTGGCCGGGGCGATTGGCCTCGTGTCGTCGCTGCTGGGTATCGGCGCCGGGCTCGGGCTGGTGATCGCCGGCCCGGTGATCACCACGCTCGGCTGGCGCTGGCTGTTCTGGCTGCCGCTCGCGGTGCTCGTGCCGGTGGCGGCCGCCATCGCACGGTGTGTGCCCGCCTCTCCGGTCCGCACGCCCGGGCATCTCGACGTGCCGTCCGGGGTACTGATGGTCGCCGGCCTGTCGGCGCTCCTGGTCGCCGTCAGCGAGGCCAGCGTGTGGGGGTTGGGATCTGTCCGCACGCTCGGACTACTGGGTGGCGGCGCCCTGCTCGTCGCCATGTGGGTGCGCCGTGAGCTGGCCAGCAGCGACCCGCTCGTCGACATGCGCATGATGGCGCTGCGAGGTGTCTGGACGACAAACCTGGCGGCGTTCCTGCTTGGCGTCGGAATGTACGCGTCGATCGCGTTGGTTCCCGCCCTCGTCGAGCTGCCCCGCGCCACTGGGGTCGGATTCGGCGGCTCGGTCACCGCCGCTGGTCTGTTCATGCTGCCCACCGCCGCACCGCAACTGCTGGTCGGAGCGCTCATTGGCCGCATCGCCCGCCGCATTGATTCGCGCGCGCAGCTGTTCGCCGGCGTGGCGCTGATGCTCGCCGCCTACCTCGCCCTGACCCTCGCGCATCGTCACGCCTGGCAGCTCGTTGCCGCCACCAGCGCGCTCGGGCTGGGTCTCGGGTTTGGGCTGGGCGCGTTGGCCAACCTGATCGTCGTCGCCGTCGGCCCACAGCAAACCGGCGTGGCCACCGCCATGAACACCGTCATGCGGACCCTGGGTGGCGCCTTCGGAGCCGCGATCGCCGCCGAATGCCTGGCCCGCGGCGGCTCGCTCGACGGAGACTTCTCGCTCGCCTTCGCGCTCTGCGCCGGTGCTCTGACGCTCGGGCTCGGTGCCGTGCTGGCGATTCCGGGACAGGGACTGCGATTCGACCTGCGCGTCCGCCGCGGTCGCGCCGCTCTGTCCCAGAGCTGATCGGCAGGGCAGCGGCGGCTCGGTTATGTCACACAGGTACGTCGGGCGCGAGCGATGGCTGTCGCCCGTCTTCCCGACCGGCCCAGAACATCTGGCTCGGCCCTTCGTACCACCGGTGGGTGACACCGAGCAGCCGCATTCCGATCCGCTCGCAGACCGCCATCGACGCGCGATTGTCGAGATCGGTGACCGCCCACACCTCGGGAAGACCAACGGCGAACGCCCGGCCCAGCAGCGCGCCGGCCGCTTCACTCGCCAGCCCCCTCCCCCAGCGGTCGGGATGAAAGTGCCATCCGATCTCGACTTCGCCGTCGCCGTTGGGCAGAGGCTTGAGTAGGACAGTCCCGGCGGGTACGCCGGAGGCCCGCTCTACGGCCGCCCAGGCGCCGAATCGCGGGTCCGCCTCGATGATCCGCGCCCAGGCCGCGATACGTGCCACTGCCTCGTCTCGGCTGCGCATCGGCTCGGCGGGACCGAGCCACCGGACGACCTCGATGCGACCCAGCAAGTCGAGCAGCCGGTCCGCCTCATCCAGCCGCCAGGGCCTGATGACGACGCGCTCGGTCTCCGCCACGACATTCGTTGCATTCGCGAAGGTCACCGACTCCGCGAATCTACGCTAAGAGTCAGCCTGCCAGTCCTTCGAGTTTGCCGGAGGGATGCTCACGGTGAGCTCATGTGCGGTTCCCACGTGCACTGCCCCGCTCGACCGTGCCTGGACGGCTCTGATCGTGATCGCGTAACTGTCTGTGGATCTCGCGGCAGACAACTCGCGGCGCATCCCGAGGGCACCGTACCTCACGCGCGCGCTCCCGGAGGCAGTTCCCCGGGGGCGGGCCCCGAACAGGGCCTAGGCGAGGGTAAGCAGCCGGCGCTCGAGCACGAGCGACACAAGCAGGTCGCGGTAACCGTGTTCGTCGAACAACACGGTTAGCTGGTCCCCGTCGTAGCGCTGCACGGTTCCGACGCCCCACCGGTCGCTGACCACCCGGACGCCCACCTCAAACGGCTTGGCCGCCGGCTTCGCGGCCGCGTATCGACGGTCGTTGTCGCACGCGCCGCAGGGACCGGGGTAGTCCTGGCCGAAGTACGAGAGCAGAAACGACCGCCGGCACCTGGTGGTCTCGGCGTAGCGGCGCATCATCTCCAGCCGAGAGCGCTCAATCTCGCGCTCGCGCTCGCTCTCCTCGCGTGACGCGGCGAGCGCTTCGGCCAGATCCCTCGTCCCCGTCCAGCGCACACGGCCATCGGCCGCCCACGCGGCCGCGCCGACGTCGACCAGCCGGGTCAGGGCAAGCGTCGCCGTGCGTGAGCCGGGCTCAGGCGGATCCCCCGCGGCCAGTCTCTCGGCCGCGTCGGCCACCGCCGCTTCGGGCACCCCGCGGGTGGTGAGGTGTCGTACCGCGCCGACGTCCGCGGGCCGGTACAGGAGCACCGCCTCGGCACGATCGCCGTCGCGTCCCGCCCGGCCCACCTCCTGGTAGTAGGCGTCCAGCGACACAGGCATGTCCGCGTGGAGCACCCAGCGCACGTCCGGCTTATCGACGCCCATCCCGAACGCGACGGTGGCGGCGACGATCCGAGCCGATCCTTCGAGAAACTCCGCCATCGCGCGGCGCCTGGCGGCCGCGCCCAACCCGGCGTGATACAGGGTCACGCGCTCCCCGGCCGCGGCGAGGGTCTCGCCCGCGGCCTTCGCGCCGGCATGGGTCGCGGCGTAAACGATCCCCGACCCTGGGAGCTGCTGCGCGCACTCCGCGATCAGCTGCTGCTTGTCCTTGGACGTGCGAGCGTGGCGGACGGACAGCTCGATGTGCGGCCGGTCGAAGTCGCCGATCACCACCTCGGGGTCGCGCAGCCCGAGCCGCCGGCAGATCTCCTGCCGCACCGGCGGCGCCGCGGTCGCAGTGAGGGCGATCCGCACGTCCGCGCCGAGGTCGTCCGCCTGCGCGCCGAGCCGCAGGTAATCGGGCCGGAAATCACGTCCCCACTGGCTGACCAGGTGCGCTTCGTCGACGACGAACAGCCCGGGGCGGGCGCGTTTCAGCGCCGCGCGGGTCTCGTTCTTTGACAGCTGCTCGGGCGAGACGAAGATGAACTCATCGGGCCCGCAGGCCTCGACCAGGGCGGTGGCCCGCGCACCCGCCGACTGGGACGAGTTGAGCACCGTGGCCGACAGCCCCGCCCTGCGCAGATGTGCGAGCTGATCGTCTTGAAGCGCGATCAACGGGGACACGACGATCGTCGGCCCCGAGCGCAGGAGACCCGCCAGCTCGTAGATCGCCGACTTCCCACCGCCGGTCGGCAGTACTGCAACCACATCGCGCCCTGCGGCCGCGGCGGCGACCGCCTGCTCCTGGCCTGCTCGCAACCGCTTGAATCCAAGCCGGTCACGGGCGAGAGCGAGGATCGTTGCGTGGTCAGCGCTCATGTCGGCATCATCGTCGACGAGCTCGCGGCTTCCGGCGCCGACCTACAAGCGCGAGACGAGCTCGGCCACGATTTCCGCGGCGGGCGCTCGCCGCTTGGCAAGCGCAACGCTTTGTCCGGCCCATAGCGATAGCGGCTCGATCTCACCCGTCGTGCCCACCATCGGCGGCGCGGGTTCGTATCGAACGATCGCTTCGCCCGAAGCGAAGTGCGCCAGCACTTCTCCCTCTTTCGGGCGACTGCCCAGTGCGGGCCGGCCCGCGGCCTCCCACATCTCCGCCGTCGAGTTGTGGATGGCGCGGTGCGAGGCATCGGGCCATCCCACCGCGTACAGGTTGGGGTACCACTCTGCGTCTGTCTCGGTCGCAGCGATCAGGCGACGCCCATACTCCTCGTGGATCGGCATCTCATCGGCCAAGAGGAACCGTGTGCCGAGCAAAGCGGCTTGCGCGCCGAGGGCCACCACGGCCGCGACTCCCCGCGCGTCGCCAATCCCGCCAGCCGCGATGACCGGCACCGGCGCCACCGCGTCGACGACCGCCGGCACCAGCGGCAGCGTTGCCACACCACTCCAAACGTGCCCGCCGGCTTCCCAACCCTGCGCGACGACAACGTCCACTCCACATTCGACCGCGTGCCGCGCTTGCTCGACACTGCCGACCGTGTGCATGACCACCCCCCCGGCGTCGTGGACCTGGTCGACGTAGCCGCTCGGATCGCCCCAGAAGAGCGACACGATCCGCAGACCAGCGGAAAGCGCCTGATCGATCCGATGGTGCTGATCGAAGGCGAGAACGAAGTTGCCGGCGAAGGGCCGGTCGGTTAGAGCCGCCGTTTCCCGAACGACCTCGCCGGCGTCATCGGCCCACCCCAGCCCCAGCGTGCCGAGGCCACCGGAATTTGAGACCGCGGCGGGCAGGTGGGGATCTGCAGAGAGCGGCGCCTCGATGATCGGCTGGTCAATCCCCAGCAACTCGCACACTGGCGTCCGGGCACTCATTCGGACGGCCCCCTTTCTGGCGCCGGTGGCGCCGGTTGACTACGCTCAGGACAGACCCGAAAGACTCCGAAATGCGGGACGGCGGCCATCGGTTCTCCTCACCCCTGAACCATAAACAGGAGCAGATCATGCGCAGCGATATCGCCCCGGGTGGCACGTTTCCCGACTACGAGTTGCCCGATCACGAGAATGTCCCGCGAAAGCTCAGTGACATACAGGGCATCGACCCGCTGATCCTCACGCTCGCGCGCGGGAACTATTGCCCCAAGGAGCACCAGCAGCACCTCGATCTCGCCGCCAACTACTCCAAGATTGCGGTCGCATATACGCAGATGGCGACGATCTCAACCGACACCCATCACTCGAGCCAGGAATTCCGCGCGTCAACCGGCGCCCAGTGGCCCTTCCTCTCGGACCCGGAGCGGACCGTGCAGAAGGACCTCGATATCCAGGAGTACACCGACCCCGAGCACGACCCGATGATCCCGCACACGCTCGTGCTCAAGCCAGGGCTCGTCATCCACAGCATCTACAACGGCTACTGGTTCTGGGGACGCCCGTCGTTCGTCGACCTCTGGCACGACCTTCGGGATGTCACACGCGAGATCCGCCCCGATTGGGATCTGAGTAAGCCGGGGCTACGCGAAGCCTGGGACGCGGGCGACTACTCGCCGTTTCACGGGTGGAACAAGCGGTCCCCGAAGGCGATGCCGACGTCTTACAAGGCCTAACCCGCGGTCAACGGCGGATCCCGGCCACGAGCGCATCCCAGTTCTTGGCGGCTACCCGCTCCTGATCGGCCTGATCGAGACCTGCAGTCCGGAGGAAGTGCTCGACGCCACCATCGGGGCCGGGACGGTACGGGTAATCGGTGGCGAACATGATGCGCTCGACACCGACCACCTCGGCTGCCCACCGAAGGTACCGCTGGCTGTAGACGCCACCGGCGGTGATGTAGGCGTTTCGGCGGGCGTACTCGGAGAACGTCTGGGGCAGCTTGGCCTGCATGGCCAGCCCGTCGGCACGATCGAGGTAGAACAGGACGACCTCGCCCCAGTGCCCGAGGATCACCTGGAGGTCGGGGAAGCGGTCGAACGCGCCGGCGAGCGCGAGCCGGAGGAACTGCACGCCGGCTTCGTAATGCCAGCCGATGCCGAAGGTCGCGAAAGCGTTGTCGATCGCGTCGTCGAAACCCGAGTACAGCGCGGCGCGAACTCGCGGCTGGGGAATCTGCGGGTGTATGTAGAGCGGGGCACGGAGCGACGCTGCGGCCTCGAAGATCGGCCAGTTGTCCGGGTGATCGAGGTTGCGCTCGCGCGTGCGTCCGAACAGGAGCGCACCGTTGAGGCCAAGCTTGGTGACCGCGCGTTCGAGCTCCTGCGCAGCTGCTTCAGGGGCGGGCATGGCAAGCGTGGCGAACCCCTGGAACCGATCCGGGTGGGCGGCCACGAGCTCGGCAATGCGGTCGTTCGTCTCGACCTGGAGGCCCGTCGCCTCATCCGCGGGAAGGTTGTGCAGGCCCGGGGACGTGAGCGAGATCACCTGGACCTGCAGCCCCGCGTCGTCCATCGCCGCGATCCGGCGCTCACCGACCTCACCCAGCCGCTCCCCCATCTCCCCCGGCGGCACGCCGGCCCGCGCGTCCTCGCGCGCAGCGGCGTCGAGCCGGTTCCACGCCGCGGTGACCTCGTCCGTGACGAAGTGCTCCTCGGTGCCGATCGTCTTCATCTCGGTGCCTTTCTCATGTAGCTGTCGACCTTTCAGGCGAGGGCCACGCGAGTCAACGCGACTCAGGCGCGTCAGCCTTGCGGGTTGAAGAACCCCGCGACTTCGTTCGCGGTGGATGACACCTGGGTGAGTATCACGTCGTCCCGGACCGGCGTCAGCTGCACTCGCGAAACGACACCCCCACCGAGCTGCCCGACGTTGTTGAGCCCCCAGGACCATAGGTGGCCGGAGCCGTCGAGCGCGTAGTTGGCCGCGCCGCCCGAATCCACCTTGACGAAGCGCACGCCCGGCGGCTCGATCAGATGTATCGGCGCGAGTGCATTGCGAGTGTTGCCGTCTCCGAGTTGGCCGAAGCGATTGTTGCCCCACTCCCACAGCGAACCGTCGGCGAGCAGTGCCATCGTCTGACCGTTATTTGGGAGGCAGCCGCCCTGCGAAACCTTGACGACGCGACCGGGGAGCGGCACGTGAACCGCTGCGTCGGCCAATCGCCTGGTGCCGTCGCCGACCTGCCCGGCACGGTTGTAGCCCCAGTCGTAATACGCGCCGTCGGCCAACAGCGCCCCGGCATCGCCCCATGAGTTCGTGAGCGCCACGACGTGTCCGGCCGGCAGGCCCAGCACCCGAGTCGGCCGGCTCCGGTGATTTCGGGCGCCGTCGCCCAGCTGCCCGAGATTCCCCAGACCGCAGGTGTAGATCTTCCCGCGCGAGTCGTAGATCGTGTGAAACAGCGCTCCGGCGGCGAGCGTGACGTGCGCGAGCGGCACTTCGACGGGCACCGTCGGGTAGCTGGGACGGCGCCGGCAAAACTGCCCCGCCGTGTTGTTGCCCCACGCCCAGACGTGGCCGTTGGTACCGATCGCCATGCCACCGTCGTAGGGCACCGGGTCTGGGAGCGCCGCGATCCGGACCCCGGCAGGGAAACGCACGCGGACCGCGCTCGCCGCATACGCGCTGAGCGTGCCATCGCCAAGCTGGCCCTCCAGGCCCTCGCCCCACGCCCACACTTCGCCGTTGGCGGTCAGGGCGTAGCCGGCCGTGTTGGAGGTCGTGATCTGCACGATCCGCCCGACGACGCCCGGGATCTCCGTGGCCAGTGGACGCCCCCTAAGTCCACCGGTCGCGCCGTTGACCGTTCGCGGCACCCGCCAGAAGCTCGGCACGGGAGGAGAGCCCCGACCCCAGCCGTAGAGGACCTGGGCGCGCGGCGCAGGAACCGTTGGAGAGCTCGCCGGGCCGGCGGACGTGGTGGTGGCCGGGGACTGCGGCGAGCTCTGCGTTCGGCGGGATGTGGTCGCGGCATGGCCGCCCCCGCAACCGGCGATCGTGCCCAGCACGAGCATCCAGGCGAGCGCCGCCGGCAGCCTCGGCCACGAGCGGCAGCGCCTAGCCTTCTGCCCGTCGATCGCCACCGGGCAGAGGTTGGCAAATCCCCGGACCGACCGTCCTACGGCCATGACGCCCACGCCAGAGCACCCTGACGGGCTGACCACGCAGGAGCGGGGCCGGCCCCGGCCCGGGTCGAAGGCGACGCTCGGTTGGTTCGCGATGGCCCTGCTGATCCTGGGCTCGGTCGGCGACCTCGGTTCCGCCCCTGCCACGGCCGTATTCGGTCTGGCGTCAGTCGTGCTGTACGTCGTTCCGGCGATCGTGTTCCTCGTGCCCGCCGCGCTCGTCTCGGCGGAGCTCGCCTCGGGCTGGAAGGGTGGCATCTACAACTGGGTCAGCGAGGGGATCTCCCCCGGCATGGGCTTCGCCGCGGTGTGGTGTCAGTTCGCCCAGACGACCTTCTACTACCCGGCGGTCCTGGCCTATGTCGCGAGCACGCTGGCGTACGTGTTCGCGCCCGGTCTGGCACACAGTGGTCTCTACACGACGATCGTGATCATCGTCCTGTTCTGGGGCGTGGTGCTGGTCTCGGGCAGAGGCGTCGTGGCGGCCGACAAGCTCGCGTCTTGGGGAATCCTGATCGGAACGCTGATCCCCGGCGCGGTCCTGGTGGTACTCGGAGCGATCTACCTGGCGCAGGGCAACCACTCGGCCGCGCCGCTGAACGCCCACCACGTGCTACCGCCCTGGCATGGCCTGACGAGCATCGTGCTGGTCGTGAACGGCTTCTTTACCTACGCCGGCGTCGAGGTCAACGCGGTGCACGTCGACGGTCTGCGTGACGCTCCACGCGAGTTCCCCAAAGCGGTCCTCGTGGCGGTGGTTCTGATCCTGCTCGTATTCATCCTTCCGACCTTGGCGATATCGGTCGCGGTCCCCGCGGCGCACATCAGCCTCACGGCGGGAGTGATGCAGGCGTTCAGAAGCCTGCTCAAGCACTTCGGGCTCGGTTTCGTCGAGCCAATCATCGGCGTCGGCCTGGTGATCGCCTCCCTCAGCGGCCTGCTCGACTGGCTCACGGGCCCGTCGACCGGGCTGACCCGGATCGGGCGCGAGCGCGGTTATCTGCCTCGCTACTTCCAGCGGGTCAACGCGAACGGGACACCGGTTCGCGTCGTCGCCGTCCAGGGGATCGTGATCACGATGATCGGTCTGCTGTACGCGCTCGTCCCGACCGTCTCGCGCGCCTACTGGGTGTTCGCCGCACTCGCGACGGAGGTGTACCTGATCATGTACGTGCTGATGTTCGTGGCCGCCGCCAGGTTGCGACGCCATCAGCCCGGCCACCAGCGCGGCTACCGAGCTCCAGCACTCTTGACCATCTGCGTGGTGGGAACCGTGGCGTCGGTCGCGGCCTCTATCGTCGGTCTCCTGCCACCGAGTCAGCTCGGACGGGTGAGCGTGCCGGCGTACGCGGTCGCGCTGTTCGGAGGAGTCCTCGTGGTCGGGGTGCTGCCACCGCTCCTGCTTTACCGTTTCCGCCAAGCGAATTGGAGGGAGCCGGAGTAGTTGCCTACACCGGGTGCCGGCACCAGGTTCCTTGCACCTGCCTGCCTCCTTGCGGGCCATGTTTCCCACCGCCACGCTTCGCATGCAACGGCCTGGAAGTCGCGAGAAGGAGTGAATGATGTGTCGCTGGCTCGCCTATATCGGCTCACCCGTCCGGCTGGAGCGAGCTCTCTACTCGCCGGCGCATTCGCTGATCGACCAGAGCCTGCACTCCAAGCTGGGTGCTGAGGCCACCAACGGCGACGGGTTCGGCGTGGGCTGGTATGACGACACCCCGACTCCCGGCGTCTTTCGGAGCATCGAGCCGGCGTGGAACGACCAGAACCTCCGCGAGCTCGCGGCGCACGTGACCTCCCCCCTCTTCTTCGCCCACATCCGCGCGGCGATCGGGTCGGCGGTCCAGCAGACCAACTGCCACCCGTTTCGTCACGGGCGGTGGCTGTTCATGCACAACGGGTTCATCGGAGACCTCCCGAAGGTCAAGCGCGACCTCGCCCTGGCGATCGACGAATCGCTCTACCCGGAGATCACGGGACAGACGGACACCGAGCTCCTGTTCTATCTCGCGCTGACCATGGGGCTCGAGGACGATCCGCCGGAGGCCGTGGCTAGCGCGATCGGCCTGGTCGAGGCAATCGGGCACGCGAAGGACGTGAAGTACCCGTTCCAGGGCACGGTGGCAACGACCGACGGCGAGCGGTTCTGGGGGTTCCGCTACTCCAGCGAGGGCAAGTCGCGCTCGCTGTTCTACACCGGGGACGTACCCACCCTCCGAAAGCTGTATCCGGATCGCGAGATCCTGTTCGAGGCTTCCGATGACGCCCGGCTCGTCGTCTCCGAGCCCATCGGCGACCTGCCGGGCGCATGGAACGAGGTCCCCGAGTCCTCCTACGGGATGGTCGGCCGGGGAGACAACTACATCCGTTCCTTCAAGGTCAAGCCGCCGTCCCAATCGGTACTCGTCGGCGCCTAGAGCCGCGCTCAGGACGCCCGTGCCTGATCGCGCGACCCTGGCGTCGGGCGAATCGGCGGAACGAGGGCGAGCAGCCAGGCGGTTGGTGCCTCGTTCGGCTCACGGCGAGTGGTCGCCGGCGTTCGACCGGCCTGATCCGGTCGCATTGCTCGAGACTCAGGCAGCCACGCGGCTTGCCGAGTTGGTGCCGATTCGGTACGGGCGAATGCTCGTGTCGCCGTTCACTTTCTACCGGGGAGCGGCCGCGATCATGGCCGCCGATCTTTCGCACACACCCGATTCGGGCATCGTCGTCCAGGCATGTGGCGATGCCCATATCTCCAATTTCGGCGGATTCGCCGCCCAGGATCGCAGGCTGCTGTTCGGACCTAACGATTTTGACGAGACTCTGCCCGGTCCGTGGGAGTGGGATGTAAAACGAATGGCTGCCAGCGTCGAGATCGCTGGCCGTGATATCGGGCAACCTGCCGAGCGACGCCGATCGCTAGTAACCGATTGCGCGCGGGAGTATCGCCAGGCAATGCGTCAGTTCGCTAACGAGAGTCACCTCGACGTGTGGTACGACCGCCTGAACGCGAGCGAGCTTGTCGGTCGCTTTGGCGGACGGCTGGGCCGGAAGGGCCGGATCGTGTTCACCAAGCCATTCGCCAAAGCACGGAGCAAGACGAGCCTCCGGGCGGTCGACAGGTTGACCGAGCGGGTTGACGGCCAGCTCCGTTTCCGAAGCATCCCGCCGCTCCTGGTGCCGCTTGAACACCTCGTCGATCCGGCTGACGCGCGGCGCGACGTCGACATCGTAAACGTGGCGCTGGACCAGTACGCCGAAAGCCTGGATCAAGACCGACGCTATCTGTTCGGGACCTACCGCTTTGTCGACATGGCGCGAAAAGTGGTCGGAGTCGGAAGCGTCGGTACACGCGCGTGGATTCTGTTGTTCGCCGGCCGTCAGGGTCAGGACCCGCTCGTGCTCCAGATGAAGGAAGCGCAATCATCAGTGTTGGAGCCCTACCTGGGGAGGAGCGAGTTCGACAACTGCGGCGAGCGCGTCGTCCGTGGTCAACGGTTATCGCAGGCCGCCATCGATCTCTTCCTCGGGTGGCAACGCAGCGTGGGACTGGACGGCAAGGAGCATGACTTCTACATCCGTCAGCTCTGGGACTGGAAGGCCTCGATCGACCTCTCACGGATGACCTACAACGGTTTGCACGCCTACACGCGCGCCTGCGGGTGGTCGCTAGCCCGTGCCCACGCCCGCTCGGGCGACCGGCTTGCCATCGCCGCATACCTGGGCGCGGGGCCGAGCTTCGACCAGGCGCTCGCCCGCTTCTCAGCCGCGTACGCGGACCAGAACGAGCTCGATCACCAGCGGCTCGACGACGCGGCCACCGCCGGCCAGGTTCCAGCCCTCCGTGGCATCTGACCGCTTCGGGCCTCGCGTCACTTAGATTTGGATGACGCATGAAATCGGCAGGTACGTCACGGCCGATGCCGGAGCGCACGGCTGCCCAGCTCGGGCGGCTGCTTGGGAGTTCGGTCGCACAGGCGCGACCGATTCGGGGCGGCTACACCCCAGCCGCGCGCTGGGTCGTGAACCTTTCAGACGGGCGGAGCGTGTTCGTCAAGCAGGCAGCGCACGACTCAGTCGTCCCTCGGCTGCGGCGCGAGCATGACACTTACTCTCACCTCAACGGACCATGGCTCCCTGAAGTACTCGCGTTCGAAGACGGGCCCCGGCCCCTGCTGGTCCTCGAGGACCTGAGCGGTTGCCACTGGCCGCCACCCTGGAGCACCGGGCAGGTCGACGCGGTACGCGCCGCCCTCGATGCGCTGGCCAGCCACTCCGCTCCACCGGGTATGCGCCGCGCAGTGGAAACGGGTATCGCCGAGGGCGGCTGGCCCGAGGTGGCCCGCGATCCACGACCGCTCCT
>Ga0335075_10000455_pt1 | contig 73055 bp, 58 predicted proteins | sample Lox_Sample_24_FD_206723 | JGI IMG/M metagenome (GOLD analysis project Ga0335075, IMG submission 206723) | Soil microbial communities from Loxahatchee National Wildlife Refuge, Florida, United States - Lox_Sample_2.4 | ecosystem: Environmental > Terrestrial > Soil > Wetlands | place: USA... | reverse complement strand
AACAATTCAAGCCTGCAGAGTGATATGAGCGCGTATATCTACACGGACATCAACGGGAATCCTCGTCCTGTCGGCGGTCCCTTTACCCTCGGCGCCTACCAAAATTAGGCGCATAACCTGCGGCGAACCTGTCGCATAACAGCAAATGGTGGATGCAAGCACCGGGAACCGGTCGCGTGCATCCACCATTTTGTTATACAGAAAAATGTGAGGATTACTGCGGCGCACTGCGATCTATCGAACAAGAATCGCTTGATGACGTGCACTCGCCTGGGTCGCCGGTCCTTTGCGCGTACCCGCATAGGTATTTACCTGTGAAGCTTGCGCCGCTGCGATTGCTACAAGGGTTGACTCATTGCTGAAAGGCTCTTTTGCAGTGATTCTTCCAGAGAGCTTTTCGATTTGCTTTTGTGTGTAAATGTATTCCAGCCAGTTTTTGTAGATGTGTGTTGCTGTCGAGCGCCAGGTGCACTGGATGTTTATGGTCGATAGAAGGTTTGAAACCATCTCCGATAAAAGTCTGCGCGGAATGAATGCTGCTTCTTCCTGAAATGCCGCGAGGGCTATCACTGTTTCATGATCGAAATAGTTTTGCGGCATGGAAGGGTATTCGGCGATGTCTCCCTTGATGTAGCGTCCGATGTCGCGGCGGTATTCGAGTAACAAAGTGTCCGATTCATACTCGGGGTGGCCCTGAAAGAAGACAAAGAGGCTCTTGTGCTGTTTCACGAATGTGTCGACGTCTGCGGAGGCAGTTCGTGTGAGGATGCGATATCCGCGCGCGGCCAATGCCTCTTCCTGCAAACCATTCCATCGAGAGTGTGGAAGCCTGAAGCCTGATGGAGCGCCCGCCGTCAGGGCGTGATTTGCGACTCGCCGGCACTCGAATATGCCGCTGTTCTTGGTTGGGCTCTTCACTCGACCAATTCCGTCGCTATGCAGCACCGCCGCGTGCGCGGCCAGGCAGGACCATACGGTGGAGTAGGTGTTGTCGCGCGCCCAGTCAACGACCTGAGTGAAGTGATCCCAGTATGGTTCGTCGGCCAGGTTCTGCGTTAGAGGTTCTTTGCCTGTGACGATCAGCCCATCGAGCTTCGTGCCCCACAGATTTTCGACGCTGGAGTAGTGGGTTTGAACCCGATTCGCCGCCGCTCCGCTTCGAGAGACACCCGGCAAAGAATAGAGAGAAAGGTGAACGTGAATGCTGCCGGACGCCGCATTGAGGAGCGAGAGAAACTGGCGCTCTGTCGCCTCGAGGGCTCCGTCGGGCATGTTGTTGATCAGGCCAATATTGAGCTGCGTTGCGGACGGGTCGAGTCCGGTCGTGCCGGCCGCGGCTGACGACGCAGGGGAGAGTGGCTGGCGGCAATTAAAAGATGGAGTTGAGTTCAAAGAAGCTGGCATCGGCATGTCTCCCTGAAGCTGTATGGTGTCTTGCCCTGTAATCAATGCTGTTGTTAGACCGCGGCGCTGAGCGCCTGGTCCAGATCGGCGATGATGTCATCGATGTGTTCGACTCCAATACTGAGCCGAATCATCTCCGGCTTTACGCCGGCTATGCGCTGCTCCTCGCGAGTCATCTGCCGATGTGTGGTTGATGCAGGATGGCAGGCCAGCGATTTTGCGTCGCCGAGATTGACGAGACGCGTCACCAGCTTTATTGCATCGTGGAACTTGACCGCGGCCGGAAATCCCCCTTTGACGCCGAAGGTCATGAGCGAACAGGAGCGCCCCCCCAGATATTTCTGCGCCAAGCCGTGGTATGGGTTGTCCGCAAAGCCCGTGTAATTGACCCAGGCTACTCTTGGATCAGCGTGCAGGAACTCCGCCACTTTTCGTGCATTCTCAACGTGCCTATCGACCCGCAGTGCGACGGTTTCGATCCCCTGCAGAAGCAGGAACGCGCTCAACGGTGACAAAACCGCTCCAGTGGTCCGCTGGTAGACGCTGCGGCAGCGTCCAAGGTAGGCCCCGCTTCCGAAATGCTCGGTATAGACGAGGTCGTGGTAGGAGTGGTCCGGCTCGCTGAACATCGGGAAGCGGGCAGCGTGCTCCTGCCATGGAAAATTGCCGCTGTCGATGATGGCTCCCCCGAGCGTCGTACCATGGCCGCCGAGGAACTTTGTAAGAGAGTGCACAACAATGTCGGCTCCGTACTCGATCGGTCGCAGCAGGATAGGCGTTGCGACAGTGTTGTCAACGATCAGGGGCACGCCATGCCGGTGCGCGGCTTGAGCTAACTTCTCGATATCACAGATATTGCCTGCGGGGTTGCCGACGCTTTCGCAGAAGACTGCGCACGTCTTGTCGTCGATCAGCCTCTCCATTGCATCGGGGTCATCGGACTCCGGGAATCGAACCGTCACTCCCTGGCTGGGCAGAAGATGAGCGAAGAGGGTGTGCGTGGTTCCGTAAAGCTGAGGAACCGAGACGATATTTCGCCCCAGCGCGGTGACGTTGAGAACTGCATAGTGAACCGCGGCCTGTCCGCTGGCAACGCATAGCGCGTCTTGTCCTCCTTCGAGCGCGGCCACGCGACGCTCGAGCACGGCGGTGGTGGGGTTGCCAATGCGGGTATAGCGAAAACCTTCGGCTTCCAGATTGAACAGCGCCGCTGCGTGATCCGCGCTGTCAAACGCATAGGAGACAGTTTGATAAATAGGAACAGCCACGGCTTTGGTGGTTGGGTCGACATCATAGCCGCCGTGAATGGCGATTGTTTCCCGTTTCATATTTTTTTGCGATAGCAAACTTATTCCTGTCGTGATGCGTGCGATTGGCGTTGGTTGTTGTCGGTCTTCGGTGCGGCTTTTTTCAGCCTGGACTATCCGTGAGGTACAAGTTCAGCGGCATCCTGGCCGACGAGATTGTTCATCTCGCACACGACCTGATAGATGTCGTTTTCGGTGGTTCTGAAACTGGTGACACATGCGCGGACCGCGGGTATGCCTCCAGCTTCTACGGGCGACATCCATGCGATCTGGCGTTCGCGAAGACCTTCCAGAAACCGGAGCACGTCGAGACCGTCGCGGGTGAAGCAGACGAGCGGCAAGGGCGTGTCATTCACGATGCGCCAGCCGGATGCGACGAGCGACTCCCGCAGGACGTGACCCATGGCGGCCTGGTGTTCGATCATTTCGACGTATCCTGATTCACCATGCTGTGCAAGCGCGAGAAAGAGCTTGAGGCCGATGAAACGACGCGACCACTGTACCGAGGTGGTGAGCGGATCGAAGACGGGGCCTGTTTTCTTTCCGGCCATGTATGTGACATCCGAGCGGAAGGCCTGCGCGACGGTCTCCGGATGACGGCAGAAGAACATTCCAGCGCCCATGGGGACGGAAAACCATTTGTGCGCATCGCAGGTGATCGAATCTGCGGCCTCAATTCCGGCGAGGTGATGCTTGAGCTTCGGCGAAAGGATGGCCGCGCCGCCCCAGGCCGCATCGGTGTGGAACCATAGGCCGGAGTTGCTGCAGAAGTCTGCGATACCGGGCAGGGGATCGATCACTCCTGTGCCTGTCGTTCCGGCGGTGCCGACCACCAAGAACGGCGCGAACCCATTGCTTCGGTCTTCCGACACCCGTTTTTCGAGATCGGCGAGGTCCATCTTCAAATCGGGCGTCGTTGCCACGATGCGGATGGCGCGCCTGCCGAGTCCCGTGATGTGTGCGATCTTGTTGTAGCCGTGATGCGCTTCTTCTGTGAGATAGATGGTCGGCGCGGCGCTGAGAGAGCGGAGCCCATTTTCTCCGTAGTCGGGGAAGGCTTTGGTGAGCGCGACGACTACGGCCGAGAGGTTGGCTTCCATTCCGCCGCTTGTGAAGGTCGCAATGCTCTCCTCCGGGAGGCCGAACTTCCGGGCAAGCCAGCCCAACGTGTGACGCTCGATTTCATTCGCTGCGGGCGAGGTCCGCCAGTTTGCCAGCTGTGGGTTGTACATTGCTACAAGCGTGTCTGCGATGACCGATGCCAGCGTTACGCTCGGATTGAAGAGGCCGAAGTAGCGCGGGTGCGTTACCTGCACTTGCCACTTTTGCAGCATTTGCTCCACGTCGAGGATGACCTCGTCGAGCGACATCTTTCCGCTGAAGTCGTAGTGGGCAGCGAGGTGGCTGCGGATCTCTTCCGCAGTCACGTTCGGAACGATTGGGCCCTGCTGGATGTCTTCCTGCAGCTTTTCAAAATCGGTTTTTAGCTCAGTAATTAGCACGTGTGATTTCTAAATCGGATGTCACAGGCGAAATTGCCCAGCCTGGATGCCGTCATAAAGTGTTCTGGTGAGTTCAGTAAAAGTTTCAGATTCGGGATTATTGAAATAAATTCGATCGGTGGTGGCGGACGGGTCGTAGCCCTGGCGCGCCAGGTCCGTTTTGGAGTACTTAAAGGTTCCGGTTACTTCCAGATCGTTGCTGAAGCGCAGGAAGACCGGACGCGCGTAGGAGGGAAGCCGGGTTGTTATGTGTTTGCGCAACGCCTCCAAGTCTATATTTTCGTCCGCCACCAATGCGGCCATGCCGGCGCGGCCTTCGGTGGATGCGATGGCTACTCCGTAGACCTGGGCGTGCTGCACTCCTGGAAATGCGCAGATCGCTTCTGACACCTCGGAGGCGGCAACATTCTCGCCCTTCCAGCGAAAGGTGTCACCGATGCGGTCAACGAAATAGTAGAACCCCTTCTGATCTTTTCGCATGAGATCTCCGGTTCGAACCCAGGAGTCGCCGGGCGCGAAGACGTTGCGGAGAATCTTTCTCTCGGATGCGCTGTTGTCTGTGTAGCCCTCGTACCGGCTGCCAATGGCGGAGGGATCGTCTACGATTTTTCCAAGCGCTTCGCCGGTTTCATTGGGCGCGCAGCGGACGCAGAGGCCTTTTTCATTGCGTACCGGCTCACCACGATCCACATCGAACTGCACCAGCGCCGGCGAGAATCGATGCACGAGGTAGGGAGGGATGCGGCCAATTGCTCCCGGTTTGCCTTCCACATTGAACAGCGATACGCCGCCTTCGGTCGAAGCATAGAACTCGAGAATTCGGGGAATACTGAACCGGTCTTTGAATGTCTCCCAGACTTCCGGGGCCATGCCGTTTCCGCAGGCCGTCCGTATGCGATGGCCTGAGGCGTCAGCCGGCGAGGTGGTGAGCAGCAGGTAGCGGCAGAGCTCGCCGATGTATTGGAACATGGTGCAGTCCCAGCGAAGGATGTCGCTCCAGAACTGGCTTGCTGAAAACTTATCGCGTATCACGACGCTGCCGCCGCCGACCAGCGTAGCGCCGGGCACCAGAACTCCTCCAATGCTGTGGTACATCGGCAGGCAGTTGTACATGCGGTCATCGGGCTGTGCGCCGAGCATCCCGGCGAACCAATTGCTCCATTGCATGATGCGAGCGTGGCTGACATTGGCCGCTTTGGGCAAGCCCGTGGTGCCGGAGGTGAAGATGCAGAGTGCGCGGTCTTCGATGACGGTATGCCGGCGTTCTTCGGGGCTAAGCTTTTCGTCGCTTTGCCGATCGATTTCATAATCGATGCGCGGAAACACGTTGTGGTCTGTGCCATGGACCCATACTTCAGGCCGTTCCGTGAGGCCGGGTAATGCAGTGGTCAAGGCCTCGACCAGTTCCGCTGCCACAATGATGCGCCTGGGTTGGACGACGTTGATGCAGTGGGAGAGTGATGGTCCGGTGAGGTTCGTATTCAACAGTGCGGCGACGCAGCCGACGCTGCTGATGCCGAGCCAGATGGCGAAGTACTCGGGACGGTTCGTCATGAGAAGGCAGACAACGTCGCTTTTGTGCAATCCCTGATCAAGCGCCCAGCGCGCATATTGATTTTGACGCGCGGTAAGTCCGGCGTAGGTCAGGCTCTCGCGATCAGACAAGAGAGCCGGCGCATTGCCGGAGCGCTCGGCCAGGTCCTCGATCACGGTAGAGATGACCCGATCGCGATTGCGAGCAATCGGCGCGGTCAGCTCAAGCGCGCGCAGCCAGGCTTTAGCAGCTGAGCCGGTGTCGACGGGTTCCATTGTCAATAATTGGTTCAAGCAGTGTTACCCGCGTCCACAGTAAGGACTGAGCCTGTAATGTTTTTTGCCTTGTCGCCAAGCAGATACTCAACCGCATTGGCCACATCGTCGATCTCGGCAAGGCGCCGGAGGGCGCTGCGGCTTACGATCTTCTCGTGCTGCTCTTCTTTCATGCCCCTGGTCAAATCGGTGTCAATAAAACCGGGCGCCACGGAGTTTACATTGATGCCCGCGCGTCCAACCTCCCGCGCCAGAGAGCGTGTGAAGCCGATAAGCGATGCCTTGGTTGCGCTGTAAACGGCGAGGCCACTGTAGCCGGTGAAGGCCGCGACGGATGCGATATTGACGATGCGTCCTCCTCCGTCGGCCATCATGGAGCCTATGACGCATTTTGTGAGCACGATCGGGGAGAGCGTGTTCACGCGCATCAGCTGCTCAATGTGAGCAAGAGGCATGAGGGAGAGTGAACCATCGAAGCTGATTCCCGCATTGTTTACAAGTCCATAGATTGCGCCGAAGTCTTTTCGCAGTGATTTAGCCAGACCTGAAATGCCTTGGATCTCGGCAAGATCGAAGGGAACAAACTGTAAGGAGCCGGGCGCGGCGGCCTCTGCTTCCTGTATTGCCGCGTCCAGGCCCGGATTTCGTTTTCGCGCGACTACCATGACGCGAAACCCGGACGCGACGAGTTTTCGGGCAATGCCCAGACCTATCCCGCGGCTTCCGCCGGTCACGATTACATTACGCATTGCGACGGAGGACTTTGCCTGATTCCGACATTGCCAGCGAGGGAATGAAATTGATTGCTGCCGGGACCTTATGGGCCGAAAGCACTTCACGACAGAGAAGCAGGAGATCGTCCTGGAGTGTGCGTTTGTCGTAACTAAGAGATTGAGGGGTTGCCTGCAAAACCACATCGGCGATGACAAGCGATCCGGTGATCGGATTCTTTTTGGTTCGCACGAGCGACATCTGCACTGCCGGATGGCGGTTGATGACGGCTTCGACTTCCTCCGGATGCACCTTGAGGCCGCCGACATTGATGACTCCATCTCTGCGACCAACGAAGTAATATCGTTCACCCTGCAAATCGATCATGTCGCCAGTATCCACGAAGCCATCCTTGTCCTTGAGTACAGGCGCATGGTCGCCGAGGTAGCGATCGGCGAGGCGGGCTGAACGTATACGCAGCGAGCCGTTCTCGGTTTTCATTTCAACACCGGGAGTCCGCTCCAGCACGCTGGAAGGAAATCCCGCGAGGCCATCCTTTACTTCGAACGCCACGCCAGCTTCCGTGGAAGCGAAGGCGTGAACGATGCGAGCCTTAGGATAGACAGAGCGTAGATTGTTCAGGATCCCCTGATCCGCAATTTCTCCGGATAGTCGCACATATTCGGGCGAGATCAATTGCGCAGCGGGGCTCATCAGCGCGCGGCGCCAATGCGAGGGCGTTCCGGAGATATGGGTGACGCCGAGCGCGGCGGCGCGGGCGAGAAAGTCTCCGGTGGATTCCTTAGCGTTGGAAAGCACCAGTGATGTTCCATTGAGGATGGAGCGGAGAAAGATCTGCAATCCGCCGTAGCGCCGGATGTCGTAGAAGGTGCTCCAGACAATCGGCTCCGCTTGAGTTCCGCTGGGCGCGATAGCGCCAGCCAAACTTGCCAGAGTGTGAACGACCAGCTTTGGTACCCCGGTGGTACCTGATGTAAGCAGGATCCATTCGGTCTGGAACTGCGCGCTCCTGTCGAAATTCGCAGGTGCGATCTTCTGGGTGCAAGGGCAGAAAATCAGCGGCCGGCAGTTGCGCAAATTGGGGAATGTGCGGTCGGATACAATGGCATCCACCTCTGCTGTTTCAATGACAAAGGGAAGATGCTCGATCGGAAAATCCGGCGGGCAAAGAACTACGCGGCGGACGATGCCATCAAGCTCAATCAGCGCCGAAGCGGTGGTGAACTGGCTTGTGGTTGCAAGAAGCACGGATCGTCCGCAGAGTTCATCGCCGCGGTTGTAGAGCGCGGACGCCGACACCAGCTCGTTCAGGGAGATGCTCGCCTCTGCGCCTGCCACGAAGCGATCAACAGAGCTGCCAGCGGCGGAGAGCGCGTGCCAGAGTGAGGTCCAATTATTGCGGTTGTTTTGAGGCTTTCTCATAAAATTCCACCAGTTCACCAAAGGTCACTGGAAACAAACCATCTTCTGAAGCGCTGAAAGGATCCACTCCAAGCACACCCTCAAGCCGGGCGACAATGATAGCGAAAGACAGGGAGTCAAGACCTGAGTCAAGAAGCTCCAGGTTATCGGTTAAAGGCGCCAGATCTCTTCCTTGCTCTCGGGCTACCTGACGGAACTGTTCCGCGATCTCGGTTTGTATATTCATAGTTCTAGTTTTCTGCCTTCTGGGATAACGGTTGCGCATGCAGGCGGTACATGCTGCCGTTGCTGCCGCTGCCAACTTCGCGATGCGAGACTGCCAGAAGCTCTTGATTGGACTGAGTGAGCGGGAAGCAGGCGCTCAGCCAGAGCTCGGTATTCTGTCGAACGGCGACGCGGCCTGTGATGTTCGAGAAGGAATGGTTGGCGCCTTCCATCACCTTTACGACAACCTTGCTCTTCCTGCCTGCCAACTTCAAAGCGTACTCAAGATAATCAAACTCGCCCACTCTTGCTTTTATGCCCGGAGCTCTGCGGGTCGGGGCTTTGAGGAACAGCACCGGAAGACCTGTAGAGGCTAGATCTTTCCAGCAGCGAAGGAGCTTGAGATTGGCATTTGCGGGAGGGGCGTTGCGATAAAGCAGAAGACGAATGTGTTTGAAGAAATCCAGGAGTTTGCTGAGAGATGCGCCGATGCGGCTTTGCATTGCCCAGACGCGCAGCTTTTGCCGAACGCTGGGTGACGCAGTTTGCGGCAGATGGAAGTAGGGGTCCATCAAAACAAGCCCCTTGCAATCCTGGCTGGCCGCAGCGGCATAGACGGCGGAAACCGCGCCGGCGCAGTGCCCTACAATGACCATCCCCGATAACTGGAAGCGCGACACGAGCGTCTTCATCGCGGCGGCGGCGACGGAAGCGTAGCCCCCCATGTTTATGAAGCCGAGCCAGTCCGCGGGAGGATCGCCGTCGGAGTCTCCGTACCCCGGCAGATCGATGCGAAAGCACGGATAGCCCCGCTCAGCGAGCGAGTCGGCCCAATAGACGGCCGAGTCTCCGTTCGATGCCCTGGTGGCATAGAGCCCGTTGAGAAACAGCACTCCAATGCGACTCTGCGTCCCGGGCTGCTGCTGATCTACGAAGCTGTTGATCGAAGGCTTGTGATACGTGCCCCGGACTGTCACTTCAAGATCGTCCAGAACAATCAGCTCACGGCCATCAATTGCTTCCTGCATGTGGTTCTCCCGTCTTCCGCGCTACCGCATCGGTGATCCAATCAAAAGTTGAGGAATAGAGTCCGGTAAGGTCCTGACCCTCTTCGTATCTCCGATAGGGCATGACCATGGACTTTGCATCCTTGCCAAAGGTGACGATCTTGATAGGTCTCTCGCCTGAGCTGAACAATGACATTTGTTCTGTGAGACCGGCGGGCAGGTGGAAGTTTGAGGACTCCTGCCAGAGGCGGCTTGACCATTCATAGCCGTGCACTTCGATCGAAGTGCCCTGCTCGAGATCCCGGATGTATTCGACCGCGGACTTCCGGTTGTCCGGCGACTCGAAAAGCTGTTCCATTCCCGCCCAGCGTCGCAGGATTGCACGCAGCGACTGATTGGCGTCGGCAGGCGGAGCCCACAACAGAAGGGCATCGCCTATCCCGCGCTGGAAGCATTTAGCAGCGAGGATGGCGCCCATTTCGACGCCATGCAGCAAGAGCGGAATGTCGGGCGATCTGCCTGCAATCCAATCGGCAAGAAGATCGATATCTTCGTGCCAATGCTCGAACGTCGTTTCGGTGAAGACGCCGGTGCTTTCACCGACGCCCCGATAATCGTAGCGCAGCACTTCGACTTGCCGCGCGGCGAGGTAGCGGGCCCATCGAACCCAGGGGTTGTATGAAAACTGCCGTTCAGAAGCAAAGGGTCCGGCAAGCAGAACCCGGGCGACGGGATTCGTCACCTGGTGCAACACCGAGTAGAGGTGCGCACCAGGGACAGTAAAGTATCCAGCCTGCTCCCGCGCTTCGGTTCTTGTTGGAACCTGGATCTGCATTTACAACACCTCGAACGAACAATCAGGCTGCAATTGAGTAGGCACGACCGAAGACGATGGCATGCATGAGCGTGCGAAGAAGCAGGACCCCTTCATACAGGTTCTCGTCCGGCCCAAGAGGGTTGACTGCCATCTCTTCTTCGAGCGCGCGGAAGAGTCCGGCTGTGTGTGCGATGTCGCATTCTCCGTGAACGTCGGTATATTCCATCTCCGACGAGCCCTGAGCGGCGGCAAGTTCAGCCAGGTACGGCATGAACTTCTGGATGAAGCCCTCGAAGAAGGCCATGGCGGCGATCGATTGCACGCCAGAGAGCTTTCCGAGGAACAGACGCATGTTGGTCAGGTCTTCGTGAACGGCGAAGCAATCCATGGCCTCGGGGAAAGCGTGCGCTGAAATCGCAAACTTCCGCAACATTACAGGATGCGCATCGCGTACTTCCTCGGTGAGGTTGTCGATGATGATAGGACGCGCCGCATCGGCCTGGACTGCAAGGTAGGTCGCGGTCATCCAATAGATAAAGTTCGGTTCAAGCACGGAGGTGTAGCGGGCGATGATGCCGCGCCGCTCAACGCCGGTGAGATGTTTGAGGTCAGGCAGATTAGCCATGAAATCGCCTATCATGCCGTTGATGGTTTGCTGGATGGAAGTCTCGATTGAGTCGTTCTGCAACTCCTGCGGGGCGGTGAGCGTCGTGTTCATAGGTGACCTTTTATTTTTATGTGGTTAAGGGTTAGGTGTTGGCACGGCATGTCAGTTAGCGGTTATGCCGGGCAGCTCATGCGCGACGAAGAGGAGCGCCTGGATGTTGTTGAACTTCGCCGCAGGGGCGCGGGTTTGCGGGGACCAGTGGAAATTGCCTGTCCGGCTTTTAGTCCGGCTCTTCAGATTGCGACTACACGGTTCTACTCTCGGGGAAAGAGTCTTGCCGCAGGGGCGGATTCATTCTGCTCAGCTCGTAGGGGCTGGGGATGGCCGCGAGCACCGGGACATTTAGAGAAGTAGCAAGCTCGTGAAGGCTCCGGAACCGGGGGTCGAAGAAATCGGAGAAGAGTACGACGGCTAGACTCAGCAGCGCGGCAGCAAAAATTCCGACCACGAGAATTTTGCCGCGTTGATGAACGGGTATCGTCGGGACCTCGGCACTCTGAACCACCACAACATTCAACAGCTTCTTCGCATCCAGCTCCTGGGAGATGCGGGCTTCTTCCCGCTTTTGCATGTAGAGCGTGTAATTGGACTCTGCCGTTTTTTCCTGGCGCAACAAGTCCTGTTGCGCAATCGCACTCGTGTCAAGAGTGTGGAGATTCTGGTTGTTGGAAGAGAGGATGCTGTCGTCCGCGCTTTGTTTTCCAAGCAACCCCTGCAGCTCAGCCTGCGATTTTGCCAGGTCCGTTCGTATCCAGTCGTAGGCTCCGTTCTGATTCGTGGTTTCTTCTCGAATCGGCTGGCTCTCCTGGAGCGCGATCGCAGCTTTGGCGTCTGCGATCTTTTTATTAATGTCCACGACCGGGCGATAGGTTGGCTGGTACTTTGCGAGAAGCTGATCGCGCTCCAGTTCGAGTGTCAGCAGAGTCCCCTTCATATCCTGCAGCAACTGGGGGTTGTCCGAGGTTTTCTTTTCGGTAACAAGACGCTGCGGAGTACTTTTTTCCAATTCCTGGAGACTTGCTATGCGTCTCCGGGTCTCGGAGATTTCGGCAGCGTTTTCTGCCGATGCGGCCTTTAGATCCGCCTGCTTCTGGACCATTTGGTCGAGGGTAAGCTCGGGCGACACAATGTTGACTGCGGAGAGCTGCTTCTCGATCTGGGCGAGCTTGGCCTTATAGATATCCGCCTGCTGGCTGAAGAATGCGAATTCGCTGCCGGAACGGCGAATCTGCAGGTGCTTTTCAAGATACAGGGCGACAAGCGTGTTCAGGACAGCGGCGCTTGTCTTTGCATTCGTAGAACGGTATGTGACGCCAATAATGTTGCTTTTGCTTATCGGCTCAATTTGCAGATCTTTCTTAAGTTGAACGGCGGCTTTATCGATCTTGTTTTCAGATGGATCAGGGCCGGCGAGCCCCGTCTTTATAACGACATTCCGCAGAATATCGTCGGTTCTCATAAGCTCAACTTCCGAATCCAGATCTGCTTCGCTTACCTCCTGCGGAGGACCTTGATAGGAGCTGGCGCGATCCACCGACATGACAGTGTCGGAGCGGTCGCGTTCGACGAGCAGTTTCGCCGATGCCTCATACTTGCGGGGCAAAAGAAAAGCCAAGCCCAGAGAGATGAAGACAATCGCAAAAAAGCTGATCACCAGCAGCCGCTTATGTCGGAATATGACGGAGGCCACGTCCGTCATAGAGACAGACTGCGGTGCCGACTGGATAACTAACGCAGATTGCATAGAAACCTCATTAGAATGGCGCACCGGGCATTACTTCCATGCCGACGCCGGGCGTGGGAAGAATCTGACGTATCTTGGACCAGGCATTTTGCGGAACGTATAGAAGATCTCCCGGTTTCACATAGATGTCTTCGGCGAGATTTTTATGTTTCAACATCTCCTTGATGTTGATGACCTGGCCTGGAGCCAGGGTGTCGCCTACCCGCCGGAAGAGCACAACATCGGAGAGTTTCGCCCGATCCTGGGTCAATCCCCCGGCGATCGCCAGCGCCTCTGTCACAGTAATTGGGCCCCGGAGGTCATACTTTCCCGGCTTTGCGACTTCTCCGGTCGCGATGAAGTAACTTTGTTCGAGATTCACGGGCGTTATGGAGATCACGGGCTGCTTGAGGATCGCGGAGTACTTTTTCACCAGCAGATCCTGCACTTCCGGCAGCGTAAGGCCGGCTACGTGAATATCTCCGATCTCCTTCGGAGTGATAAAGCCGTCGGGCTGCACCTTGAGGGTCTGATTGAACTCAGGCGAAAACTGAAAGCTTGCGTCGAAGCTATCTCCGGAGCGCAAGGTATATCTCGGATACCTTTGGTGAAAAGCTGGTGAGCTGGTTTGGCTCACAGATACATCCTCGGTCTTTGTCTGAGCTCCCGCATAAACAAAGGTACATATGCACAACGTCGTGATGAAATATGCCGGACGGGTTGTTTTGCCTAAACGCATCACTGCTCCTATCCTGCGACCAGTTCCATAGCGTACGGCCTGTGCAGATTCTGTGAGTGTTGAGGGGAAGCGATCTGAAAGCCATCGATCTCGATGGAGATGGATTGTTTGAGCATTTCGACAGAGACGACGAAGCGGTTGCCGGCCTTTGTGCGCTGAATAATGCCGCTCAATCCAGCCAGGGGTCCGGCGGCAATCTGGACGCGCTGCCCACTGGAGAGGTAGGGATGAGGGCCCACGTCGGTGACGTTGACCAGTATTTTTCTCAGGGCTTCGATCTCTTCGTCGGCGATCGGGCAGGGGATTGCGCCGGTGGCTACATAGTGCAGCACTCCTGGAACCTGGAGCGGCCTGAAGCGGTTCTGTCGACGAGTTTGTACAAACACATAGCCTGGAAACAGCGGCAGAGAGACCCTGCATGAACGCTTGTTCCAGCGGTGAACTACCTGGTAGAGCGGAAGGAAATAGGTCAGTCCGCGCTCTTCAAAATGCCGCGCGATGGCTTTTTCATGGCGTGCGGAGGTATAAACAGCATACCAGCGCAGTGAATCGTCCGATTCAGCATTTGGCAATCCAGCAGGGGAAACTGACGCTGCCGCAGTCATGGCACAAAGAGTCATGGAACATCCTCTTTCGCAAGGCTTCGCCATCCTCAACAGCAATTAAGGTGTTTACACGAACATTTTTCAGAATTCAGAATGTTGAGCGAACCGAGGGCAAAAGTCTCTACAAAAATTATGAAACCTGATAGAAGCGTGATCGTTTTTCCGCAACTATTCGATGTGGCTCATGATAGCGTTTGGGCAGAACAGAACAAGGGGTCAACCTTCTCCTTTTTAGAGGATTTTGTGGAAACCTGCTGCTCCAACTGTAAGCTTTTTAGAATCAGACGTTTTGACACGTATAGCAGGATGTGCTACAGTGGGTGTCTCTCCTGAGAGGAGGAGATAGATAGCTCGGAAATGTTTCACTGATGGGGTCATTTAGTGCATGTCGTATGAGACGTCCCTCTCTAAGACCCCGGTTTTAATGTCTGCCGTCTGCATTCAACCCATGCAGCATCTGCTATGAATTGTCAGCCTGCCGGCTGGTCCGGTGACCGCACCCCCCTCAGGTCACCTTCACGGATTCTCCACCGGCAGTAGCAAGATCGCCGAACGAAGCGTCAACCCCGACCGCTTCTATTGCTTTCGTAGAGATTATGAGTCAAATCAAAAGGGTACCCTAATGGAACTTCTGACTAAAATAGATAAATCTCAGTTCCCCCGCGTGCTGATCTCCGATAAGACACCCCTTGGTTGCCAGCTCCTTGCCAGAACTCTCGATGGTCATATCGAGAATGTCGGCTCCGCAGGCTATGCCACAAGCAGCGCTGAAGTGCTCAAATCCGCGCAGGAATGCAATCCGGAGATAGCACTGATCAGCGCAACGCTCGAGGACGGACCGCTGGCCGGGTTTAAGACGCTGGCTGCTCTGCAGAGCATGCTTCCGCAGTGCGCGGTGGTCGTCATTCTGGATGACGTTGACAGTGACCTTGTTGTGGATGCGTTCCGCGCGCATGCGCGCGGGGTGTTCTTCCGCGCTGATCCGATTGATCAGTTGATTAAATGCATCAAGGTCGTACACCAGGGGCAGATCTGGGTTGGGTCGCGGGAACTCAGGCGTGTGCTGGACGCATTTTCAGAGTCCGCGCCATTCCATGTTCCGACCAGCGCTGCGCTGAGCCTTACTAAGCGGGAACTCGACATTTCGACTCTTGTCGCTGCCGGAAAAAGCAATCGTCAGATATCGAGAAGCCTGAACATCAGCGAGCACACGGTAAAGAACAACCTGTTTCGCATCTTTGAAAAGATCGGAATTGGGAGCCGAGTCGAGCTGGCTGTCTTCGTCATGAATCTGCAATACACGCCCTTTGCCAGCCGCATCCCACCAGGCACGGCCGACATGTTGCAGGAGGATGCGGGGCAGTCCCGCCCAGTGAACGTCCGCGGCTAGGAAGAGGCTCTTCGAGATTTCAGATTGCGGTTCGTGTGAAGCGAAACCGGGCAAGTATTTCCGACGCCCGGATTCATGCTGTTGCCGGCTGTTCTGCTGCGCAGCCTCTTGCTCTTGCCAAGAGGCCGCCCCCATCTGTGATTCGATAAAGCGCGTTACTGTTTTAAGGTCAGCGTGAGGGCGGCATTGCTCTGCATCGATCCAGAGGTCGCGGTCACAGTCACATTCGATGCAGTAGAAAGGGACGTCCCGCAGCCGTTCGCCAGGCCGAGGGTGATTACGCACGCCGCGAGCATAAGGAGCATCTGCAGGCCGCGACGTTTTCTGAACCCGAGGAAGCCGAACAGAGCACATGCCAGCGCCGAACCCGGGAGCCACGGGCTGGAATTGTGGCGAAGCGCTGCCGAGGTTGAGGTGGTAATTGTAAGCTGAGTTGTCGAGGCCGAGGCACCTGACGGTGTCACCGTCGCCGGAGAGAAGCTGCATGTTGCGTCCGGAGGCAATCCCTGACAACGGAAGGAGACAGGGGATTTGAACCCGCCGTACGGCGTCACGGAAACCATGGTCTGTGCGCCGCCCCCTTCCTCTATGGTGAGCGACGATGAGGCAAGAGTAATCGCGAAGCCCGGCGCTACCAGTTTGATGGTGTAAGCAGCCGAAACAACCGGACTATTTGTATAACCGGGAGCGATCGCAATGGCCTCGATGGTCTCCGTCGACGATACCGTGATGACGCCGCGGTAAAGGGTTGAGCTGATCGTGGGCGCAGAACCGTCAGTGGTGTAGTAGATCGACGCCCCAGCGGTTGAATCGGCGAGGGTGACCGACTGTATCGAGGAATACGTGCCCGCCGCCGGCGTAAAAGTTGGGACGGCGGCCATGCCGATCACATCCACGACAACGCTTTGCGTGACCTGCGGCGCTGCTAAATAGTCAGCGTTGCCGGCCTGATTTGCGGCGACGACGATCGTGCCCACTCCGGTGATCGTCAGCGTGTTGCCGCTGATGCTTCCCGGGCCGGAGAGGATGCTGAAGGTGACCGGCAGCCCGGAGGTCGCGGTCGCAGAGAGGGTGATCGGCCTTGAGCCGTAGGTGACGGGCGATGCGGGCGCGGTGAAATCGATGGTCTGCGACATCAATGGCTGATAGACATTGGTGCCGTTGAGCGTAATCAGCGCCGAGGCTGTATTCAGCGCCGTGGAGTTAAAGTTCGCAGTGGCAGTTTGCGCCGCTGCCGTGCTTCCATAGGGCGGTGAAAACTGTACGGTGAATTCGCAGTTGTCTCCGGAAGCAAGAGAAGATGCCGTGGTGCAATCGACGGGCGATCCTGCCGCCAGCGTAAACATGCTGGATGAGGGCAGGGTCAGGAAGGACGACATCCCCGACGCCAACGCAAGCGGCAAGTTGCCCGCGTTCTGCGCATACACGGTTGTGGCCGGACTGGAGGAGCCGTCGTTAATGGTGCCGAAGTTGATGGTCGATGCCGTGCGTTGAATCGCGTATGCCGCAGCGCCGGTTTGGTCCGTAGTGTAGAGGTTGCCCGCAACGTCCAGCGCGAGTCCGGCTGCGGAGTCAGGGTTTTTCTCGATCACCGTGGCATCGGCGGCAGTAAGCGTTCCCGCCTCGTTTGGAACACGGACGATATTCCCGGTGGATTGATCCGAGACCAATACACTCCCCGATGCATCGACGGCTACACCGACAGGCGTCGTCGCACCAGCGGGCGTCAACATTGTGACAACTCCGCCACCGGAGTAGACCTGTATGCTGCCCCCGCTGCCGCCGGTGCCTTCATTCGCCACGTACAAACTCCCCGCCGCATCCACAGCGATTCCCTGCGGATCGCTGAGTCCGGTGGCTCGAACCCCTGTGAGGTTATTCGCGGGATTGTATGTGACTACGCGGCTATTGCCGGTGTCGGAGATGTACAGCACGCCATCCGGCCCTATGGCCAGCCCCGTCGGCCCATTCAAGGATACACCGCCGAAGTCTACGGAACTGGACACCACAGTTGATTGCGTTGGCACGCCGCCCGGGCTGGCGATCTCGACAATCTGATTGTTTCCTGTGTCGGCGATGTAAAGATCTCCGTTGGCGTCCAGAGCGGTTCCGGTGGGGCCGTTGAATCCGGAGCCAATCGGTGTGAGCGTGGTGGTTCCTGTGGTGATCTCATCCACCTTGTTTGCGCCGTTATCGGCTACGAACAAGTCGCCGGCCGCATCTACTGAGATTCCTGCCGGACTGGTAAAGCCGGTGTACGCGACCGGCGTGTTTCCCTGATCGAGTGTCACCAGGCCGCCCTGGCCCACTCCGACTGCAGCCGCCGATCCGCTCCCCGAGGTGGCCGTATCGGTTGCAGTGAGCACAGCGCTGCGCTCTCCTGCTTTGGCAGGCGTGAATGTGAGGGTCAGCGGAAAGCTGGACACGTCTGAAACGAGATAGGGGGAGGGCGAGCATGTTCCAGGTGTGCCCGCGAACTCAGAAGACGCCACTCTATTTTCCGCAACCGCAATCGTTACAGCGGCAGTGGTGCAGTCGGCGTCATTCACCATCACCGTAGCATTGGTTGCCGTCGCCGCAACTCCTACCGGGGACGCGGCAAGCAGCAGATTGTTTACCGATACTCGGCCCAGCGTGTCGACGTAGTTGCTGGTGCCGGCTTGCTCGACACTGGACACCACATAAGCGTTGCCTTTGGAGTCCAGTGCCAGGACCTTTGAACCCTGGGTTGAGACTCCATAGAACTCGGGAGAGCCACTCACTGGACCTGATTGGGCATTCGGGAAGGCAAGGATTCCATCGTCCAGAGCTGCAAAGTACACCGTGCCGTTTCCATCGACTGCTACTCCGTCCAGCTGATCGTCGTAGGTGCCGATGGGGCTCGGGGTAAAGCCGTACAAAGTGTTTGGCGCGGCGTAGGTGGTTCCGGAATAGAGCATCTCCTTAAGATTGGAAGCATCGCTCTGGTAGATGGCGCCGCTTGCACTGCCGCATGTGTCGAGAGCCGAGTCTGTAAAGAACAGGTTTCCCCAGGGGTCAACGGCCAGACCGCCTACCGTCATTTGCACCGTAGAGCCTGAGCAACCAGCAACGGTTGAAGACGTGGGAGGAGGTTCTGTGAAGAGCAATGCGGGCACTGTAGGCCCAGAGCCGACGGCGCTGGTGTTTGCGACGGCAACGCATGCCGCAGTGCACTCAAAGATGCTGTATGGATTGCTGCCTGTGCTGGTGTTGGTGTCGTTGGTCGCGAAAAAGAGATCGCCGGCGGAGTCAAAGGTCATGGACGCGACGCCGAACCAATAATTGTTCCCGGAGTAGTACAGGTTGTTTTCGCCCCATTCGCACTCCGTTGAGTCGCTTCCGGTGCAGGCCGGGGGCGGATTGCTGGGTTGGGGGTCTGTTGTCAGCGCCGCGTAGGTTCCATTGACGTAAGGAAGCTTGATGATGTACCCGGTGTAAAGACCGGCGACGTAGAGGTTGTTCTGGCTATCCACCGCAACCGCGCCTACATTCGCGAACGAGCCCAACGAGGTCACAGCACCTGTTTGCCCATTGACCATCAGAACCTGGTTGCCGTAGGTCGTGCCGATCAGGATGTCGCCGTTTGAATTTACAGCAAAGCTCGAACCCGCAGCATTACCGGGATAGAGCACCAGACCGGAGGGAAAAGGAGCAAGCCAATGGGTCTGGCTCACAACGATGGCTGGTTTTGTCTGCCCAGCCGCCGCCGCTGCGCATAGCAATAGCGTTACGGCAGTCATTGATAACCACGGTCTTCCAGCAAACATCCTTAAAGGGGAGGCCAATCTGTCCAGAATCATTTACGACACTACCGCTCCTCGCTACAGGTTAAGTGCTCTCTGAGGTGCATGTGTATTTTCCCGCTTCGAACAATCAACGCAGCCTGATTCTCACGGATCTCAGACCCGGATGCAGAAGGCTTACCTGGCTCGATTGGAGAACCTCGACAGTAGACTAAGATGGCTTGATCTTGTCAATAGCATTGCTTTCGAGCGGGCGCGTCGGCGCGAATCGATAGATGTGCGATGCGGCAGAATTCCGGTAACAGTGCGTTTGACTCGCGAGGATACCCCGTCATTCCGGTTGTGATTATATCCAGCAGACCAGGGCCCGCGCTGGAAGATGATTTGCCTTCCAAATCTATTCGCGTCCTGAACGGGTATACCGAAAATGGAATTTTTTGGCAGGCAGCTACGTTTGACATGTTCTGGTTACAGCAAACTATTTTATAGCATTAACTTACGATTAAAGCTGCAGATCTGTCCGGGATGGGTTCATTCATTTAAATTCCAAAAAGCATACTGACACGGAGCATGTAATTAGATAAATATATGAAAATAATATGGATACACTTTGGTTCCCAGATTGCACATACGGCGGGTTCTGCGTAAAACCGGAAGTTCACCTGGAGGATCCTATTTTGTTGTTAAATAAGAGATTTGGATTGCTTGCCATGGCTTTATGCCTGGCTTTTGTGACGGTAGTTTCCCAACCTAATAACGCATTGGGCCAAGCAATTTCAGTAAACGGAGGATCGATCCAGGGAACAATTACGGATCAGTCCGGAGCAATTATTCCAAACGCTCAGATTACTGTTACCAGGGCCGATACGGGGTTCAGCCGCGGGCTCCAGACGGATGCGTCTGGTGTATTCGCAGTCGGACCTCTGAATCCGGGCACATATGTAGTGACCGTGCAGGCAGCTGGCTTCCAGGTGCTGAAGGTTACGACCGTGGTTCGGACCGGAACCGTCACCAGCGGCAATTTTAAGATGACTGTTGGCGCAGCCACGCAGACGATTCAGGTGAGTGCGGGCGCCGTTCAGTTGAACACCGATCAGGCTGGGGTCAGCGACGTTATTACGTCGCAGCAGATCAAGGATCTGCCGGTCAATGGACGGAACTTCCTCGATCTCGCCCAGATTGAGCCGGGCGTGCTCCTGCAACAAGGGCAGGACTTCGATCCGACGAAGGCCGGATACTCGGCGATCTCAGTCTCGGGTGTAGGCGGCCGTACAACCCGTATTCTGCTTGACGGCCAGGACATCACCGACGAGACGGTCGGAACGACGATCATTAACGTTCCATCGGGTGCGATTGACGAGTTCCAGCTGAACCGCTCCACGCAGGACGTTTCCGGCGAAGTCACCTCGACCGGCCAGGTGCTGGTTGCAACGACTGCCGGCACCAACCACTACCATGGACAACTCTTCTATATCTTCCAGGATTACCGTGCGGGTTTTGCGGATACCACTGGCGGATATGCGGCTCCCTTCCAGCGCAATCAGTTTGGCGGTAACATTGGCGGCCCGATTCTGAAGGACAAGCTGTTTTTCTTTGTAGACAGCGAGCGCATCAAGCAGGATGCCGAGGGCGCAGCGGAGGCAAGTCCCGCATTCGCCAGCATCCTTGCCCAATATCCGACGATTCCATCTCCCTTCCGCGACACCTACTCGACCGCGCGTCTGGACTACAACGGTCCCTTCGGCGGCCACTACTTCGCCCGTGGATACTATGAGGCCAATGCCGCTGCGGCAAACTTCGGCTTCCTCTACTCGGTATACGACAACCGCGATAACGTCCCGGGCTATGCCTTTGGAGCGGATTTCCAGGAAGGCCGTTTCACGCATTCGTTCCGCGGCAGCTATGAGAAGTTCCATAATCTTCTGGTAGACACGACACAAAGCCTGGGAAGCTCCATTTACAATCCCGCGAACTATGGCGTTCCGGGGATCACGCTCTTCGATGGCGGTGATGGATTCTATGCAGGGCAGAATTATCTGGCTCCGCAGGAAACCTATCAATCGGATAAGCAACTCCGATATGACGGCACCTGGAGCAAGGGCGCGCACAACATTAAGTACGGATACAGCCTGAACCGCATTCTGGGTGGCGGCGGTGCCGAGTTCTTCGGGGTCGGCCTCTTTACCGAATTCGGTCAGGGCAGCCTGCTTGCGCAGTGCGGCGATCCTTCAGTGAGTGGTCCCTGCCCGGGCGATCCGCTGAACGGCTACTCGCCGAGCAGCCTCATTCTCGGCAATGGCAACTCGACCTTCACTGAGAAGCCCGGATTCGGCCTTCCCGGCGGTGGTGTGGAAGACTGGCGTCAGGGCGCATATATCGCCGACAACTGGAAGATTACGCCCAACTTTACCCTCACGGCCGGTTTGCGTTGGAGTGTCGATACCGACCGCGCCAATCAGGACCTTCCGACTCCCAGCTGCGCCAGCGTAGACCCGAGCTTCAACCCGTGCCCCGGTGGAGGAAATCTCTTCGACCAGTATCAGCAGGGGTTGGGCCAAAAGGTCCACCAGCCGTGGGCCAATTTCGGTCCCCAGGTTGGCTTTGCATATGTGGTTCCGGGAGCGCGGAACACTGTGCTCAACGCCGGAATCGGTATCTTCTACGAGAACGATATCTTTAACAACACCACAAACGCGCGCAGCTCGGTCATCGATGCTTCGGGCCCATTCTTCAATGACACCGGCGTTTGCGGTGGCACAAACAGCGTGTTACTGCCTGGTGGTGGATCGATTAGCGAGGTAAACGGAGTTCCGATCTCGACCATCTGCAACGAGCCGATTGCAGAGGCAGCACCGCAGCTCGAGCAGGTGAAGGCAGCATACCAGGCGGCCACGGCGGCCAACAATTCCGCCCTTAACCCGGCCTATATTGGTGAGGGAGGCGCGCTCAATGCCGATGGCATTTATGCCGCGCCGTACCGCACCCCCTACTCCATTCAGTACAACTTCGGCATTCAGCAGCAGCTTGGACGGGGCACGATCATCAGCGCGAATTATATTCACAACTCCACGCTGAAGGTTCCGATCGTCATTGATGTCAACCATCTTGGCGCTGCGCGCTACCTGAACCTTGCGGCTGCCCAGAATGCCATCGCGGCAACGGAAGCAGAGTACGGCTGCACGGATATCCAGTGTGTGATCGGTGCAGGCGGATCGATAGATGACTTTGCCGGAAACGGCCTTGATTCCTCCAGTGCCTACCTGGGCGGCTTTCCTGCTGCTGCTTACGGGCTTACTCCGGACGAGGGCGCTGCATTCCCCGGCAGGAATCCGGCTGTCGGTCAGGGAAAATTCATCTACCCAGGCGGCCAGTCCGGCTATGATGCCCTGCAGATCGTCTTCAAGCAGGTCAAGGCGCATCCGGTCAAGGGCGTTGAAAGTGCAAACTTCCAGGCCTCCTATTCACTGTCCAGGATCGTCACCGACATCGAGACTTCGAGCAGCGGCCAGGGTGATCAGTTCTTCAACAACACTGGCTGGGACAACGACAACCCGCAGGAATTTATGGGACGTAACACTCTGGACCATAAGAATGAGCTCTCCTTTGGTGGAGTGTTTAACCTTAAATATGGTCCGCAGATCGGACTGATTGGCCACTTCTATTCCGCACCGGCCCAAAGTCTGACGCTCGATGACACTGCGGGCGCGACGGCACAGATCTTCCAGACGGACGTGACCGGCGACGGTACGATCGGCGACCTGGTTCCGGGCACGGAGCCGGGCGCGTATATGCGCGAGGTGAACGGCCACAACCTGAGCAAGCTAATCAGCAACTACAATTCCACCTACGCCGGCACTCCTACGCCGGCCGGGCAGGCGCTGATCAACGCGGGTCTGTTTACCGCACAGCAGCTGGCAGCTCTGGGCGGCGTGCAGCAAGCGATCGCGCAGGTTCCGGGGCCCAAGGCTCCTGAAAGTGCGGCGTTTTCAGATCTCGACGCCAGTTTCTCTTATCCAATTCGGATTCGTGAGGGGATGAGCCTCGAGCCTGGCGTTACTATGTACAACGTAACCAATTTCTCCAACTTCGGATTCCTATCGAGCACGCTCCTGAGCCAGGCGACGGTAGGTGGTCCAACCGGCGTTAGCGGCTTCCTCAATGGTCCGGACGACGAGGGTACAGCCAACGGTATCCGCACCCAGCGTGGTTCGGGAACCTACGATCAGGGCGCTCCGCGGTCGACGGAGTTCTCGCTGAAATTTAACTTCTAACTTCCGGGTCGGGTAAACCGACCTGGAATTTGCTTTACCTGTTGCCGTCCGGTTTTCAGCCGGACGGCAACTTTTTTTGCCAGGGCATTTTGCCGGACATTAGAGAGGGTGGTTCGCGCGTGGGGCACGCCTGGCGGAAGGCATGTGGGGCGGAGTGCGGTTGCGTGCGCCGCATCGATCGTCTGTCGTCTGGCATCTATAATCGTACTATGCCCTTGGAAAGCGTCAGGAAGGTCGCCGATGCGGATTTCCCTACCCGTTGGGGGCATTTTCGCATCCTTGGATTTGAGGGAACTGTGGTTGGTCCCGAGCCGTGCCGCGAAGGCACAATCGCGCCTTCCGTAGAGATCGAAGGCGCTGTTGCGCTGGTGATGGGGGATATTTTCTCCGGCCCTCCTATTGTGCGCATCCACTCGCAATGCCTGACGGGAGACGTGTTTCACTCGCTTCGATGCGACTGCCGCCAGCAACTTGAACTGGCGCTGGAGACGATCGCCACGGCCGGGAACGGCATCCTGCTATACGAGCAGCAGGAGGGGCGGGGCATTGGCCTGATGGCGAAGCTGAAGGCGTATGAATTACAGGACCAGGGATTTGATACGGTTGAGGCCAATGTCGAGCTAGGCTTCAAAGCGGATTGTCGCGAGTTTGAGCTGCCTGCCGCCATTCTGAAGCTGATGGGCGTTCGTTCTGTGCGGCTCATTACGAATAATCCTGAGAAGGTTGCGGCGCTTGAGGGCGCTGGCGTTACCGTGGCTGAGCGCATTTCAGCGGAGATCGAGCCGGAAGATACCTTCCGTGAGTACCTTAAGGTCAAGCGCGAAAAGATGGGCCATCTTTCCGACAGTGTGCCGTCCCGGTGAGAGTAAAGTAAGAGCGTGATCGAGCCGAAACTGATCCTCATCACGCTGCTGATCAAGCTAGGAGTGGCGGCTGCTATCTCCGGCGCGCTGGCGCGTTCGCGCGTGTTTCAGAATCTGCTCTTTACGCAAAGAAGGCGGCCCGGGCAGACGCTGAAACTGGTTGCCTTCATTGTGATTCCGCTGGCGCTCGGTGTGTGGGTGCGCGTGGTCGTTCCCAACTTCTTCGCTGCCGATCTTTCGTTTGAAACCACGATCCTGCTGGGCGTTCTGCTGGGCCCATTCTCCGCCATCATCGGAGCTTTCGCACTCTCGCTGCCGGCCATGCTGCATCACGAATACCTGTCGCTGCCGTTCAATCTGGCTGTGGCCGTTACGGCGGGGCTTTTTGGGAAGTTCGTCGAGCAGGAAGAAGTCTGGTCCTTCTCTCCCTTTGTGGATCTCAGCATTTACCGGTGGGTTCGCCGCAACTTGCGCAAGCCCCGCTTTGACCGCCAGATTCTGCTGCTGGTTCTGATTATCGGCATGGAGATTTGCCGCGAGTGGCTGGCACAGCTTTACCCGCATCGCCTGTTTGCGCTGCTCACCAACAGCTGGCTTATCCGGCTGGCGGTATGGACGTGCGCGGCCATGGTTGTCGGCATTCCTCTCAAAGTGTGGAACGCGATTCGCAACGAGCGTTTCCTCGAAGAGCAGAAACGGCTGCTGCTGGAAGCTCGCCTGGATGCGCTGCAGCGGCAGATCAATCCGCACTTTCTTTTCAACACGCTAAACTCCATCGCATCACTGGTGAGGTTTCGGCCGGAACAGGCGCGCGAGCTGATTGTGAAGCTGGCGAATATTCTGCGCGCTTTGCTCAAGGATCACGACTCTTACATTCTGTTGCGCGACGAGCTGAGCTTCACTGACGACTATCTCGGCATCGAGGTGGTGCGTTTTGGAGCGGAGAAGCTGCGCGTGGTCAAGGAGATTGATCCGCTGACGCTGGATCTGCCTGTCCCCAGTATGCTGCTGCAGCCCCTGATCGAGAACAGCATCAAGCACGGGCTGGAACCGCGCATCAGCGGCGGAACGATTACGCTGCGAAGCCGCATTGAATTGGGGCGAATGCTGATTGAGGTCGAGGATGACGGTGTTGGGATTGCTCCGGGGCGGTCGCACAGCAGCGGAGTGCTGCGTGGAACCGGCATCGGCATGAAGAATGTGCGCGAGCGGCTGGAGGTGCTCTTTGGAGATGCGGCGCTGTTCGATGTCTCCAGCCGTCCGGGGCGGGGAACCAAGGTTACGCTTGCGCTTCCGATCCGCGAGGACCGCGACGGCGAGGCTCAGGTTGCGGCGTCCCGATTGAGCACGCGCTCGTAGTAGGCCTCGTACAGCGGAATGATGCGCGAGGCGCAGTAGCGTTTCTGCGCGGTCTGCCGCGCTGCGCTGGCCATGGCGGCGTACTTCGCGCCATCGCCCAGCAGATCGACGGCAGCACGGGCCATTCCATCGACGTCGCCTACCGCAAACAGTCGCCCATCTACGCCGTCCTCGATCAACTCGGGCATGCCTCCGACCGTGGTAGCGATGGCGGGCACACGGCAGGCCATCGATTCGAGCGCGGCCAGCCCAAAGGACTCAAGCTCGCTGGGCATGACCATCAGGTCGGCAAGAGGCAGCAGATCGCTTACTCCGGCCAGCTTGCCGAGAAAGTGGATGCGGTCCTGAATATTCAAACGGCGTGCCAGCCACTCGGCCTGCGAGCGATCGGGGCCATCGCCAACCATCAGCAGCCGCGCGGGAAGCTCATTCGCGACGCGAGCGAAGATCTCGACCACGTCCACGGCTCGCTTTACCGGGCGGAAGTTTGAGAGGTGCAGGAGAATTTTCTCTTCCGGCGCGGCAAATTGCGACCGTCCCTCGCTGCGCGCCTCTTCGTTGAGGGGCATGTAGACGTCGCAGTTCACGAAGTTCGGAATCACTTCGATCTCGCGTTTCACGCGGAACTCCTGCACGGTTTTTTCGCGCAGGTATTTTGAGATCGCGGTTACGCCGTCGCTCTGGTCAATGCCAAAGCGGGTAATGGGTAGATAGGAATGATCGAGGCCTACCAGGGTGATGTCCGTTCCGTGCAGCGTGGTGACGAAGGGTAGACGGTGATTGCGCTCAGCCAGCATCTGCCGCGCGAGGTAGGCAGAGATGGAGTGCGGGATTGCATAATGAACATGCAGCAGGTCGAGCTTGTAGTACGCAGCAACCTCGGACATACGGGTTGCCAGCGCGAGATCGTAGGGAGGGTACTCAAACAGCGGATAGTTTGAAACAGGGACTTCGTGATAGAAGATACCGTGTTCGCGTCCGGTCAGGCGAAAAGGCTGCGAATAGGTGATGAAATGCACCTCGTGTCCGGCAGCCGCCAGTTCAATACCAAGCTCAGTCGCGACAACTCCGCTGCCGCCGTAGGTGGGGTAACACGTAATGCCAATCTTCATGGAATCGAAGCCGTGGTTGTTGGACGCGGGACCCGTGGTTGAGGATTCATGCAATGTGCTCCTGTAGCTGTCCGAAGTGAATCAGCCGAGTTGCTGAGTGCTCACTTAAGAACTGCGGGATGGTCTCCAACATTGCTGCGTGCTCGATAGGTCGGGATTCGCGCAGGCGGGTCTTGATGTTGCTTAGATCCTTGTCGAAGTAGCCTGGGTGGCAAACGAACTCCCAGGTGCCGGGTGGCATGGCTGCGAGCAGGGCCTGCAATGACTCCGTATTCAGGGTTCCGGTGGCGAGTACGCCGATGGCTCCGCTGGTGGTTGCCATGCCGGCCTGTTCCACCAGCTTCTCGAACTCCCGTCTTTGCGTGCGGAGCAGGCTGACCTGCATCCGCCGCAGCGTGGGTGCGTGTGGCGTTGCGCGGAGCGCCCAGTCGGGCTCGAACGGGTTGCGGATGGCATGAACACCGCACACGAGGGCGGCGCGCAGCAGCGGGCGAAGGACGCGCGGGAACATATGGGTGTGCTTGTGCGTGTCAAGGTGGGTTACATGGATGCCAACCGCCTGGAGAAGGCGTATCTGCGCGATAGCTTCGATCTCAATTTGCGCTTCGGGAATGCGCCCCCACATCAAGTCCCGAACAAAGCCGCCAAGCGTTGGTCGAAAGTCCTCCGAAGGCAGAGCAAGCGCGGGGATGGTGGCATGGGGAAGCGCGGGCTTGCCGTCGACCAGAACCACATGACAGCCTACTCCGAGGCCGGGATGGGTCTGAGAGGCAGCCGCGGCTGCTTTCATGTGATCGGGGGTGGCCATGAGCGTAGCCGAGCTAAGGACCCCACCGCGATGCAGCTCAAGAATCGACTGATTGACCCCGGAAGTCAGCCCGAAGTCGTCGGCATTGAGAATGATGCGGGTCACCAGCTTTAGTCTATACAGGTCAATACTTTCTGGGCAGAAAAAATGCTCCGAAAACGGTTCACTACTGGTAGAATATCCAAGCACGGCCCGGGGCGCAGGATAGCAAGCGCGACCCTGGAGAGTCCGGGCGGTTAGCTCAGTTGGTTAGAGCGCCTGCCTTACAAGCAGGATGTCGGGGGTTCGAGTCCCTCACTGCCCACCATGATTCGCTTTCTGCTTGGTTTTTGACGGGTCCGATCTGCGTCTGGACTCCTCTCTTGAAACAGGATGCATTTTGAAGATAGTCTCCCATTTCGAATGAGGGTCTGCCCGCCCTTTGCCGATATAGGAATCGTCAGATTATGCAAAGTACGTTGCTCGACATTCTGATCCTCGGACTGCTGGTGCTGCTGTTCGGATCCATTTACCGGACCCGGCGCACGCTGCGCCTGCGCTATTGGATTGCGGGATGGCTGTTCATTCTTGCGCACTTTGCGCTCATGCTTCCCAATCCGGTAAGTGATTTCTGGTCGAATATTGTCGGCGCTTCGGGCGTGGCAGCGTTGCTGCTCGGGGGCGTGTGCTTCTTGCTGGCGTCGTCAACGATGTACAACCCCTGCGCGCCAAAGGCCTGGCTGCAGGTTGCGCTGGCAGTTCCCGCAGTTCTCTTTGTTTTCGTAGTTGTGTTTGGCGTTGCAGATGCAGGGCTTTTGTCAGTGCTGTTTCTTCTGATGGAAGGATCTGTTCTGTTCTATGTCTTCCATTGCTGGGGGCAGAAGCGGTCGCTCGTTTTAGCGTCCATCCTTTGCGCCGCTGCTGCGACGATCTGGGCAGGCCACGATATTTTTACGCATCGGGAGTTCCCCGGCTTAAACCCGGCTCTGATGCAGATTTACCTGCTCAACGCGATTGTTTACTGGTTTGGTTTCCGTAGGAAATCGGTGGGTGTACTGGTTGCGGTTGGGGGCCTGATTGCCTGGGGAGCTGTGTTCCCCATATCCGTGGCACTGGCGGCATATCTGCCGAACCTTCATCTTTCTCCGGAGCTTTGGAACCTCCCCAAGTATTTCGTAGAGTTCGGCATGATTCTGACCCTACTTGAGGACGAGGTGATCCAGACGGCCCGACAGCGCGAAGAGTACCGGGTTCTCTTCGACGGCAATCCTCATCCCATGTGGATTTTCGACCAAAGGACGCTGGAGTTCCTCAAGGTGAATGCGGCTGCGATCACGCATTACGGTTATTCGGAGGAGGAGTTCCTGTCCAAGTCTCTGCGTGATATCCGTCCACCCGAGGATGTTCCCCGGCTGGAACACCGGCTGAAAGACGCGGGCGAAAATACGCTTTACTCCGGGCCGTGGACGCACATTCGTAAAGATGGATCGAAGATTCAGGTGGAGGAGGCTTCGCACGGCATTGCGTTCGAGGGCAGGCACGCGCGCTTTTCCCTGGTGCAGGACATCACCGAGCGGCAGCAACTTTACGAACGGCTGGTTTACCAGGCGCACCACGATATTCTTACCGGCCTGCCGAACCGGCTGCTGCTGAAGGATCGCATGGAGCAGATGCTGGCGGCGGCTGAGCGGCTTGGCCAGCAGGCAGCCATCCTCTGCATGGACCTGGACCGGTTCAAGCATATAAACGACACATATGGGCATCATGCCGGTGACGTCTGCTTGCAGCAGGTGGCCTCGACTCTGCGCGAGCGACTGCGTATGACGGATACCATGGCCAGGTCGGGGGGCGAGGAATTCATTGTGCTGCTGGGACAGCTCAAGACTCCATCCGATGCAGGCCGGGTGGCGCAGGTTCTACTCGACAGCTTCCGTCAGTCGCTCATGATCGAGGGCCATACGATTAATCTGACAGCGAGCATCGGCATTGCGATTTATCCTGCCGATGGAACAGCGGCACAGGATCTGTGGCGCCTGGCTGATTCCGCCATGTACCGCGCCAAGCATGCCGGCGGAAATCAATTCATCTTCGCTTCCGAGGACTATCCCTCGCCAGAGTTTGGCGCGATGGAACTGGAGATGGATAAGATGCTTAGAAATACCGCACTCGGAGACCGCTAGGACAGGGTCGGAGTCATCCGGGCTTTACTTGCCCATTGCAGCATCTTCCGATGTCGAACAGCCATTTGAAGAGCGCCGCTCCGCTTCTGTTTATAATTTTCACATCGTGTGCGGAGGTTCTGTTGTGAAGTCTGCTCTCGCTCCTCTTTGCCTTTTTTCCGTCTCTCTGATCGCCCTTTCCTTTCCCGTCACACTCTTTGCGCAGACTGCAGATACCATTGTTGCGTCGCTGCCGCCGGCGGATCAAAAGGTGGTTGCACGGCTCGGAGAGTTGAATAGGCTGCCATCCGGAGATTGGCGCTTTCATGCGGGCGACGTCCCGCACGGCGAGAGCCCATCGCTCGATGACTCCGCGTGGCCGGTGGTAAAGCCGGGCACGAAGGGACCGAATGAGGCGGCGTGGTACCGTCAGTGGATCGTGGTTCCAAAGAGTCTTCATGGTTATGACCTTACGGGTACGCGTATCTGGTTCCAGTTCCGCGCATACGCAAATGGCCCCATGCCCCAGATCATTTACTTCAATGGACGCCGCGTCGCGCTGGGTGATGATCTTGCGCCGATTGTGCTGTTCGACGATGCGAAGCCCGGCGATAAGGTGCTGGTGGCGGTGAAGCTGCTCGCTACCGTCGACAAAAAGCAGTTTGCAGGCTCGGAGATGAAGATAGACTTTGCGCCGAAGCGGCCCGACCCTGAGGATGAGCGCACGGAATTTCTTTCGGCGGCGCTGCTGGTGCCGAGCCTCTCGAAAGATACCCCGGCCGACGAGGCCACGCTCGATAGGGCCATTTCCACTGTGGACGTGAAGGCGCTGGACGCAGGCGACCAGGCAAAATTCGATGCCTCGCTCAAGAATGCGCAGCAAACGCTTGAGGCGCTCGGGCCGTTGCTGCAGGAGGCTACCTTCCACGTGACGGGCAACTCGCATATTGACGCGGCGTGGCTTTGGCCGTGGACCGAGACCGTGGATGTGGTGAAGCGCACCTTTGGAACCGCGCTGCAGCTGATGAATGAATATCCGGACTACACCTACACGCAGTCGGCGGCGCAGTACAACGCATGGATCGCGAACAAGTATCCGGAGATGAACGACGAGATCAAACAGCGCATCAAGGAAGGCCGCTGGGAGGTTGTGGGTGGCATGTGGGTCGAGCCTGACCTCAACCTTCCCGATGGCGAATCGACGGCGCGCTCCATCCTGATCGGCAAGCGCTGGTATGAAAAGCACTACGGCGTGGATGTGCGCGTTGGCTGGAATCCGGATTCCTTCGGATACAACTGGCAGCTGCCGCAGATCTATAAGAAATCCGGCATCGACTACTTCGTTACGCAGAAGATGGCGTGGAACGATACAAATCAGCTTCCGCTCAAACTATTCTGGTGGGAGTCGCCGGATGGCAGCAAGGTGCTTACGTACTTCCCGCACGATTATGGGAACGACAACCTGAGCCCGATCCGGCTCTCCGCGGATTTGAAGAAGGCGCGCGAATATGCTCCCGGCATGCTGGAGATGATGGACCTGTACGGAGTTGGCGACCACGGCGGTGGGCCGACGCGGGCTATGCTGGACCAGGGTGTGCATTGGGAAAACAGCAACGAGGTTGTTCCGAAGATGCAGTTTGGAACGGCGCTGAGCTACTTCACCTCGGTCGAGAAAAAAATTGCGCCCGACTCGCCAACTTGGGACTACGACTCCATTGCGAAAGGCTATCACCCGCCGCAACCAGTAGCGGGCGATATTGCCATTCCTACATGGGACGACGAGCTGTACCTCGAATACCACCGTGGCGTGTATACCACGCAGGCCAGTATGAAGCGCAATCTGCGCGAAGCGCCTGAGTGGACGCTGGATGCGGAGAAGGTTGCGTCGCTGGCATGGCTGGATGGCAGTGCGTACCCGAACGACCGGCTCACCGATGCCTGGAAGAAGATCACGTTCAATGATTTTCATGATCTGGCCGCCGGCTCCGGCATTGGGGTGATTTACAAAGATGCGCAGAAGGACTTCGATGTTGTCCGCTGGGAGACGAATCAAATCTCGACTGATTCGCTCAACACGATTGATTCGCGGGTGAACACGAGCGGTGCAGGCGTTCCGGTGCTGGTCTTCAATCCGCTGGCATGGGAGCGTTCGGGACTGGTTACAGTGAGCGTGCAGATGCCGCAGGCTGCGACGAGCGTCTCGGTTGTCGATGCGGAGAATCATGTGCTGCCGTCGGAGGTCTTGTCTTCGGATCCGCAGACGCACACATTCAAACTGCTGGTCGATGTGAGGAATGCGGCTTCGCTGGGCTATGAGGTTGTCCATGTGGTTCCGGGTAAGCGTCCGTTCGCGAGCGATCTGCGTGTCTCTGGGTTGACGCTGGAGAATGCTGCTCTGCGTGTGACGGTCGACAAGAATACGGGATGCATCACGAGCCTCTTCGACAAAAGGACGGGCTTCGAGTCGCTCGCGGCGGGAAGTTGTGGCAACGAGTTGCAGCTCTACCACGATCTGCCCAAGCAGTACGACGCCTGGAACATCGATCCAGGTACATACGACAAGCCTCCGGTTCGGCTAGACACCGCCGACTCGGTTGAGTTGATCGACAAGGGCCCGTTGCGCGCGGTCATTCGCGTCACGCATCACACGCAGAATTCGAAGTTCGTGCAGGACATTATTCTTTCCGAGGGGTCGGATGAAGTTGTCGTCGATAACGATGTCGACTGGCATGAGACGCATGAGTTGCTGAAGGCGGCCTTCCCACTGGCGGCTTCGAGCGACAAGGCCACGTATGAGATTCCCTATGGCGCCATTGAGCGTCCGACCACGCGCAACAATAGCTGGGAAGATGCGAAGTTCGAGGTTCCGGCGCAGCGCTGGGCGGACCTTGGTGATGGGCAGCATGGCTTCAGCCTCATCAACGACTCAAAGTTCGGATACGACGCGCGCGGCAATGTGCTGCGGCTCACGTTGCTGCGTTCGCCGACGTGGCCTGATCCCAATGCCGACCGTGGACACCAGCACTTCAGCTATGCGCTCTATCCACACAGCGGCACCTGGAAGCAAGCACTCACAGTTCGGCATGGCTACGACTTCAACTTCAAGTTGAGTGCCGCTGAGGTTGAACCGCATACCGGGGAAATGGCCGCGCGGCATTCGTTTGTTTCCGTTGCGCCTGAGAATGTGGTGTTGACGGCGATGAAGAAGGCGGAGGACTCGAATGCATTGATCTTCCATCTGTACGAGTGGGCGGGGAAATCGGGCAACATTGAAATTTCTCTGCCGCCGGGCGCAACCGGAGCCACCGAGACGAATCTTATGGAGCAGCCAGAGGGGCCAACCTTGTCTGTTGCCGGCAACAAGGTTACGGTGCCGGTGCATCCGTATGAAATTGTGGCCGTGCGGGTGGATTATCCGCACAGTCACGAATAGGAAACGTTCAGCTTGCAGGCAGCTCGATCGTAAGGCGCGTGCCCCTCGTGCCGTCGACCGCGAAGCGTCCACCGAGGGCTTCGATGCGCTCGCGCATTCCACGCAGTCCGTTGCCCTCTTCGCGCACGCCGCCGCGCCCATCATCTTCGACCACCAACGCGGTTGCCCCATTCTGCCTGGCGAAGCGCATGACGCACTGGCTGGCTTGCGCGTGGCGCACTACGTTGGTCACGGCTTCGCGCAGCACGAGCGACATCACCGTTTCTTCCGCCGGATTCAAGGCCGGGGGTTTCTCATCGCAGATTAGCGTTACGCCTGCCGCATCCAGCGTGCTGTGTGCGCGCTTGATTTCGGCGGCCAGACCTTCGGCGCGGTAACCGCGAATGGTCTCGCGCACTTCGCTGAGCGCGGTGCGCGCGATGCTCTCGACGTCCGCAACTTCAGAGGCTGCGCGCGCGGGATCACCGGCAATCAAGCGTCCCGCAAGCTCAGACTTCAGCACGATCACCGACAGCGTATGCCCCAGAACATCGTGCAGATCGCGGGCAATGCGCTCGCGCTCGGCAACCTTGGCCAGTTGCTCGATCTCCTCGTGCGCCATCTGCAGTTTGGAGTTGGCGCGGATCTTCTGCGCCATGAAAAGGTTCGTGCCACCGACCATAAAGATTAAGAGCGCTATGAAGGCCCATGCCCAGGGCGTCGTGTGCAGGAGAAGACCTTCAACAATTAAGCCGACTGACAGGAGCGCAAAACCACTGAGGCAGACAGGCAGCGATTCGGTAACAAAGGGGAGAAACGCGGCCACGTAAACAAAGCAGCTCGAAGCGCCGTTGTTCTGCGGAAAATAGGCGGCCCCCAGGATGGCAAGCGAGGCGAGGCAGAGATAACTTTGCCAGCGATAGCGGGAGAGAATGATCCCTGAATAGAGGGCCAGAAAGATGGCGTAAAACCCTGCGAATACCAGCCAGTAGTGGAGGTTGTTTCGCGAGATCGGCTCGAAGAAGAAAAATATGGAGTAGACGAGCCAGATAAAGTCCCAGTAGTCGACGCGGTGGCATCTTCGGCCGTACGTCATCTGTTCCGCGAGCTTCCGCATGCGCGGCGAGTCGTCGGTGGACGTGAGGCTGACGATACGTCCGTCGGCCTCGATTTTGTCGTGAACGTTCAAGCTTTTGCCTCGCTGCGCGTAAACACCAGCCACGCCGCTCCCAGGAGCAGGCAAGTAAAGCCTATCAGAGCCTCCCAGTGCTGCAACATGCCCGTGCCGGTCTGGGCGTAACCGAAGATGTTCAGGGCGATCTGCACATAGTGGTATGTTGGCAGGGCTGGCGCCAGCCGCTGAATCCAATGAGGCAGAACGTCAATTGGCATCCACATTCCCGAGGCGAAGGACATGGGCAAATAGATAAGGTTGATCATGCCGGGCCCGGCATTCGGCGGCAGGAGGAATGAGATCAACAGGCCCATTGCGGCAAAGGGAACGGCGCCCGCAAGGGTAACCCCTATCAGTTCGATCACCTCGAGCACCGACATCGTGACTCCGCCCAAGGTGAGGCCGAGCGCGAGCAGCAGGGCCACGGTGATCATCGCGATTGCGGCGCAGGTTATTGTCTTTGCCACCAGGTAAACGATGCGCGGCATCGGCGAGGCCTGCTTCAGCTCCAGCCAGCCCTGCGCGCGCTCCATGGCTACGCCGGCTCCGAGTCCGAAAAGCGCCGCGCCAAACATGCCGAAGCAGCTGTAGCTGGCCAGCAGATAGCGGGCGTACTCAACATGATGGTTGGTCAGGCCGAAGATCAGATAAAACATCACGGGAAAGCCAATAACCGAAAGAGAAAACGCCTTGGCGCGCAGCATCTTCAGGAACTCGTAGCGCGTCTCCTGGGCGACAACATACGCGTAGTAGCGCAGGCCGAGCGGCTGAGGGCGAACGGCGATGGCGGCGGTAGCCATAATGTAACCTCCTAAGTTACAAATCAGTTTTCTTCCGGACTGGTGAGGGCTAAGAATGCGTCTTCAAGCCCGGGGGCGGAGATTTCGAGACCGCGTAGTGTGGAATCTTCCTGCAGCAGAGCCAGCACAACTCGTTCCGCCTCTGCTGCTGTAATGACCACGGCCTCACGATCCTGCTCAACATTGAGAACGGACGGCAATTGGTAGATGAAGTCTTCGTCGAGCCGGGTGATGCAGCGGATTCTGCGCCCGGTTACGCGATGCTTGATCTCGGAGGATGTTCCTTCGGCAAGAATTTTTCCCTTGCCGATGACGACGATGCGGCTGGCGAGCGCGTCCGCCTCTTCAAGATAATGCGTCGTGAGCAGAACGGTCTTGCCCTGTGCGGCGAGCGCCCGTATCTGGTCCCACAGAGCGCGGCGCGATTCGATGTCCATGCCTGTCGTGGGTTCGTCGAGAAAGATGAGGCTGGGGTTTCCGACGAGCGCGAGCCCGAAGAGGACGCGCTGCTTCTGTCCGCCGGAGAGCTTGCCGTAGAAGGTTTTCTCCAGGCCTTCGAGGCGGGCGATGCGGACAATCTCCGCGGCGGGAAGCGGGTCGGGATAATAGCTGCGGAAGAGGTCGATGTGTTCGCGGACGCGCAGCGTCTCAGGCACGCGCGTGACCTGAAGCATGGCTCCGATACCGGTGCGTGTCTCCGAGTCGCGAGGATTGCCGCCCATCACACGCACGCTTCCCTGGTTGGGCGCGATGAGTCCCAGCAGCAGCTTTACCGCCGTCGTTTTGCCCGCTCCGTTTGGCCCAAGCAGCGCGACCACTTCGCCGGGATAGAGCGATAGGTTCAGATTGTCGAGCGCTGTGACCTTCCCGTAGTGTTTGGTTACGGAATGCATGCAGGCGATCGGCTGTCCTGCTGGCGCCGAGAGGGGAACGGTGAGCGGCTCTGCCTGGAATCCGGATGCGAACGCGGTTGCGGCCATGAGGGTATCTCCTGTACAGAGACAGAATCGCTCAGGCAGGAGGGTCTGCGGCAGTGGGGGTTGTCACCAATCGGAGGTGACAGATGTCATCAGGGCAGGTTTGGGGATCGGGTCACGGCATCGCCCGGCTGGCGCTCAATCCTGATAACCCCATAGCGCTACGCCGCCGAAGAGTCCGTCTTCGTTGGAGATGGTCGAGACGTTTTCGGGCAGTTTGAAGTCGATCAGCCCGGCGTTGCCACCGCCAATGTAGAGATGGTCCCAATTGAAGGTGTGCACGGTCTGCTCAATAGCCTTAGCCAGCAGCCTATTCCAACGCTTCTTGCCACGCTTCTTCAAACCGTTTCGCCCGAGGTAATCCTCGTAGGTCTTGCCTTTGCGCCAGGGATGGTGGCCCAGCTCCAGGCCCGCGCAAAGATGCCCGCTTGTGAAGAGAGCCGAGCCCATTCCGGTGCCCAGCGTGAGCACTAATTCCACACCTTTGCCACGAATGGCTCCATAACCCTGCACCGCAGCGTCATTCGCAAGGCGCACTGGAATCTTCCAGTGTTTTTCGAGCCTGGCTACGAGCGGGAAGCCGACCCATTCAGGATGGAGGTTCACGGCAGTCAGTGTCTTGCCGTGCTTGATTACGCCGGGAAAGCCCACGGAGGCGCGATCGCAGACCGGCATCCGGTCCCGCATCTCTTCAAGCGCGGCGAGGATACGCTCTGGAGTCGCCGGCTCGGGCGTAGGTGTGCGCAAGCGCTCGGTTAGCGGATTGCCCCTGGCGTCGAGCGCCATCAGCTTCATGCCGCTGCCGCCAATATCGACGGCGAGGGTGATGGGATGTGGAAACCCCGGGTTCGAGCGGGCGCGGTTGGCCGATGCCAAGGTGATCTTCTTCGCAGCTTTTTGAGTTTTCATCCTGCTGGCGAGTATTCTTTCCGTTCGCAGCGGGTTTCGTCAATGCCTTGCTGGCGCCGGGTGTTGCCAGGCCCGGATTACTGTCCCGCCATGACGATCGGCAGCGTTGGCGTGGCTGAGCCCTGCGCCTCTTCCACCGTCACTCCGAAGGCTTTGGCTTCGACGCCGGCAGGCAGCGGGGGCAGCACCACGGAGGCGCTTCCGGCAGAGTCAGGGCGGAAGAGACCGGCAGGAATCGGAGCCTTGCCATTGGCCGGAATGAGCCAGAGCTCATAGGTCTTGTTCTGCGGGACGGGGTGGAGGTTGCTGGCCACAAAGATCAGCGTTCCGCTGCTCTTGAGATAGGTTGCGTGGCCAACTGGTCGAGCTGGTTGTTTCGTCTCCGTCAACGTTACCTGCTTTGCCTGCGGAGAGGTTAGAGCATCCATCAATTCCTGCGCGCGCGCGGCCTGCGCTGAAAGCTGCGCAATCTGTCCGCGGTCGGCATCAAGCTGCCGCTGAAGATCAAAGTTGTGATAGCCCAGGTAGCAGGCAACCGCAAGGGCGGCTAGCGCGGTGACCCATCCAAACCATCCAATGCCGCTCTTACTCTTGCCGGTGGGCATAGGCAACCCGGCTGGAGCCGGAGTGCTGACGGGTGCGGCTGAAACCTGCTTCGTGTTCGCAATGGTGGCCAGGAAGCGCTGCCGCGCGCCATCGGGGATCGCCTGCTGCTGCACGCTCAGGCCAATCAGGGAGACATCCGAAAGCGCCTCCGCAAGCGCACCGCGGCAGGCGGCGCATGTATCCAGATGCGCCTTCACCTCGGCATACTCTTCAGGCGTGAGGGCCTGCATGGAGTACAGTGTGAGGTCTTCCTGCGATATGTGCTGCGTGCTGCTCAAACGCTTAAATCCTTTCTAATAGCGATCAACGCCAGGCGTATTCTCGTTTTGACGGTTCCCAGGGGCTCGCCCGTCTTTTCGGAAATCTCCGAGTGGCTCATACCCTCGAAGAACGCCATCTCGACGGATTTCCTTTGCTCCTCCGGCAACCTGGCCATAGCAGTCTGTATTTTTTCCAGAAGGAACGCCTGTTCTGATTCCTGCGCAAGATTCGTAGATGAGGGCAGTGCGAACAGTTCAACCGGGTCAGACGGCCTGCGGCGGCGGAATTTATCGATGGCCCGGTTCCGGGCTACAACTACGAGCCATCCTCCCAGCGACCCCCGGCCGGAAACAAACGCTCCGGGATTCTGCCATATCTGGATGAAGATCTCCTGCATTACATCTTCGGCTTCACCTGAATCATTAAGCACTCGCAGAGCGACGGAATAAACCATTCTGGAATATCGGTCGAAAAACACAGCCATTGCGTCCTGACTGCCGGACTGAATCTCCTTGAGCAGGCCCAGATCCTCCACGCTGTTGCTTCCGGCGGTTCTGTCAAAAGAACGCGGCGCTGGAGCGTTTGGATTGGAATGGGTTTCCGACATGCTATTGATTCAACTGCAATTCTATTCCGCCTTGATCGATGTTACATAATAAGAAGCAATTCATCTTCGTGGCGTACAACTGGCAGGCAGAATATTTGATGATGAAGCATCCGTCAGGTAACCCGGGCCGGGGCGAGCCGCACTCCGATCAATCGCGGCTATCTAAGATGCGGCTCGACAAGTTGCTGGTCGACCGCGGACTGATGCCGAGCAGGGAACGGGCGCACGCCCTGATACTGGCTGGGCGGGTCCTGGTCGATGAACAGAAGGTCGAAAAGCCGGGCAGCGCCGTCTTGGGGACGGCTGCGGTGCGCCTGCTGGGCGAAGATCTGCGCTATGTGAGCCGCGGAGGACGGAAGCTGGAGGCCGCGCTTGCACATTGGAAGATCAATTTAACCGGAAAATTCTGCCTGGACGTGGGCGCATCGACCGGAGGCTTTACCGATTGCATGCTCCAGCACGGAGCGGCGCGCGTGCTGGCTATTGACACCGGGTACGGCCAGATTGCCGACCGCCTGCGCCGCGACCCGCGCGTCGCGCTCATGGAGCGGACCAACGCACGCAAGCTTATCCCCGGTGAATTGCCTTCAGGGGCTGGGTTTCTTGCGATGGATGTGTCCTTCATCTCGGCAACGCTGGTTCTACCTCCAGTCCTGGCGGCCATCGGCAGAGAGAATCTGCCGGAAGCAGTGATTCTGGTGAAACCGCAGTTTGAGGCAGGCCGCGAGCATGTAGGCAAAGGCGGGATCGTCCGCGATCCTGCTGCGCACCGGCTGGCCGTGGATCGCGTTCGCGCCTGCGCCGAGGAGGCTGGCGGGCGAAACATCGAGATCATCGATTCGCCGATTTACGGAGCCGAAGGCAACAAGGAATTCCTGCTGCATGCAGTGATGAGTCCGTTGCCATAGGGAGCTTGCTCCAATTGCCCTCAGGTTACGGCCGCTTACCAATCGCTTATCCGTTACACTGAAGCTTCATGCGCTCTGTAGCCATCGTCTCTAAGCCGCAGAAGGAAGAGCTCTCGGCTCTGCTGCCCGAGCTTGTGCTCTGGATGAAGGCGCATGGTCTTGATCCAATTCTGGACCCGGTGAGCGGCAACTACACCCAGAGCGCCCCGGTGGTTGCGCGGCACCTTATGCCCGCAGAGAATCCCGAGTTGGTGATCGTGCTGGGCGGCGACGGGACACTTTTATCTGCAGCGCGTGTCTTCGCCAAGTCGGGCGTCCCGATCCTCAGCGTAAACCTGGGTTCGCTTGGCTTTCTGACCGAGGTGAGGCTCTCCGATCTCTACTCCACGCTGGAAGGCTGGTGCCGCGACTGCTTTACTATGGATGCGCGCTTTATGCTGCATAGCGAGCTGTGGCGCGAGGGCGAGCTGTTTGTAGAGCATGAGGCGCTCAATGATGTTGTGGTGGCCAAGGGCGCGATTGCGCGCATGGGCGACTTTCGCGTAGTGCTCGACGGCCAGCTGGCGGCGGAGTTTCGCGCTGATGGAGTGATTGTTGCCACGCCCACCGGCTCTACGGCCTATTCGCTGGCGGCGAACGGGCCTATTCTGGTGCCCGACGTGGACGCGCTGATTGTTTCTCCGGTATGCCCGCATCTGTTGACGATTCGTCCGATGGTGGTGCGTGGCGACGCACGCCTGAGCGTGAGCATCGAAGGTGTTCCCGACCAGACCTTCCTGACCGTGGATGGCCAGGAGGCAATTGCCTTGAAAGTTGGAGATGAGCTGCGCTGCCGGCGCTCGGACTACAGCGTAAAACTCCTTCGCCTGGGACCGACAGGGTTCTTCGACGTGCTCCGCTCCAAGCTGAAGTGGGGCGAACGATAGAACCGCCCCGGAGGGCAAATTCCACCTAGGACTTCGTGAGTTCAGCCAGCAGGACTTTGGCTTTGGTAACAAGGGTCTTTGCGCCGTCGAGGTCCTCCTGGCTCAGAGCTTGCGTCGCTTTCATCAGGAATGTCCGAATTTGTGCGGCGGTGGTCTGCTCGTCCTTGCTCAACGGGCGTTTGATGTCATTCAGACTCTTCTCTATAGTGTTGATCTCGTCAAGAATCGAATTCCGTTGTGGCGTGTTTGTGCTCTCGCCCGCTGCGGTGATCTGGCCTATGGGTGTCATATCACTCGGCGTGCCGGTTGACGCCTGCTCCTTCGGCGGGGAGGCCGGCTCCGCCGGAACCGTCTCAGTGTGCTTGGGCTTATGGTGAGTCGTCTTGTGCTTTTTCGGCTTCGCAGTTACAGTTGGGGGCGGCTGCGGGCTGACGGTAGGCAACTCCGGTGCGGGCAGCTTGGGGGGCGGGGTATTTTTCTCCGACTGGGAAACAGGCAGAACCGGAGCCTGCGCCGCCGGAGGAGGCGTCACCTTCGTTTTATGCCTGCATCCGGTGACCAGAGTGGCGGCCAGGAGCAAAACCGCTTTCTTGCCTGTGGAGTTCATTCGCCGAATCCCTTCAACGACTGTACATTCGTGTCGGCAAGACTGCGCTGTCCCTGGTCCGAAAGAGGTACTGCCGGAATACGGAGAGTAAAGGTTGAACCCTTCCCAAGTCTGGATTCTACGTCAAGCTGGCCGTGGTGGAGTTGCAGGATTCGGTACGTCATCGCCAGGCCAATGCCACTGCCTTCTCGTCTCGTTGTGAAGTAAAGGTCGAAGATTCGGTCGCGGATTTCCGGTGGAATGCCCTCGCCGTGATCCTCAATCTTAAGAACAGCGGCGCGCGCATCCTCGGTGAGCCGGACGGCGAGCTCGCCGCCGTTGGCCATGGCCTGCGCTCCGTTCAGTACCACGTTTAGTACGGCCTGCTTCAGGAGATCGGCGTCAATCCGCACATTCACCGGGCGGTTGGGCAGTTCGCTGACCACAGTGATATTCCGCGTCTCCAACTCCGCGGAGGCGAGCATCAGGACGCTGGAGACGATGTCGCGCAGGTCCTGATCTTTTAACTGCAACTCGACCGGCCGCGAGAAATCGACCAGGGTTTGCACGACCCGGTCCAGGCGGCGGATCTCGCTCTGAATCACCTCAAGATGCCGTGCAGCGCTGGCATCTCCGGTCATTTTGCCGCGGAGCAGCTCCAGGTGCACCACAATCGCATTGATGGGATTTTTGACCTCGTGACCCACGCCAGAGGTAAGCCGGCCAATCGCCGCCATACGTCGCGAAACCTCCAGCTCGCTCTCAATCTCACGCACCGATTCAAGGTCGTGCAGGGTAAGCAGCGCCCCCAGGGAATGGCTCTGATCGGCGAGACGGTCGTCATGAATAAAGTCAAGCGAAATCTCTACCCGGCGGCCGGTTTCGGTGGTCAGCTCCTCCTGGACGATGGACATGCCGGCGTCAAAGGCCATGCGGACGGTGCGTCCCAGGAGCGTTCTCCGGTCGAAAATTTCGTGCACGGACGCGCCTAGTATCTGGTCGCGGTCTACGTTCAGGAACCGCTCTACTGAGCGCGACACGAGCACTGCCCGGGCATCGCGCGTGAAGAGCATCATGCCGTCCTGCAGGTTTGAGAGGATCTGGTCGAGGTTTTCCTTGAGGGCTGAAAACACTTCTTCCACGTTTTTCATGCGGCGTCCCAGCCGCTCGATTTTGTGCGACACCTGAACGACGGTGTCCGACGACTGAATGGCCTTCGGTTCTGCGGCTGTCTCGGCTTCGACCTGCGACAGTGCATCGAGACGCGCGCTGATCTGAGCGATCGGCGCGAGGGCCGAATTGGCGACAAAAGCAGCCGTCGCGAGTGAAAGCAGCAGGGCCACGCCGGTGTAGCCAAGCGCTCCGATCAGCCAGGGCCGGAGCGCGTTTTTCAGAAAGGTCGTGCGAATCCCGATGCGGATATTGAGGAACGGCTGAAGGTTGCGGTCGACTTCCAGCGAGACGTTGTAGACGCGGGGAGGGCCAAAGACAATCTTCAGCATTCCGATCAGCGACTCATTGCGCAGCGATGAGTAGTCGGGCCGCTGCGGCAGAACCTGGTCTTCAAGCGAAGGGTCCGGCGCAGTTACCAGGCCGCGTCCGTTGAGGTCAACAATGGAGATGTCCAGCACCGTCGGGGCATAAGTAATGACGGAGTTGATCAGCGCATTCAGCGCATCGTCGTGGCGCAGCGAATCGGCCACTGCCGCCCGCACGGCTGCCGGATTGTTCACGTCGATCTTTCTGTTCTTCAGCCCATTATCCAGGGCCTCGCGCGTCGTAAACAAGAGCTGGTGCGCTACGATGTCGGTCGCTGAATAAGACTGTTCGATGTGCTGCTGCAAGAGCTGGCTGATATAGAGCCAGGAGAGCACAGAGACTACCAGGAATACCAGCCCGGTGATAACAATGGCGAGTTTGGTCTTCAGTCGCATCGTATTTGCCACTCAAGCATAAATAGGCGAGGTAAGTTCTGCAGCGCGACAGCGAGATAGAAGCAAGGGCAAGTTGCTACGAATCTTCGGTTGTGTCCGGGCCACTGTCAGCGGCAGCGTTCCCGTACTCCTTTAGTTTATTGTGCAGTGTCTTCAGGCTGATTCCGAGCGTTTCGGCGGCGCGTGTCTTGTTGTTCCCATGGGATTCCAGGGTCTTCAGAATCAGCGCCTGCTCGGCCTGGTCGATGGTTGAGCCCACCTCTATGCGAACAGCGTTTTCGGGCTCGGGAGCAGCCACGGCCTTCTCTGCCGGTTTACCAAAGCCGGGCGGCAGATGACGCACCTCAAGCAATCCGTCGCCGCCCAATACTACGGCGCGCTCAATGGTGTTGCGCAGTTCGCGGACATTTCCCGGCCAGTCGCTGGCCATCAGGTGCTGCAGCATTTCATCGTCCACGCCTGTAATCTGGCGGTCGTGTTTCCGGTTCATGTCTTCGATCATCGATTCGACGATTGCCGGAATATCCTCCTTATGCTCGCGCAGCGGGGGCATATGAATATTAAAGACATTGAGCCGGTAGAAGAGATCGGCGCGCAGATGACCGTCGGCAACCGCGAACCCGGGATCCTTGTTCGTCGCAGCCAGCACACGCACGTCCACGGGAGACTCAATCTTGCTGCCCAGCCGCCGCAGTGTTCTTTCCTCGAGAACGCGCAGAAGCTTGGCCTGGGTGCCGATGGGCATTTCGCCGATCTCGTCCAGCAGCAGCGTCCCTTCTTCGGCCAGTTCAAAGCATCCTGCGCGACGCTCCATAGCTCCGGTAAAGGCGCCCTTTTCATGCCCGAAGATTTCGCTCTCGATCAGGGTTTCAGGAATCGCCGCACAGTTTACAGCCACAAACGGCCGGGACTTGCGCGTGCTGAGCGAGTGGAGGGTTCGCGCAACCAGCTCCTTGCCCGTGCCGCTTTCTCCGGTGATCAGCACCGATACATTCGACGGCGCGATGCGTTCGATCATCGCGAAGACCTCTTGCATCTTCTTGGAGGAGCCGACCAGCGACCCCAGCACGCCCGCATCGCGCAGCTTCCGCCGCGTGACCTCGAGCTCCTGCTCCGTCTCCCGCTGCCGCGAGGCATTGGAGAGAATCTGGCGTAACCGGACGGCGTCTACCGGTTTCTGGATAAAGTCATACGCGCCCAACTTCATGGCGTCTACAGCGGCTTCAATGGACCCCTGCGCCGTCAGGACCACCACGGCCTGATTCTGCTTCAACTCAGCCAGCCGTTCGAGTAGTTCCAGCCCGTCCATGCGAGGCATCTTCAGGTCGCTCACGATGATTCCCGGCTGCCAGGCCAAGGCCTTTTCCAGCCCCTCGACGCCGTCGCGTGCCGTGTCCGTGCGGTAGCCCCAGCCGGAAACCAGCTCCGCAAGCCCCATCAGCGCGTGCGGTTCATCTTCGACAATGAGTACCTTTTCCTGGTTCGTCATAACTTTTCCGTCAGATGTCAGGGGAAGCGGCTTTCTCTCTTGTATCACGCAATGGGCGGCTTTTCCGTCCGTTTGCGAGGGTCATATGAACAATTACACTAGCGCAAGCGATGTATCCTAATCGATATGCTGAATTATGAGATTTCAAACCAGGAGTTGAAGGAGTTACTTGCTCAGGATGGCAGGGCGGGCCGCGTTTTGCTCGATGTTCGCGAGCCCTGGGAGTATGAAGAGGCGCGGATCGAGGGCAGCATGCTTATGCCCATGGGAGACGTTCGGTCCCGCGCCCATCAGGAGCTGGACCCCGAAGCACATATTATTGCCATCTGCCATCACGGCGCCCGCTCCATGAGCGTCACCGCATGGCTGCGGGAGCAGGGTTTTGAACAGGCCCAGTCACTGCGCGGCGGTATCGACGCGTGGTCCGTGGAGATTGATTCCTCAGTGCCAAGGTACGCATAGTCAAGGATTTAGCCCCGGCAACCCAAACGACTCTGATAGTGTCTAATTAGCACACAGCCCGCCGGTGAATCTATTGCCCCAGTTTCTTCTCTTCGTTACACTCATAGAACGCTGCTCCAAGTTCCAGGCTGGTTTGCAAGGTCATGGAGATCCAAGGGCTATTTCTGCCAGGGGTGGTGTTCGAAAACAGGATCGGTACAAGGAGCACATCTAGGATGCAAGGGTGGACAGTTCCTCCCCAGGGAGCCAAGCCGGATAGTCCGGCAATCAGCTCCTCGCCACAAGCTTCTGTGGTTACTCCAGCGGATTTGGGCAAGCTGCTTTTTAAGCGCAAGTGGATCATCCTTGGCGCCATTTTGATCGGGATCGCAGTTGGCTTCTATCGCAATGTGACGACGGTTCCTCAATTTGAGGCGCACTCCCGGATCAACATCGATCTGGGCCGGTCAACCGATATCGGCATCAACGGCCTGATCCAGCAGAACGAAGGCTATTACGAGCCTGATTTCGAATTGCAGACCCAGGTGCAGATCATGCGCAGTGAAACGGTGGCGATGGATGCCATCAATGCCCTCGATCTGTATCATACAAAGCCATTCTCCGAGGTCTTTGGGAAAAAGCCCTACGATGGGCATCTGAGCCCGGAACAACGGGCCTCGCTTATCGGCATGTTTCAGGGCGCAACCAGTATTAGTGTTCTTCCCGATACCGGGCTCGTGGATGTGCGCTTTCTAGACCCCAATCCGGTAGTCGCGATGAAGGCAGCGAATGCCATCGTGGACGCCTATATGCAGCGCGATCTGCAATCGCGCTTCCAGGGAACCACGCGGGTCTCTGAATGGCTGGCCGGGCAACTCACCGGACTCAAGAAACAGGTAGAAGCGAATCAAAAATCGCTTACCGACTATGCGCAGAAACACAACATCGTTCCGACGGATGCCGAGGGCGGTAATCTCGTTACAGATAGCCTGAGCACGGTAAATCAGCAGCTCGCACAAGCACAGGCAGACCGCATTGTGAAAGAAGCGCGCTACAAAATGGCGCAGACCCGTAACCCGGAGCTTCTGGTCTCTGTTGCGCCCGGAACCGTACTCAGTTCGCTGTTGGATCAACAGGCACAATTGATGATCCAGGCATCCGAGTTGCGTTCAAAATACGGCCCGGAATATCCCAAGATACGTGAGTTGACTAAGCAACAGGTCAGCGTGCAGGCTGACATCAACACGGAAATCAACAACCTCACCAAGCGGTTCGCCGAAGAATATAAAACTGCCGTGCAAACGGAGCAGCTGCTGCAATCGCATCTGGATGAGTTGAAGCAGACGGCCTACCGCGCAAGTGCATTGGGGGCCCAGTTTGACCTTCTCAAGCATAGTGCCGCGGCGTCATCGGCGCTATACGACGCGCTGCAGATGAAGCTCGAAGAGGCTGGGATTACAGCCGGCATGAATTCGACGAACGTGGATGTTATCGATCGAGCCTCCGTCCCCATCTACCCTGTGATACCGAAGAAGGCATCGAACCTGAGGCTGGGCTTTTTTGGCGGGCTCATGGCGGGCGTTATCCTCGCCTTCCTGCTTGAGAGTATGGACGACACGCTGCGCACCTCGGAAGAGACGGAGACTCTATCCCATCTGCCGACGCTGGCTGTCGTGCCTCACTTCCCGGTGAAAAAGGAAGTCCCTGGCCAACCGCAGAAGGGAAAGCCGAATCTTCTGCCGGACCTGGTTTCTTATCTCGACCCACAATCCCTGGGTGCGGAAGCCTTTCGTACTCTTCGTTCTGCCATCCTATTGTCGGCCGTCGATCGAGTACCGAAGATGCTGCTGATTACCAGCAGTTTTGCCGAGGAGGGCAAATCCACGGTCGCCTCCAACCTGGCGATTTCGTTCGCACAGCGGCAGGAAAAAGTCCTGCTGGTTGATTCTGACCTCCGGCGAGGGACGACTCACCTGAAGTTTGGGCTCGCCAACCGCGCTGGCTTATCTACAGTTTTGGCGAGAGAGTCAGGCGCTGACGCTTATGAACATCCGATACCGGATTTGCCTAACCTGACGGTGCTTTCGCGTGGACCCATGGCTCCCAATCCTGGTGAGATGCTCGCCTCGCATGCGATGGAAGACATACTCAAGCAATGGCGCGCGAACTACGACCGCATCATCCTGGACTCCTCTCCCGTGCTCGCAGTCTCCGACTCCCTCAGCCTTGCGCCTCAGTCAGACGTTGTCATGATCCTGGTTCGTTCGGGAGTTACGCGCAAGAAGGCCCTGCTGCGAACGCGCGAGTTGCTGCGCCGTTCCGGGGCTCATATTTCAGGAGCGGTCGTCAATGACGTCGACCTGCGGCTCGAAAACTACTACACCTATTCAAAGCGCTATGGCTATAGCTACAAAAGCAACTACGGCGCGGGCTATGGAGTATCCGATGGCAAAAAATAAGATTGCGTTTGCCCTCATTCTCCTACTGGGCTGTGCCTCGCCTTTTGCCCTTGCGCAGGAACAGCAGAATTCATATCAACCGGCAGGAATCTCTCAGGCACCGCTGACCCCGATAGGCCCCGGCGATGTACTTGATGTGGAGGTCTTCGACACGCCGGAGCTTTCCTTACCTGGAGCGCGCGTTAACCCCGATGGCCAGGTCAATCTCCCCGTGCTCGGCATTGTTCAAGTTGCGGGATTGAATTCCACACAGGCGGCGCGAAAGATTGAAGCTGAGCTGCGCTCACACGGACTTATGCTGGACCCGCACGTGACGGTGTCAATGGTCGAATATGCGGCGGAGGGTGCCACACTTCTGGGCGAGGTGAAGTCTCCTGGCCTTTATCCGACGCGGGGAAATCGCCGTCTCCTGGACTTGATTGCGATGGCAGGAGGGCTTGCGCCTACTGCAGGAAAGTCCGTCACCATCGCCCACCGCGACGATCCCCATCACCCGGAGACAATAGTGCTGGTTCCCAATGCACAGTCATTGGGGTTGCAGCACAATCCAGTGATTCTTCCTGGCGATACCGTTGTCGTCGGCAAGGCCGGAATCATCTATGTCCTTGGCGCTGTGACCAAGCAAGGCGGCTTTCTTGTGGATAACAATGAACACATCTCGCTCCTGCAGGCACTTACACTCGCTGGTGGATGGAGCCAGACCGCTGCTCTCAGCAAGGCATGCCTGATTCGCAAAGTGCCGGGAGGCCATAAGGAGTTGATGCTCGATCTCAAGCACGTTCTAAAGGGGAAGCAGGCTGACATCCTGGTTCAGAACGGCGACATTCTCTACGTGCCACCAAGCCTCGGCAAGACAATAGCGTATCGCGGGTTGGAAGCGATTATAGCTGCGGCGCAGACCTCGGTTATATACGCGGAAGTCCAGTAGTTTTTACAGCGCTTAGAATTGCAGGTGGTCCTGCAAAATGGTCAAAAGATGGTAACCATTCCGCAAACCGTTCAGCAGACGGCATCGCTACCGCGAACGCGAATATTCGGTGACGATCTCGCTCCCCCCAGGCAGTTGTACGTCACCCTTGTTCCGGCCGTTCTCGTCCTCACGGGAGTCATGAGCTGGGTAATGAGCAATGATCAGGGGATGGTTCTTGCAAGCTTTGTTGCTACCGGCGTAGCTCTATTTACCTTGTGGGACTGGCTGTTTCGGCACGCGCCAACACGCTTTTCCACATTGCTGGCGATGGGCCTGTTAATCGGCTACGGAATGGGAACACTGAACACATGGATCACCTTGCCCCGCGGTTCACTGACTCTTGGCGAAGTCATGGGGTTGGCCCCTGGCATACTGGCGAGGGGGCTCGGAGCTACTCTGATTTCCTCCGCTACGCTGTACTTCCTTGGGGAAATTTTCGAGAAGCCTATGTTTGGCAGAGATTTCCGCCTTTATATCGATTCAAGAACGTGTGCGCTGATATACGTCGGAACCATCGCAATGTTAGTAGGTTTTGCAACCCATTCGATTAGGTTCGGGGGTGCGGCAATGTCATCGGGAGGGCATGTCAATATCTTTGGCGAGACAATTATGTGGTTCTATACGCCGCTGACTGCCATCGCAGTTGTCGTTTTCCTTACCAGCCCGAGGCGGAGAGAAAAAATACTCACCGGACTTTCGTCTCTGATTTTGCTCGTGCTCTTTTCCATCTTGGGAAGAAGAAACATCATTTATACGGGGATAATAATTCTGCTCGCATTGGGGCTTGCGGGTTATCGTTTCAGGGAAATAAGCTTCCGTAAGATTCTCTTATTGGCCTCACTGGGCGCGATCATAGTGTTTTCTGCATTGACCTTTATGCTGCTCAGGATCACCGGGCAATATATCAAACAAGGGCGCAAACTGGCGACGGTTACAGAGCGAATCTCGACCGCACATAACATGGTCCAACATGGCGGCGCATATGCTCTTGCGGGCAAAGCGACGCAAACGAATTTCCAGACACGGACCTTCGTGCTGGCGTTCCTGGCCAACATTCTGGACGCCAGCTCGCGGATGACGCCCGCTTTGGGGGTCGATGCGATGAGCATGATCGAACAGTCGATTCCCAGCGTAGTCTATCCCGGCAAGGATCTGTTTTTCTCTGAAGAGGGGTTGGTTGACAAACAATTCGGTTTTAGCTACGGCGACCAGGCGAACTCTGTTCTGACTGCTGGCGCAACAGACTTCGGATTTTTGGGGATGATCATTTACCCGATTTTAGTTGTGGTCGTCGTTCGCTTTGTCTATGAGCTTCTCGCACGAAGGTTAGGGATGCTCGCAGTACTCGTCGTGGCGCTTGCCCTGATCTCCAAAATGATGCAGACCGAAATGACGTTCACCGGCTATGTTGTGAGCCTGCGAGACACCGTACTTTTTGGCGCTCTGCTCTCAGTGTTTATGGGGATGCCGCGGGTCAGATTTCGCGCTTCATCGTAATCTCTCTGAGATACCATTAGCCTATGCGGATCTGGAATATTTCCGGCGGATGCCTGGTTGGTGTTCTGGCCTGCAGCGTGTGTGTCGCATTCGGGCAAGAGGTCTCCGCGAATGTCCCTGGCGCTGCACCTGGGCAAGCAGCGAACAGTTCCGTCTCCGCTTCGATCGACCCTGTAACGAGCGCAACAGATCGGAGCGGCGGTACGGGTAGCGATGCGACGTTTCCCGGAGAAGCAGAGGGGCAAGAAGAAAGTGGTATGGGCGCGCTCGCCGGCAGCGGCCTTGAGGAGCGGCGCAGTGAGGTCGTTGGCTCCAGTATGGTTGGTGGCGCCTCCTCATTCCGTCCTGCCCGTTTTCAGCTATCAGTCCTATCTGCGTCTCAAAAGAGCGCGTTGAAGCGAGTTGCCGGATCGGGTGGCCACCGGGCACCTGGCTACGGCGGTGGGCTCAAAGGCTACAGTGCGGTTTCAGTGGTTATGAGCAAAGAAGCTGTGGCGGGTTCATCCCGTTTGAAGGTGGATAATACGCGAAGCCCGTTCCGAGTTATCGCGGAGTACTCCTCGGGCTTTGCGGACAGCACCAGAGGAACCGCTGTGATCAGCCCGCCTGATCCTGGGACGGCCAGCCCGCTTGATTGGAGTCCGGATGAGGTCAGTCACGAGTTTACTGACATGCTCAAGACGCAGTTCTTGAATCCGACATTGCAAATAAGCCAGAGTAAAAAAAATATGCGGCAGAGCACAAAGAAGAAAAAGGCCGGCGATAATGGTGCGCTTTCCGATGGCTTGCCGTCGGCCTTGTCGCCTTCCTTATCTGACCAGATACTCAATCCGCCTATTTTGAATCCTCCGGATCTGGAATCGCCTCTGGACCAGCTTTCAGGCCCACAATAGTCAATGCAGGCTGAGAACCGGGCTATAGCGGTTCTCCAGTTGGTGTAGAGGGAAGGCAATGCCTTGAAGTGGCTTTTTCCTTAAGAAAAAGCCACTCTGTACGCTACTGGAAACTCCACAGAAACCGGGGAACCGCCTTAACTCAATCTCCACGGGTTCCCAGCCTGCTTCGGCGGCTTCGATCGATCCGGTATTGGTGCTGGGCTTAGATCCGCTCGATCATCAGCGACTCAATCACCACTGGCTTGTGGGGCTTGTCCTGTCCGTTACGGGGCACGCGGGAAATTTTCTCTGCCACATCCTGCCCTTCGACCACCTCGCCGAAGATTGTGTGCTTGCCGGTCAGCCAGTCCGTGGCCGCAACTGTGATGAAGAACTGCGAGCCGTTGGTGTTTGGGCCCGCATTCGCCATGGCCAGCTTGCCGGCCACATTGAACTTGTGCGGCGAACCCTTTGTCTCATCCTCAAACTTGTAGCCGGGTCCACCCATTCCAGTTCCGGCCGGGTCGCCGCCTTGAATCATGAAGTCGGGGATAACGCGGTGGAAGATGGTCCCGTCGTAGAGTTTGTCGCTGCTCTTTTTGTTGCCGACGGGATGCGTCCATTCGCGTTTTCCCTCGGCCAGTTCGATGAAGTTGGCAACGGTCTTGGGTGCGTCCTTTTCAAATAGGCGGGTAACGATCGGGCCTTCACTGGTATTGAAGACGGCGTAGGTTCCAGGTTGACGAGGCATTGAAGAACTCCTTAAGGAAATTATCGCTGAGAGTCTGTTGCAGGCGCGGCCGCGGGCGCCGCACTGGGCGGCAAAGGCGGTATCGGCTGGCCGTCTGGCACAATGGTCACTTTATCAAGAATTACCGGCTGCAGCGGCTTGTCATGGGCATCTCGTTCGACTTCGGTGATAGATTGCGCAACAAGAACGCTGTGCGGATCGCACTGCCCAAAGATAGTGTAGTGCTGATCGAGGCTGTCATACGGAGCCACGGTGATGAAGAACTGCGAGCCGTCGGTATTCGGCCCCGAGTTAGCCATGGCCAGGCGACCTGCCACGTCGAAGTTCAGGCTCGGGTCGAACTCATCGTTGATGTAGTACCCGGGATCGCCCTCGCCGTTGCCCAGCGGGTCGCCGCCCTGGATCATGAAATCGGGAATTACACGGTGGAACGTCGTGCCGTTATAAAGAGGCTTATTGTGCATCTTCTGGTGCGTCGCCGGATTCGTCCAGTCCTTGGTGCCCTCGGCCAGGCCGATAAAATTAGCGACGGTTTTGGGGGCCTCTTCCGAGAACAGTTTGCAGGTCATCCGTCCCATACTGGTGTCGAAGACGACGGTCGGTCCTGTGGGCTGCGGGCTTACATGCGCCGTTGTGTCAGGAGAGTCCGGCAGGGACTGATCCGTGCCTGACGGTGCGGTTTGAGTTCCCGTCTGGTCGGTCGACGTGGTTGACTGCTGTGCAGGTGCGCCGAAGGTTAGAAGCGAAGCGGCTATGGCAAAGAAAAAGGCGCGATAGAGAAGTTTCATGCGGTAAGGGTCCAAAGACAGGGTAACTCAGCGACCCGGCCAGCTTCCAGCATGCCCATGTTTCTGCTGCCCATGGGTTGCCGCAGTCCATTCGCCAGGACATTGGGATAAATCTAGAGCTTCGATTCTGTGCTCCACCCTGTTACCGGCGCGATGGTGCGCACAAGGTCATCGCGCTGTCTCCAGCTGCCTCTCCAGAAGTCGCGATTCATTGTCGAGATCACTTCGAGAGGAATCTCCTTGGGGCACGCGCTCGTGCACTCGCCGATGTTGGTGCAGCTTCCGAATGGCTCAACGTTCATCTGCGCCACCATGTTGAGCGCGCGCCGATCCTGTTCCGGCTTGCCTTGCGGCAGAATTCCGAGGTGGGCAATTTTGGCTCCGGTAAACAGAGCTGCGGATGCGTTGGGGCACGCGGCCACACAGGCTCCGCAGCCGATGCAGGCGGCGGCATCCATGGCGCGGTCGGCCACGTCTTTGCCGACCAGAATGGCATTGCCGTCCGGCGCATTGCCGGTGGAGACGGAGATGTATCCTCCCGCCTCGATAATCCGATCGAAGGACCTGCGGTCAACAACGAGATCTTTGACAGAAGGAAAGGCTGCTGCGCGCCACGGCTCGATCGTGAGCTCCTGGCCGTCCTTGAAGTGCCGCATGGTGAGCTGGCAGACGGTGGTTGCGCGCTCCGGGCCGTGCGCGACGCCGTTGATCATAAAGCCGCAGGAGCCGCAGATGCCTTCGCGGCAGTCGTGCTCGAAGGCCACCGGCTCTTCGCCGCGCTCCATCAGCGACTCGTTCAGCACATCGAGGCATTCAAGCATCGACATTTCCGGGTTTACGTCGTCCATTTTGTAGCTGATGAATTTGCCTTTGTCGTTGCGGGTCTTTTGCCGCCAGATCTTCAGTGTGAGTTTCATCTACTTATAGCTCCTCTGGCTGGGGTGAACGTAGTGGAACTCCAGTGGCTCTTTGTTGAGCACGGGTGCGCCGCTCGGCCCGCCATAGCCCCATGCAGCGACGTAGGAGTAGCCTTCATCATCGCGCTTCGCCTCGCCGTCCGCCGTCTGATATTCCTCGCGGAAGTGGCCGCCGCAGCTTTCGTTGCGCTCGCGGGCGTCGATGCACATCAGCTCGCCGAGCTCGAAGAAGTCGGCTACGCGGCCAGCTTTTTCAAGGCTCTGGTTCAGGTCGTCTCCGCTACCGGGCACGGTTACGTTCTGCCAGAACTCGTCACGCAATGCACGAATCTGCCCGATGGCGATGTCGAGGCCCTGCGCGGTGCGGGCCATACCGCAATAGTCCCACATGATTTTGCCGAGGTCGCGGTGGAAGGAATCGACCGTGCGCTTGCCTTTGATGGAGAGGAGTTTGTCGGTCATCTGCTGGACGGATGCGACCACGCTTCGCACTTCGCTGTGCGACGCGTCAACCTTCGCAAATTTGCTCGTCGCAATGTAATTGCCGACGGTGTAGGGCAGGATGAAGTAGCCGTCGGAGAGCCCCTGCATTAGCGCGCTGGCTCCCAGACGGTTGGCTCCGTGGTCAGAGAAGTTCGCCTCGCCTGCGACGAACAGGCCGGGGATGGTGCTCTGCAGGTTATAGTCCACCCACAGACCGCCCATGGTGTAGTGGATGGCAGGGTAGATGCGCATGGGAACCTTGTAGGGGTTCTCATCGGTGATGCGCTGGTACATGTCGAAGAGGTTGCCGTAGCGCTCGCGGATGGTGTGTTCGCCGAGCCGCTTGATCGCGTCGGTAAAGTCGAGGTAGACGCCCAGGCACGTTTCGCCTACGCCGCGGCCCTCATCGCAGACTGCTTTGGCATTGCGCGATGCCACGTCGCGCGGTACAAGGTTGCCAAAGCTGGGGTAACGGCGCTCGAGATAGTAGTCGCGCTCGTCCTCCGGAATTTGATCCGGTGAACGCTTGTCGCCCTTCTGCTTCGGAACCCAGATACGTCCGTCATTGCGCAACGATTCGGACATCAGTGTCAGTTTCGACTGATAATCGCCGGACACGGGAATGCAGGTGGGGTGAATCTGCGTGAAGCAGGGGTTGGCGAAGAGCGCGCCGCGCTTGTATGCGCGCCAGATTGCGGTGACGTTCGAGCCTTTGGCGTTGGTCGAGAGATAGTACACGTTGCCGTATCCGCCGCTGGCGAGAATCACCGCATCGCCAAAATGAACATCCAACTCGCCGGTGATGAGGTTGCGCGTGACGATGCCGCGCGCCTGCCCGTCGATGACGATGAGGTCCAGCATCTCGGTGCGCGGGTACATGGTCACGGTGCCTTCGTGAATCTGCCGTTCCAGCGCCTGATAGGCGCCGAGCAGAAGTTGCTGGCCTGTTTGTCCCCGCGCATAGAAGGTGCGCGAGACCTGCGCGCCGCCGAAGGAGCGGTTGGTGAGCGAGCCGCCGTATTCGCGCGCGAAGGGAACTCCCTGCGCAACGCACTGGTCGATGATCTTCACGCTGTTTTCAGCGAGGCGGTAGACGTTGGCTTCGCGCGAACGGAAGTCGCCGCCCTTTACCGTGTCATAGAAAAGCCGGTAAATGCTGTCGCCGTCGTTCTGGTAGTTCTTCGCGGCATTGATGCCACCCTGCGCGGCGATGGAGTGCGCGCGGCGGGGGGAATCCTGGAAGCAGAAACATTTTACGTTGTAGCCCAGCTCGCCGAGCGATGCGGAGGCGGAGGCTCCGGCGAGGCCCGAACCTACAACCAGGATGGTGTTCTTGCGTTTATTCGCGGGATTGACCAGCTTCATGTCGAAGCGGGCTTTATCCCACGCCTGTTCAATCGGGCCGGAAGGGATTCTTGCGTCGAGTGTCATTTACTTTACGAGCCCCGTAAGAATGCTGATCGGAATGGAAATGTATCCGAGGACAATGAGGGCGGCGATAACCAGGGCCGCGTTCTTCAACAGCGGAGTATGTCGCGGATGGTTGAATCCGACGGTCTGAAACATGCTCCACAGACCGTGGCGCAGATGCAGGCCAAGCAGTGTGAGTGCGAAGATGTACCACGCCGAAACCCACCACACTTGAAAGCCGGCTACAAGGTTGTGGTAAACGTCGCCCGCGATGAACTGCGATCCCGGATGGATATAGCCGGCGGTGAATTCAAGCAGGTGAAAGATGACGAAGGCCAGAACGATAGGGCCGCTCCAGTACATGGTGCGTGACGCGTAGGAGGAGTTGATGGCCTCCTTGCGCGAGTAGCCGACCGGGCGCGCACTCTTGTTGCGCAGCGCCAGCTGCACGGTGGCGACGATGTGCAGGACGACCGCAACGATAAGGATGGAGCGGATGATCCAGAGCAGTGTGCCGTCGAAGTGCAGAAACGCGGCATAGGCGTTGATTCGTGCAGGGCCTGCGAAGACCAGCAGATTGCCCAGCAGATGGCCGATGATAAACAGGAACATGATGGCGCCCGTGACCGCCATCACCACTTTTTTCCCGTTTGTCGACTGCCAGAAATTCGGTGCCGGTGGTGTACTTACGTCAATCGCGCTCGCGCTCATTGGAGTTTCCAAATCTTCGTTAAAGGAAGCAGTTGCATTATGAAAGTTCGTTGAGGCATGTACGTCGTGATCCTCTTGGTATTTTACTGCTCTGCAGTCTTGGGCTAATTTGGCGAAGCGCCGTTGTGAGCGCACGGTAAACGTCGAGGCAGCCGCTGGAAGCATCCAGGCTGCGCGGATGCGGTTCAGATGCGTGAGACCGCTGTTGAATCCAATGGAAGTATCACTTCTTATTATTCGTTCGCAATGCGGTGAGCGTCAAGGAAGCGGCGCTCAAAGCGAGATGGCAGGCAAGAGCGCGCGCAAGGCTTTTCCGCGATGGCTGATCTTGTGTTTTGTTGCCAAATCGATCTCCGCCATTGTCTTGCCGAGGTCCGCCAGATAGAAGAGCGGGTCGTAGCCGAAGCCTCCTTCGCCACGCGGCCGAGTGAGGATTTCACCTTCGACGTTTCCTTCTCCAGTGAAAAGACAAACGCCGTTGCGGGCGGCGGCGAGAACGCAGCGGTAGCGTGCCTGGCGGTGATCTGCGGGGATGCTCTCGAGCCTTGATAGCAGATACAGATTGTTGCGTTGATCGATGCTGACTGGCTCTGCTGCCTCGAAGCCAGCGTCAGCGGCATAGCGTGCGGAGCGGACGCCGGGTTCGCTGCAGAGCGCATGAACTTCGAGACCGGAGTCGTCGGCCAGAACGATCTCTCCGGGCGCGAATTGGCTGTAGTATGCGGCCTTTACGCAGGCGTTGCCTTCAAAGGTCGGCTCGTCTTCCGCGGGTGCTGGAATCTCGCTTAGTCCAGGAAGCGGCTCGATGCGGATCCTGGACGCTTCCGCAGCGACAGCGAAGTCGCGCAGTTTGCCTCGGTTGCTTGTGGCTACGTACAGCCTCGTCATGCTCTTACCTTACGGTGTTTGTGGTTGCTGAGGGTCCTCACCAGGGCTGGTTCTTCCAGATCTGCGGAATGTACCAGGTCACGAGGAACCAGGAGAGCAGGAAGAGCAGGGCCATTGCCAATAGACTCCAGTAGAAGAGCCGGACGGGCAGGGTTGAGGTGACTGGCGGAGTCGATTCGGGCGAGCGCTGCATTGCGTCTTCGCGGAAGAGAATGCCGCTGGCGAAGCAAATGCAGGCGGCCATCGCGATGTGGAGCAGCGAGCCGACCAGGCGCTCCTGCCAGGAACTGCCGGGTACGAAGAAGGCGCTGCCCATGAGGGCATAGAGCGAGAGGATGCTGGCAGCGAAGGAGACGAATTTGCCCAACTCCAGGATCATGGACTTGCCGTCCAGGCACACCCGCTTCACGCCATCCTGATGCAGAGCCTTATGGCCACTCCCGTTGGTCGTGGGTTTTATGACGGAGCTGCAATAGCGAACCCGCGACCAGCGAGAGCTGCCACGCGAAACAGTTGCCTGTGACGGCGAGTCACCCGTGGATTCCTTTCAGTGCCGGATAGATCTTGCGGTAGCCCTCATATCCTTCAGCATACCGCTGTACGGCGGCGGAGTCAGGCTCTATTTGCTGCTCGACTTTGATCGCGGCGGCGCACGCTGTATCGAGGTCGGGCCAGCGGCCTGCGCCTACTCCGGCGAGCAGCGCAGCTCCGAAGGCCGCACCTTCTTCCGCAACGAGAACATCGGAGGTGTAACCGTAGATAGATGCCTGAATCTCACGCCAGAGCGGGCCGCGCGCGCCTCCTCCGCCAAGGCGCACGCCTTTGACGGGAATGCCCAGTTCAGCGAAGAGGGTAAAGGTGTCCTTGAGCGAGTAGGCCACGCCCTCCAGTACGGCGCGGACGAGATGGCCGCGGGTGTGTCCGGCGGTGAGCCCGACAAAGGCGGCGCGGGCCTGCGAGTCCAGATGAGGCGTGCGTTCGCCGAGCAGATACGGCGTCCAGAGCAGACCGTCGCTGCCTGCAGGAGCCTTGGCGGCTTCGGCGGTGAGCGTGTCGTAGCTGGAGCCGGGCGAGATAGTGTCGCGCAGCCAGCGCAGGGACAGCCCTGCGGCCTGAGTCACGCCCATGACGTGCCAGCGTCCGGGGACGGCGTGGCAAAAGGTGTGCAAGCGACCGAGCGGATCGCGCGTGGGCGCGGCAGTGGCGGCGAAGACCACGCCGGAGGTTCCGATGGTCGCGGAGACTGAGCCGGGTTCTAAAATGCCCATTCCGACAGCTCCCGCGCCCTGATCGCCCGCGCCTGCCACGACAGGGGTTCCGCCGGTGAGGCCGGTGGCGGCCGCGGCGGCGAAGGAGATGCGAGCGCAGACTTCGGGTGACTCAAACAGCTGCGGCAGCCAGGCTTCGGGAATGCCCGCGATCCGTGCTACTTCCGTAGACCAGCGGCGATGGGCGACGTCGAGCAGCAGCGTGCCGGAGGCCTCCTGCATGTCCATGGCGTAGGTTCCGGTGAGCCGGTAGCGGACGTAGTCCTTAGGGCAGAGGACGTGCGCGATGCGGGCGAAGATTTCCGGCTCATACTGTCGAACCCAGAGGAGCTTGGTGAGGGTAAAGTTAGGGAGCGCGGGGTTGGCGGTGAGTTCAATCAGGCGCTCCCGGCCTATCTCTCGATGCAGCCATTCGCATTGCTCCTCGGTGCGCTGGTCGCACCAGATGAGCGACGGGCGCAGGACCTCTCCGGCGGCGTCGAGCATCACGGCTCCATGCATTTGTCCGGTTAGACCAACCGCTTCAATGCGTGCACCGCTGGCTGCGACGACTTCGCGAATGGACAGCTGCGCGGCCCTCCACCAGTCTTCCGGGTCCTGTTCGGCCCAGCCCGGCTGTGGGCTGCGGAAAGGCGCGTGTTCTGCAGAGGCGGCCGCTACGAGCTTGCCCTGCGCGTTGACGAGGACGGCGCGCGTGCCGCCTGTGCCGATGTCGAGGCCGAGAAACACGAAGAAAACTCCTTAACTAAACCGTTGTACCGCGTGGATACTGTATCACTTCAGGCAAAAGAAAATCCCGAACCGTTCGATTCGGGATTGATTCTTAGAGTTGAAGGCCGTCCGTTACTGGAGGCGCTTCATGATTTCAGCCAGCACTTCCTTTGAGGGGCGGGTCCGCTCCTGCGGCAGAGTGGCCAGCGGTTCATCGACCATGTTGAGCTGGTCGGTGAAGCTGGGCTTCTGCGTGTCGAGGTAGAAGACGCCGGTGAGCACTTCGCCGTTGTGGTGCGCCTCCATCAGTGCCTTGACGGCGGCTACGCGATCGGACGGGTTGTAGTCCTCATGCAGTTTGCGCAGGCGAAGGTGGGAACCGTCGTGCATGGTTACGTCGTAGGTTGAGCCAGCGTCGTAATCAACGTCGATTTCTTCAAAGTATGGCACGAAGCCCACTTCGGAGATGGCCTCTTCATGCTCCTGCATGTACTTGTAGCTCTTGGTGGAGCCTTCGTGGTCGTTGAAGGTGACACAGGGCGAGATTACGTCGAGCATGACCGTGCCCTTGTGCGCGATTGCGGCCTTGAGCATGGCCAGGAGCTGCTTCTTGTCGCCGGAGAAGGAACGGCCGACGAAGGTTGCGCCGAGCTGGACGGCGAGGGCGCAGGTGTCAATGGCGGGGAGGTCGTTGATGACTCCGGTTTTGAGCTTGGAGCCGATGTCGGCGGTGGCCGAGAACTGGCCCTTAGTCAGGCCGTACACGCCGTTGTCCTCAATGATGTAGATGACCGGCAGGTTGCGGCGCATGAGGTGCACGAACTGGCCCATGCCGATGGAGGCGGTGTCTCCGTCGCCGGAGACGCCGATGGCCTGCATGGTCTTGTTGGCCAGGATGGCTCCGGTGGCGACCGAGGGCATGCGTCCGTGGACGCTGTTGAAGCTGTGCGAACGCGAAAGGAAGTAGGCGGGGCTCTTCGAGGAGCAGCCGATGCCGGAGAGCTTCATGATGCGCTCGGGCTTTACGCCCATCTCGTAGAAGGCGTCAATGATGCGCTCGGAGATGGCGTTGTGGCCGCATCCGGCGCAGAGGGTGGTTTTGCCGCCGCGATAATCCAGCATCGGAAGTCCGATGCGGTTGACCTTGGGGTTCGCGGGGGGATTGGGAGCGGTGGTAGTTGCCATTTAGATCTCCTCCTGCTGGATCAGCGCTTCGGTCACGGAGCGCGCGTCGATCGGCAGGCCGTTGAAGTGGAGAATGCTGCGCAGCCTGGTAGTCTCAGCGGCAGGCAGGTCGAGCTTCAGCAGGCTCAGCATCTGCGCGTCACGGTTCTGCTCGACGATGTAGATGCGGTCGTGCGAGGCGACGAAGTCGTGAATCTCCTGCGTGAAGGGAAAGGCGCGGATGCGGAGGTAATCCGTCTCGATGCCGAACTCCTTCTTTAGCTGGTCGCGGCTTTCGAGAACAGCGAAGTCGGAGGTGCCGAAGGCCAGGATGCCGATCTTTGACTTTCCGTTCTGCACGACGACTGGTTTGGGAACCAGCGTGCGCGCAGTCTCAAATTTGCGGCCCAGCCGCTCCATCAGGTTCTGGTAGTCGTCGGGCTTCTCAGTGTAGAGAGCCTTCTCGTTGTGTCCGCTGCCGCGCGTGAAATAGGCGGCCTGCGGATGATCCGTTCCCGGCAGGGTGCGATATGGGATCGCATCGCCGTCCACATCCTTGTAGCGGGCGAAGCCGCCCAGACGGGTGAGGTCTTCGGCGGTGAGCACCTTGCCGCGATCCAGAGGCTTCTCCGGGTAGTCGAAGGGCTCGGACATCCAATTATTCATCCCGAGGTCGAGATCAGAGAGGACGAAGACCGGGGTCTGAAGGCGCTCAGTGAGATTGAAGGCCTCGATGCCAAGCTCGAAGCATTCCTTCACGCTGCCCGGAAACAGCATGACGTGTTTGGTGTCTCCATGCGAGAGGTAGGCGATGGAGAGCAGGTCGGCCTGCGCGGTGCGCGTGGGCAATCCGGTGGAGGGGCCGACGCGCTGGATATCGAAGATGACGCCGGGCAGCTCGGCAAAGTATCCCAGGCCGGTGAACTCGGCCATGAGCGAGATGCCAGGGCCGGAGGTTGCGGTCATGGAGCGAGCGCCTGCCCAGCCTGCGCCGAGCACCATTCCGACCGCGGCCAGCTCGTCCTCGGCCTGAACCACGGCGAAGGAAGCCTTGCCGTCCGGCTCGATGCGATACTTCTTGAGGTAGTCGATGAGCTGCTCGACCACGGACGAGGACGGCGTGATGGGATACCAGGTCACAACGGTGACTCCCGCGAACATGGCGCCGAGCGCGGCGGCGGCGTTGCCGTCGATGATGATTTTTCCGTCGGTAGCGTGCATGCGCTCGAGCATGAATGGGTCATGCTTGGTGAGCGACTCGCTGGCGTAGTTATAGCCCGCCTCGATGGCAGCCCAGTTGAGGTCGGCGGCCTTCTGCTTTCTCGCGAACTGGCGGCGCAGCGCAGCTTCAACCACCTTCATATCGAGCAAGATCAACCTGGCCATCACGCCGACGTAGATCATGTTCTTGACCAGCTTGCGCAGTTTGGCTTCCGGACACACGGCGGCGGTGATCTTATCGAAGGGAACCGGATAACAGACGACGTCGTCGCGATACTGCTTGAGGTTCGCGGCCTCTTCGTAGATGGCCACAGCGCCCGCGGGCAGCGAGAGGACGTCTTCCTTCGCCGTCTCCGCATTCATGGCGACGAGGATGTCGATCTCCTGCTTGCGCGCGACGTAGCCCTGCTTGCTGGCGCGGATGGTGTACCAGGTGGGAAGGCCCGCAATGTTCGACGGGAAGAGGTTCTTGCCGCTGACCGGGATGCCCATTCCGAAGATGCTGCGCAGGAGCACGTTGTTGGCGGACTGCGAGCCGGATCCGTTTACGGTTGCTACCTGGATGCTGAAGTCGTTGATGACGGGCCTGGAAGCGGCCCTGGATAAATCTTCCTTCGTGCCTGAGACCTGCTGTCCGGCTTCAACGCCGGCGCTGTCGAGGGCAGCGTGTCCTGTCGCCATTTGGCGGGATTCCCTTCAGATTGAGTTGAACGAATGAATCGCTCTTTCTGATTCCTAATTATAGTCGCCCAATGCAAGCATTTGCCCGCTTTGGGAGTTACCGAAGCGTTACCGCGGGTGTTTATGCGGGCGAAGCTAGTTGCGCAGGTCGGCCATGATGCGCGCGACCTCGGCCTGCTGTTCGGCATCGAGCGGCAGCAGTGGCAGGCGCGGGCGGCCTCCGTAGTATCCGTTGAGGTCGCAGGCGTGCTTGATGCCGGGGATGCCGAGTTTGCCGAGCACGGCTGCTGAGGCTTCGACGACGCGCTGCTGCTTGTTGGCGGCGAGGGCGAGGTCGTTGTCCTTCCATGCGGTGTAGATCTCCTGGCAGGCTTGCGGCGCGGGCGCGCCGAGGGCGAGGATGCCGCCGGAGGCTCCGGCGTGCAGTGAGTCGAGGAGCTGGCTGGCTGAGCCGGCGAGTACCTGGAACCCGACTTCCTTTTTCCGCATGGTTTTAGTAAGGACCGGAGGCTGAGCCAGAGCCGCGGATCCGCCGAGAGATTCAGCCATGATGAAGTTGCTTTGGAGGATGGTTTGGGCGAACATCATGCGCGAGGTGTAGGCGGTGAAGAACGGAGTGACCAGAGCCTCGCGGCGCGGCGCGCTGCGCGTGGCGGCAACCAACGCGGCGATGCGCTCGACGCTGCCGCTTGAGTCCTTGATACCGATGATGTTGGGGTGCTGCGCGAGTTCGGCGACGATCTCGACCGGAATTTCGTAGTGCGTGAATTTCGGAATGCTGTAGATCAATACGGGCAGGGGCGAACGGTCGGCGAGCGTGCGGTAGTAGGTGAGCATGCCCGCGGCGCTGTAGGGGTAATAGCCGGGCGTGCGGGCGAGCACCACGTCGTACTGCTGCTCGGCGGCGTACTCGGCGAGGCGGAGGGTCTCCGACACGCTCTCGCGGGCGACACCGGCGAGGAGAACCTTGTCCGCTGCGGCGGCTTCGCGCGCGTGGCGCAGAACGTGGTGCGTTTCGTCGTCGCTCAGCATCACGGCTTCTCCGGTTGAGCCGAGGATGGTGATGCCGGAGACGGGCGTGCGCGAATAACGCTCGATGTTGTGTTCGAGCTTCTTCAGGTAGAGGCGTCCGTCGGGGTAGAACGGTGTGGTTGCGGCGGTAAAGATGCCTTCGAGCAGCATGGTTTGATTTTAGCGAAGAAGCGGCCAGCTCAAGTCCGGTCGGCTAAGTTCCGGTCAGCGGAACTGCGGTCAGGCAATCGCGGGATCTACTTTTCGCCGGGGAAGGGCGTGGTTTGCGCTTGCAGCGCGGAGACTACGAGGGCGCGGAACTTGTCGTAGTCGGGCTTGCCGGAGAACATTCCGTAGTCGGTCTCTGATCCGTTGCCCTGGCCGACGAGCTGGAACTGGCGCTCTCCGGCGGCGGCTCGCTGGGGATAGGCTTTGGCCCAGGAGACCTCGTCGAAGTCGTTGCTTTCGGCGTCGATCTGCCAGAGCGGCTTGCCCGCTGCGTTGTGAACGATGAAGCGGTAGTAGATGTGGAAGCTGCCGACGGGGTGGAAGAACTCGATGGCTTCGACGTGGTATTGCCCGACCGGAAAAAGGTCGAGGAGGAAGCCGCTGGTCTGCATGGCGTCGGACGCGTGCGGATCGTCGTGCAGCTTGTGCAGTATTGCACGCTCCTGGTCGCGCTGGGCGGTATTGCCCGCCTCGGCGTAGGCGACGACGAGCGTGGTGTGGATCTTCCAGTTCGCCGGGTCGAGCTGGCGGGCCTTCGTGGCGTACTGCACGGCGAGGTCCCCCTTGTAGAGGTCAAGCGCAGCGGAGGCGGCGAGCAAGTTGGCCGCGGCGTCATTCGGATTGGCGCGGAGCACCTGCTCAAAGATATCGAGCGCCTGCTGCGGCTGATGGGCGTGGAGCGCGGCGAGTCCCTGTTCGGTCGTGGGTCCCGTTGTGGGCGCACTCGCGGGCGCGGTTGCAGGCGCGGCTGAGGTTTGCGCGAACGCGGTGGTGGCGCAGAGAGCTGCGGCTAGCAACAGGGCCTGGGCGCGAATCATCTCCTTAGGTTACAGGGTCAGCGGGCTCCGCTGGGATGGTCAGTCGCGTTGGGGATTGGGGAGGGTGGTTCTTTGATTTGGGTGTTTGGCGGGGTTGGTTGGTCTTTGTGGGCGAATCTTCTTTGCCAGATTTCTTCTCCGATCTGCTTGTTGCGTTCGATCTCGGCCATTTTTTCGTTGTAGCGGCGGATGCACTCGAGCGCCGCGGCATTGGGACTTGAGGTGCCGGCAGAGCGGGTACATGAGGGCCTCGTTTTTGACCAGGGATCGTGATAACAAAGGGGTTAACGGTGGAGGGCCGGGCTAAGACCGCCGGGCTCAAAGAGTTACGGGCATCATCCTGCGGATCAATGACTTAGGACTGGCCGTCCAGGCGCATGCTTCGCGTGACCGCTCCCGTTGGTCGCGGGGTTGGGTTTTGCTCCTTAAAAAGGAAGAGGCGCGGCTTTGGGCCGCGCCTCTTGTGGTTTGGGAAGAATTTGCTCTCTATTCTTAGTGTAGCAAGCTGGGGGAATTCGGCTGCATGGGGTAACGCTCATGATTTGTTGGGGTTGCGGTGGTTGGGGCTTGACACGGGTTTGTGGCCCGGAGGAGAGAAAGCCGCTCCGCCTGTGGCTGCGCTCCAGCCCTTCGCCTTCGCTCAGGGCAGGCTCTGCGGCAGCAGGGTACGCTGGCCGCGCCTTTTGGCTCCCGGGATGTTGCGCTGGGCGGCTGCGTCTTCGAGGATGGCATTGATTTCTGCTCCGATGAGGATCGCGATTCCGCTGAGATAGAACCAGAACATGAGGATGATGAGGGTCCCGAGGGAACCGTAGAGCAGTCCAAAGTGGCCGAAGTGGCGGATGTACAGCTTGAACAGGGCTGAGGCGGCGATCCAGATGACGGCGGCCACTACGCTGCCGGGGATGAGCCATTTCGATCTCTGACCGTGAATGTCGGGCGCGAAGCGGTACAGGCCGAGGAGGGAGAAAATGAGCAACAATGCGGCTGCGGGCCAGAGGGCGATCTTCCAGACGAGGAGCGCGGCGAAACCGGGCAGCGCCTTGTGGAGGAATACGGGACCGTAGACGACGGTGATCAGAGCGGAGCTAAGCAGGACTCCGGTGGCGATGGCGATGGCCAGGGCAAGCAGGCGGGCTCTCCACCAGGGTCGGCTCTCTTTGAGCTGGTAGATGGCGTTCAACGTGTCGATAAGCCCGGCGGCTGCGGAGGAGGAGGCCCATAGCGCGAACAGGAGGGAAAACCATGCTCGTCCGCTGCCGGTGGTTTGGGCCAGCACCTGGCGCACGAGGAGCGATGCGTTGGAGGGTAGCGCCTTGGCGATATACCTCATCAGCATGTCTTGCGAGCCGGGACCGGAGCCGAGCATGGAGACGATGCCGGTAACGGCCACAAGCATGGGGAAAAAGCCGAGCAGAAACCAGAAGGCCAGCTCAGCGGCGCGGTTGATCAGGTTATTTACCGTAACGTCGCGCCGAGTAGCGAGAACCAGCTCGCTCCAGCTCAGTCCAGCCGGCTTGAGAACGGCCGCCATCCCGGTCCTTTCCGGCGCCACGGCTCGCCGCCCTGATTTTCAGATGTGGGAATCCCGGCGGGCGTTGTGCTAACGATAGGCGGAGGGTTTGCTGGGGGTGATTCTTACGCCCATTCCGTTGAGGTGGCTGCGGGCCTGTTCGGCTTCGGGGGTCTGAGGGTAGCGCTGGATGAGGGAGCGGAAGTCGCGGATGGCGGCGTCGCGACGGTCAGCGCGCAGCTCGGCTTCGCCTTTGCGGAGCTGGGCGGCGGGGGCTTTGGGGCTGCCGGGGTATTGCTCCAGCACGGCGTCATAGTCCTTGATGGCGGAGGTGAAGTCGCCTTTGCGGAAGGAGATTTCGCCCAGGTAGAACTGAGCGCCGGGGGCGAGGTTGTCCTGCGGATAGGCCTGGAGGAGCTGGCTGAATTCGCCGGCAGCGAGGTCGTAGCGTGCTCCGTTGTAGTCGGTGATGGCGCTCTGGTAGAGCTGGTCGGCGGGTGGGGCCTGAGGCTGCTGCATGGCCTGGGGCTGGGGTGCTCCGCCGGGCGCCTGGGAGCTGTCGCCGGGCTGGCCGTTGGCTGCAGGCTGGCCGGTGGCCGGGACGGGGCAGGGCTGGTTGGGCGTGGGCTGGCAGGGCGGCTGGGTTCCGGCAGGCTGTGCCTGGATGTTCTGGAGCTGCGACTGGAGGCTCTGGAGGGTCTTATTGACCTGGTCAACGCGGGTCTTGAGGTCGTCGACGGAGTCATTGAGGCTCTGGATCTGGCCGGAGAGCTGGCCGTTCTGATTTTCGCTGGAGACCTGCTGCTGGAGCGAGGTCATGGCCTGGGAGATGTGGTTGACGTTGTCCGAGGTCTGCTGGATGGTGTGCTCGAGGATGGCCATGCTGGCGGCCTGGCTGTCCTGCAGATGCTGCAGCTGGTCCTGAATCTGCTGGACCTGCTCCTGGAGCTGAATGATCTCCTTGGAGACGGCGTGGGCGCGGGGCGCGGGCAGCAGAAGGGCGAGGGCGAGGACGGTTGACAGAGGGATGAAGGTCTTTTTCATAAGGCTCGTCTCAGAGGCTTGACTTCCAGACACACGCGTGGGGCGCGCGGTGGAGGCTGGTTCATAGCATTGATCTTATCGCCGTTGGAGGGTTGAAAACAAAAACCCACGCCCCAAAATGGAGGCGTGGGTTTCCTGTTTTGGTGCTACTGGTCGATGGAGAACTGCGCACGGCGGTTCTGCTGCCAGCAGCTCTCGGTGTGTTCGGTGCAGAACTGCTTCTCCTTGCCGTAGCTGACGGTGCGGAGACGGTCAGGGCTGACACCGGCGTTGACCAGCGCCTGCTTGGCGGCGTTGGCGCGGTTTTCGCCGAGGGCGAGGTTGTATTCGATGGAGCCGCGCTCGTCGCAGTATCCGCCGATGACAACCTTGAGGTTGGGGTGCTGGTTGAGGAAGTTGGCATCCTGGGAGACGACGGCCTGGGCGTCGGGGCGGATGGTGTAGCTGTCGTAGTCATAGAAGACGGGTTTGACGTTCTGCTCAAACTCCTGCTCGGTGAGGTTGCCCTCGGTGGGAGCGCTGGCGGCCGCATTGACGGTGACGTGAGCGGTGGCGTTGGCGGTGCCTCCGTCGCCGGTGGCGGTGAGGTTGAAGTCCGTCGACTCGGTGGGCTGGACGGTGCGGGTACCGGAGGTGGGCACGGGTCCGATGCCTTCGATGTTGGCGCTGGTTGCGTCCGTGGTGCGCCAGGCGAGGACGACACTCTGGCCGGGGGAGATGGTGTCCGGCGAAGCGGTGATGCTGGCTGTGGGCGCGGGCGCGGTGGTCTGGGGCGCCGGTGGCGGCGGCGGGGCAGCGACCTTTTTGTGGCAGCCGGCGATGGTAAACATGGCCAGGGCGCCAGCGATCATGAGAATGGAGCGACGACTTGCGGGACTTCGCCGGGCAAGACTTATAGGATTGCGGAAGGTGGTAAGCACGGTGTCTCCTCCTTGGGAGTAGTTATTGGCCACTGACGGGCCATTGTTCGTTCAACCAAAGCAGAACAGACGGGAGCGATTCCCGGCTGCCATCTATCGTGATAGATCTCTTCACTACTATTTCCAGCTCCAGTTGGGCATGGTGTTGGAACCGCCATGCGTGAGCTGTTGCTGGTCTGTTCCATCGGCAAGCATGGTCCAAATCTGATCGCCGCGCTGGAAGACGATGTGGCGGGTGTCGGGCGACCAGGAGGGGAAGTCGTTGCTTCCTTCTCCGTGGGTGAGCTCGGTCCAGCGCTTGCTGGCGATATCCATGATGTAGATGTCCTGTCCGCCGAGGACGCCGGGGCCGTAGTGGCGGTTCCATGCAAAGGCGAGGAACTGTCCGGTGGGCGACCATGAGGGCGAGATGGCGTATCCGCCGTCGGTCATGCGCTGCACGTTGGAGCCGTCGGAGTCCATGATGTAAATCTGCGGGAGGCCGGTGCGTCCGCTAACCCAGGCGATCTGGGAGTTGGTCTTGGGGTTCCAGACGGGCGAGACATCGGGGCCGCGGAAGGTGGTGATGCGGCGCAGGTCCCCGCCGTCGGCGTTGACGGTGTAAATCTCATTGTCGCCAGTCCGGGCGCTGGAGAAGGCGATCTTGTTTCCGTCGCTGGACCAGGCCGGCGAGAAGGCGTTGCCGACGGGCGAGTTGAAGTGAACCATGCGGTGCAGCGTGAGCGAGTACATGCGAATGGCCCATCCGTCGCGCTCGAGCGAGGAGAAGGCGATGCGGGAGTTGTCGGGCGAGACGCGCGGCGAGAGAGAAATGGTTCCGAGATGCGTGATCTGGTGGGCGTTCTGCCCGTCGTAGTCCATGACCCAGACTTCTTTGCTGCCGCTGCGGTTGGAGATGTAATAAATGTGGGTTTCGCAGATGCCGTTGGCGCCGCCGCCGAGGCGGGCGATGATTTCGTCGGCGAAGCGGTGGGCGATCTGGCGGGTGTTCTCGTCGTTGGCGATGTCAGAGTATTGCTTGCCGAGAATCTGCGGAGTCTGAGGGTCCTTGGCGTCGAAGAGGAAGCCCTGGACGGAGACGCGTCCGCCGCTGACTCCGATGTTGCCGAAGGCGACGAAGGCAGCGCTGGAGGGTGCGGCGGCCCAGAGGGGAAGATGAATCTCCTGCGGCGTGCCGGGGCTTTCGGGGGGCGCCATGCTCTGCGAGACCATATCGAAAACGCCGGAATTCTTCAGATCGTTGTAGAAGGTCTGGTCGAAGATGGACTTGAGCGGCAGAGTCTGCACGTCGTTGTTCATCGGCTTGAAGCTGGCGGCGGCCAGACGAATGCGCTGGACTCCGAGATTGGTGCCGGTGCGGACCCAGTCCTGTGCATGGAGCGCAGGTACGGCAACGAGGCTGAGAATGGAAACGAATACAGGAAGGAAAAAGTGTAACGGGGATTTCTTGCCGTTCATCGTGCCTCTGCTTCTGGTTGAACTGGACTAAGGTGGACCGGATGGCGCGGGGCCTGCATGGCCGAGACGGGAGGCGCCAAGACCAGCATCGTGTTGGACGTAACTTGAGCCATTTGGGAAGCGCGTGCGTGTTTCGTTGAATCCTTCAGTGGTTCCGAGAGGTGGAAAAGTCCCTCTGTTGGTCGATTTTCTTAAAAAACAAAGAATTTTCTGTTCGGTTTATTTCGTAAGAGCTACATTCTTGCTGGTTTTGTTTAATGCGAGCTTAGATCGTAGGTAAAAGTGTACTCCACGGAAACGCTGGATTTGTTGTATCCCGAGGGTAGCGGACTGAAGTTTTCGACACGCTGGACGGCGCGCAGCGCGGAGCTGTCGAGCGTGGGGTAGCCGCTGCTTTGAGAGATGCGGATATCGCTGGGTGTGCCGTCCCGGGCGATGGAGAAAGTTACGCTGACCTTACTACCGGTGGGCGTGCCCGGAGTGACCTCCTGGGTATACCAGTTCTGCCTCACCTTGTTCTGAATGACGGTGACGTACCAGGGATAGTTGAATCCGTTGCTGCCTCCTGTGACGGTGACGGGGTTTTGCGGGCCCTGGTTGGGCGCGAGGGTGCGCGGCATATTGTTGGCGGCCTCTTCCCCGTAATTGGCATGGTATTGTCTGGCGGTGGCGGGCGCGGTTTTGCGCTGCGGCGGGATTTCTTTCTTCGGCTCCTTCTTTTTGGGAGGCGGGAATTTGCGGGCGAGGGCGATGGCATCGGGCGGCGGGACCGTTTCTATTTTGGGTAGCGGCGGGGCGGGTGAGGGCGATGGCATTTCGGTGGCGACGACGTTGGGCGTGGGCGGCTGCACCTGCGGGAGCGGAATGGCGGGGGCGGAGCTGACGAGGGTGGCCTGGATGGCTCCGGGAGCCTGCTGATTGCCCCACTCGTTGTGGGGGAAGAGATGCGAGAGGAAGTGTCCGGCAACGATGAGGGCGACGACGCCGAGATGGAGCATCAGGGAGCCGGGGACCTTGATTTTATTGAAGGGCCGGCTGAGGGATTCGATGTCCAAATCCACATGCGTCGTGTTGGGCCGGGTGTTCAAAACTGCCCCCGGAAATTGAGGGCTGATGTTTCCCACCCTTGACGCGATGAAGCTGCGCCAGGGAAGGGGCATCCATTCTCGCGCAGAACGGAAGTAACAGCATCGGTTCTCTTGCTCAGGATGACATGGTTTGTATCCGACATCGGGGGCACCACCCTACTTTGACGCCGCCGCGCCCTTCTGGATGGGCTGGGTGACGATGCTGATGTGGGTGATGCCGGCCTGCTTGACGGCGTCCATGACGGAGGCGAAGGCGCCGAAGGGCACGCGCTCATCGGCCTCAACATAGATGATCTGCTGCGAAGGATCGATGCCGGGCTTGTTGAGCAGCGAGGGCAGGTTGGCGAGATTGACGGGCTTGTCCTGAAGGAAGACTTCCTGATCCTTATTGATGGTGACGACCATGTGCTGCTGGGTGATGGCCTTGACGGTCTTGGTGTGCGGGACCTGGACCTCGATGCCGGACTGCAGGACGGGCGCGGTGAGCATGAAGATGACGAGCAGGACGAGCACGACGTCGACCAGCGGAGTGATGTTGATCTCCGAGAGCGAGGTGCGGGTGCCTCCGTTGCTAGCCGTGAAGGCCACGTCCAGCCTCCCCGGGGTCCTGATTGGGCTTGAGGGTTACCTCTTCCATGCTGTTGAGCAGCTCGCGGGCGAAGTCGTCGTTGCGTGCTCCGAAGTCGCGGCAGCGCGCGGCGAAGCTGTTATAGGCGACGACAGCGGGAACGGCGACGAGCAGGCCGGCGGCGGTGGTGATGAGGGCTTCCGATACGCCCGGGGCTACGGCGCGGAGAGTTGCGGCTCCGGCGGTGCCGAGGCCGTGGAAGGCATCGACGATGCCCATGACGGTTCCAAAGAGACCAATGAAGGTGGCGGTGGAGCCGATGGTGGCGAGCGCGGTGAGGCGCTTTTCCATGGCGGTCAAGGACTCGCTGGATGCGGTTTGCGCGGCGCGCTCGAGCGCGGTGATGTTTTTGGGAGGGCCGTAGCCTCCGGTCTGGCGGCGGTAGGTCTCGTAGACCTCGTCGAAGACGCTGACCAGCGGGCTGGGCTTGAACTGCTCGCTTACGGTGGCGATCTCCTGCAGGCGGTCGGCTTTGCGGAAGGCGCGCAGGAAGCGGCGGCTTTGGGCGGCGGCACGGCGGAAGCTGCCCCACTTGCCGAGAATGACGGCCCAGGACCAGATGCTGCAGATAAGAAGGACGGCGAGCACAATGAGGGCGACGGGTCCGCTGTTACGGAGCATTTCGACGATGGCGTTACCGCCGGTGGGCTCAGGCATGGGCGGCGCGCCGGTGTCTGCCTGGAAGAGATAGAGTGCGAGGAGGAAGTATGTCATTGCTTCTCTTCTTTAACGGTACCAGAGGTCAGGATGCGGGGCACGCGGCATGGGGTTGCAGACTGGATTCCTGCCGCCGCGTAAGAGATAGACGCTACTATGATCGGAAGCTGCAGGGATTGCTGAAAATATTGCACGGCGATCTGCGACGCCGGGCGGATTGCTGAGAGACTGCGAGATCGATGAACGCTGCCCCATCCACTGATGAGACGAGAACCGGCGGAAAAAGACACTCGCCGTTGTTTCTGGCGGTGTTCGCGGTGCTGCTGATTGCGACGACGATTTGCGCGGTGGGTGTGTGCATCGGTGTTTTGAGCGTGCGACTGAGCCACCATGACACGTTGTGGTTTTGGACGAGCGGACACCTGCTGGCGTATGGGCAGAACCCGTATGACGAAGCAGCCATTCGGCAGATCGAGATCGGCCTGGGGATGCCGCCGTATATTGACCTGCCGATGACGCGTAATCCTCCTACGGCGTTGTTTCTGATGCTTCCAATGGGCTGGATGGGAGCGCGCACGGGATCGCTGGCATGGTCGCTGCTGATGGCGGTGTTTCTGGCGCTGTCGTTGCAGGCAATCGCGGCGGTGCTGCCGTCTGGTTATCACCGTCAATATCTCTGGCTGGCGTGGCTTTTCCCGCCGGCTCTGTGCTGCATTGAGGTCGGCCAGATGGGGCTCATTGTTCTGCTGGGTCTGGCGTTGTTTTTGCGTTTTCAGGAGAGCGGACCGCTGTGGGCGGGAGCGGCTCTCTCACTCTGTGCAGTGAAGCCACATCTGCTGTTTCCATTTGGAGCGGTTTTGGTGGCGTGGATCGTCCTGAGGAGACGTTGGAGGATTCTGGCGGGAGCCGTTGCGGCGCTGGCGGTTGAGAGCGCGATTGCCATGCTGTTTGACCGCGCAGTGTGGGCGCACTATTTTGCCGCGATGCGCATGCAGGATTTTGCGGATGAGTATGTGCCTACGGTTGGCGTGGCGTTGCGGTTCCTGATCGATCGCAGGGCGATGTGGCTGCAGTTTGTTCCGGCAGCACTGGGCTGCGTGTGGGGGCTTTGGTATTTCTGGCGTAACCGGAAGCGGTGGGACTGGCGGACGCACGGGTCGCTGCTGGTGTTGATATCGCTGGTGGCGGCTCCCTACGCATGGTTTACCGATCAGGTGATCGCGATTCCGGCGATTCTGTTTGCGCTGCTGGGAGGGCGGCGGCTGCGGCGGGGAAGCCTGACTCTGCTGCTGGCGGTGATGACCGCTGCAGCAGTCGAGATGATGATGACGTCCACGCTTTTCTTCAGGCCTTATTTGTGGCAGGGCCTGGCGTGGCTGGGGTGGTACTTGTATGCGACGAGCGGGACGGCGACAGCGGACGAGGCCGTGGCTGCGGGTTAAGAGGAGACAGATAAGGTGCAATCGGCGAGTGCTTACATGGTTGCGGGTGTGCTGGCGTTGGGGCTCTTAGTGGCGGGGATTTTCTTTGTGTGGAAACCGGAGAAGGTGTATCTGGCGCTTTCTTTCGGTCAGGAGCAGAACCGGTTTGGGGTGAAGTTTTTTCGGGTGGTGGGTTGGTTTTATCTCTGCGGCGGGGCGCTGGGACTGGTGATGCTGGCGGTGGCCGCGTATTTGAATTTCTCGCGCTCACACTAAGGGGCTGACTCCTGCTATGCTGCGCGGAGATTCTTCTTCTACAGGATATTTATGCTGCTGGAGCTTCGCGCGGAAAATTATGCGGTGATCGACCACGCTATTGCTGTGTTCGGGCCGGGGCTAAATCTGTTGACGGGCGAGACGGGCGCGGGGAAATCGATTCTGGTGGACGCGCTGGCGCTGCTGATGGGGGCGAAGGCCTCGTCGGATGTGGTGCGGCATGGTGCGGACAAGGCGGTGGTGTCGTGCGTGTTCGAGAGCACGGCGGGGTCGGAGGCGACGCTCGAGGAGAACGGCATTGACGTTGAGGGGCACGAGATTATTCTGCGGCGCGAGATTCTGGAGAACGGCAAGGGTCGGGTGTATGTGAACAACCAGCCGGCGACGGTGGCGGTGCTGCGGCTGCTGGCTCCGGAACTGGCGCTGGTGCATGCGCAGAGCGAGACGCTGGGGTCGTTTGACGGGGCGCAGCAGCGGCATTTGCTGGACCGGTTCGGGAGCCTTTCGGCGGAGGCGGTCGGGGAGG
>Ga0335075_10000454_pt1 | contig 73077 bp, 59 predicted proteins | sample Lox_Sample_24_FD_206723 | JGI IMG/M metagenome (GOLD analysis project Ga0335075, IMG submission 206723) | Soil microbial communities from Loxahatchee National Wildlife Refuge, Florida, United States - Lox_Sample_2.4 | ecosystem: Environmental > Terrestrial > Soil > Wetlands | place: USA... | reverse complement strand
CTCCCGGCAGCCAGCAGGGGCACGGTCTTTCAGAAGGGCTCGAAGCCCAGGAGCAAAAAGTGCTCACCTGCTGGCGGCCACCTTCAGCCAAGTCTGCCGTACGGCGGACCCGACACGACTTATTAGGGGCAGTAATGTCACACCAGGAGCAACCCCAGCCACAGCGCTACCACAACACGCCGTTCTGGAAAATCTACGACGGGATATCGCAGGCGATCGACCACTGGATCGGCTGGCCCAAGCTGCCCACGCCCATCGGCCTGCTCGTGCTGATCGGCCTGCGCGACATCCTGCGCCAGCGCAACCTGTACGACACCTCCTCGCTGCCGGCCAGGGACCCGGCGCAGCCGGGGCCCTTCGCCACCGTCGCGCTGAGCGAGCGGGCCGCCGACGGCTCCTACAACGACCTGGCGCAGCCGACGATGGGCATGGCAGGCACCCGGTTCGGCCGCAACATCCCGCTGTCCGCCGCCTACCAGGAATCGCCCGGCGACCTGCTGTCGCCCAATCCCAGGATCGTCAGCCGCGAGCTGCTGACCCGCGAGACGTTCCAGCCCGTGACGATCATCAACATGCTCGCCGCCGCCTGGATCCAGTTCATGGTCAAGGACTGGTTCAGCCACGGCGAGGGCGACCCAGGGCACGCCTACGAGCTGCCACTGGCCAGCGGCGACCCGTGGCCGCAGCCGCCGCTCACGGTGCTGAAGACGCTGCCTGACCCGACGCGGCCACCGGGCAGCGCCGGTCCCCAGACCTACATCAACCACGAGACGCCCTGGTGGGACGGCTCGCAGGTCTACGGCGGCGGCATCGACCCGATGGACAGGCTGCCCCGCAGGACCGGCGCGGACGGCAAGCTGATCATCGGGGCGGACGGCAGGCTGCTGCTCCCCGACGACCCGGCGGCCAGCCCGGATCGCGTGCCCGGATGGTGGCTCGGCCTGGAGATGATGTTCACGCTGTTCGTCCTGGAGCACAACGCGGTGTGCGACACGCTGAAGCGCGTCTACCCCGGCTGGACCGACGAGGAGCTCTACCAGCGGGCGCGGCTCATCATCTCGGCCCTCATCGCCAAGATCCACACCGCCGAGTGGACCCCGGCGATCATCGCCCATCCCACCACCGTCGCGGCCCTGCACGCCAACTGGTGGGGAGTCGCCGGGCAGAAGGTCCGCCAGACGTTCGGGCGGATAAGCTCAAGCGAGGTCATCAGCGGCATCCCGGGCAGCGCGACCGACCAGTTCGGCGTGCCCTACTCCCTGACCGAGGAATTCTCGATCGTCTACCGGATGCACCCGCTCATTCCCGATGACTACACGTTCCGGTCGGTGACCAATGACGCCGAGCTCCAGCAGTGCACGTTCAGGGAGATCGCCGGGCCCTCCGCCCACGAGATGACCGGCAAGCTGGCGTTGCGGGACCTGTTCTACAGCTTCGGGATCTCCTACCCCGGCGCCCTGACCCTCAGCAACTACCCGCGCTTCCTCCAGGAGTTCCAGCGGCCGGACAACGACCGGCTGATGGACCTGGCCGCCACCGACATCCTGCGCACCCGCGAGCTCGGCGTGCCCCGCTACAACGAGTTCCGCCGCCTTCTCCACCTCAAGCCAGCGCAGTCGTTCGAGGACCTGGCCGGCGACGAGGCGACCGCAGCGAAGCTGAGCGGGGTCTACGGCGGGGACATCGACCGCGTCGACACGATCATCGGGATGCTCGCCGAGAAGAAGCCCGCGGGCTTCGGATTCTCCGATACCGCCTTCCGCATCTTCATCCTGATGGCGTCCAGGCGCCTCAACAGCGACAGGTACTTCACCGCGGACTTCACCACCGAGATGTACACGCAGGTGGGGATGAACTGGGTGCAGAACACCACGATGATGGACGTGCTGCTGCGCCACTACCCGGAACTGCGGCCGTCAATGCGCGGCGTCACGAACGCGTTCCAGCCGTGGGCGAAGGTGACCGGCAGATGAGCGCGCCGCTGCCACCCGAGCACCCGCCGACGGGACCAGGCAACGGCCGCGCGGGCGCGGCGCGGCGATGGGCCATCTGCTGTTCTGGCGGTGGCATCCGGTCAGCGTCCTACTGCCTGGGCGCGCTGCAGCGACTGGAGCGCGACGGCTTCCTCGACCAGACCGCGGTGATCGTTGGCGTGTCCGGCGGCAGCTACATCGCGGCCTCGCGCGCGCTGGTGGCCCACGGCCTGACCAGGGACGGCGGGCAGCCGCTGCCCGGCCAGCGCCCGTATGAGCCGGGCACCGCGGAAGAGCAGCACCTGCGCCGCAATACCAGGTACGTGGCGCCTGACGCCAAGACGCTGCTGGCCGGGGTGCTGTCGCTGCTGCTTGGCGTCACGCTCACGCTCGTGCTCGTCCTTACCCCGGTCTTCGCGCTGGCGCACGCGTGGGGCTGGATCCTGCGCTCGACCGGGACGCTGGCCTACGCACCGGCGGCGGGCGGTTCGGCCACGCCGCACTGGACGGCCGTGGTGACGCAGCCCAGCTGGTGGATCTACCCGGTCATCGCGGCCGGGGTGACGCTGGTCATCTTCCTGTGGTTCTGGGCGACGCTGGCGCCCGGGCCCAACGGGGGAGAGGGCCACAGCCAGAAGCTGGCCAAGGCGCTCGGCTGGGCCACCTTCGCCGCCTTCGCCCTGGCGCTGGCGATGCTCGCCGTGCCCGAGCTGATCGCGTGGCTGTCCACGGTGCCCTCCCTGCAGACCGTCCTTGACGACCTCGGGCTTGGCGTCGGCGCCGCCTGGACGCCCGCCGCGCTGGCCGGCCTGGCCATGGCCGTCGTCACGGTGGCCCAGTCCGCGCAGATGGGGCTGGCCAGGTTCACCGCGCTCAAGGCGCAGCTGGCGATGCTTGCGCCCGCCGGGGCCGCGGGCATGCCCGCGCCGGGGCTCGCGGCCACAATCGGTGGTTACGTCCGCGAGATGCTGCTGCCGTACCTGGCTAGCGCCGTGATCGTGCTGGCCGGCTTCATCGCCGCCGTGCACTGGGTGAAGGACGGCGCGGCCGCCGGGCTCGGCCCGGGCCAGGCCGGGCTGGTCGCAGGCGCCCTCCTGGTCATGCTGGTCACGCGCTTCGCGACCGATGTCAACCGGATATCACTGCACGACATCTACCGGTGGCGGCTAGCCAGCGCCTACGCCGTCGAGCGGAAGGCCGAGCCGAAGGACGGCACCGCGGTGTCACCCGGGACCAGGAGCGCCCCCGGTGTGCGCCTTTCCGAGCTGAAGGACGAGCAGCCGGCCCTGGTCCTGTGCGCGACGGCCAACATCAACGCCGAGCGTGAGGTTCCAGCCGGGCGCGGCGGGGTGAGCTTCACCTTCGACGCGCGCCACGCGACCCTGCGCGGCCTCGATCCTCGTCACCCGCTTGAGGCGGACACGGCCGACTACGAGGCCCTGGTCGGCGGCAGCCGGTTCACGCTCTTCGACGTGTCCGCCATCAGCGGCGCGGCCTTCTCCCCGCTGATGGGAGCGGCCACCCAGCAGGCACACCGGATCCTGTTCACCGCGACGGGCCTGCGCCTCGGCGTGTGGCTGCCGCATCCGGCCATCGTCGCGGCCGCCCGGACCGAACTGGCCAGGCAAGGCCCGGGCACAAGGACCCGGTCCGCCGGGCGGTGGTTGCAGTGGCTCGGGCTGTTCCTCTGGTACCTGCTGCCGCACCCGGCTTGGGGGCCGCAGGACACGCGGGCCGCCAGGGAGGCACGGCTGTGGGCCTTCGTGCTGCGGCTGCGAACGGCCGGGAACCGCTGGCCGAGGTTCCTCGGGCTGCTGCTGTACCGCGCGCTGCAGCCTACCCTCGGCATGCTCTACGCCGAGGCCGCCGGGCACACCAGCTACCGGTCAACCTGGATGTGCGTGACCGACGGCGGGCACTACGAGAACCTGGGCCTGGTCGAGGCACTGCAACGCCGGGAGAAGCTGGGCATCACCCACGTCCTGGTGCTTGACGCCAGCGGCGACAAGGCGGACACCTTCTTCACCCTGGGCGGGGCCATCGCGCTGGCCCGATCGGACGCCGCGACCGAGATCGACCTGGACCCCACGACGATGATCCACCCGCTGGGAGCCGGCCTGACCGGCCTGGCCCAAGGCCAGGTGGTGCGCCCGTGGGCGACGGGAACCATCACGCAGCCCGCGGACCTGCCACCGGACTCGGTCGTGGTGTGCAAGCTCGGCTGGTGGTCGGCCGCCCCGTGGGACGTGTGCGCCTACGCCAAGGGTCATCCCAGCTACCCGACCGAGTCCACCCTGGACCAGCTTTACGATGTGGCGGAGTTCGATGCCTACCGGCAGCTGGGCTGGTCCACGGTCGACGAGGTCATCAAGGCAGGCAAGCTGGCGCCACCCGCCAGCTCCGGCCCGCCCGGCCCCGCAAGCGGCCCGGCCGATCCCGCCGCCGGCCAGCCCGATCCCGCCGCCGGCCAGCCCGATCCCGCCGCCGGCCCGGTCGTCGCGGCGGGCAGCTCCCGCCAGCCCCAGCCTGCCGCCGGCCCCCTCTAGGTAATCGGGGCGGACGGCTGGCGTGGGCCTTGAGCGCGAGCAGGGTGCGCGTGCTCTCCCGGCGGAAGGCCCGGACAAGCAGCGGCTGCGCGAGCCGCAGTGACCGGCCGATCCCCAGCGTCACGATCCGCGTCACGTGAGTCGAGCCCGCACCCGGCGTGAGAGTGTAGTCCACCGTCACGCCGATGGTCCCCGCGTGCAGCCGCAACGTCATCGGCTGGTCGAAGGTGACCCTCGCCGGAGGCTCGAACCGCGTCACCGTCCCGTTCCTGACGCCAAAGGGGTCGGACTCGCGGTAGCGCGTGCCGAGGGCGACAGGACCGGGCGACAGCAGGGTCGTGCCCCGGAACGAGGAGGAGCGCGGCAGCCAGCGGTCCTGACCGCCGAAATCAGTGATCAGGCCGAAGACCAGCTCGGGCGGGCCGTCAACGTCGGCGTCAAGCCTGAGCTCGGTCATCGCCGGCCGTGGTGATGGAGGTAGAGGCTCTCAGCCCGCTCGGCGGAGGCGGCGTACTCCGCCCGCGCGATCGCCTGCCAGCGGGCCGCCTGCTCGTCGTCACCGCGCCGGCGGTGCACCTCGCCGAGGGCCTGCGCCAGCTCGGGCCGCCCGGTGCGCGCGCGGACGGCGGTGTAGGCATCCGCGGCCTCATCCAGCCGGCCCTGCTGGCACAGCAGCCTGGCGACGCGGGACTCGACCAGCCAGTAGCCGGGGTACGCGGCGGACGCCACCCGCAGGTGGGCCCAGGCGGCTTCCTGATCACCTGACGCGGACGCCAGGTCGCCACGGGCGGCCCGCACCCACGCGAAAGCGCTCATCTGCTTGGCGGTCAGCTCGTCCTCGGCCCGGCCGTACAGGGCGTCGGCCCCCTCCTGGTCCCCGAGCGCCGCCCGCACGAGGGCCAGGCTCGCCAGGGCTTGCCAGCTCGGGTCGGCCACCAGCGCCCTGGTCAGGCAGTCCTCGGCCTGCGGGTACCGGCCGAGTTGCTCGAGCGCCGCCCCGCGCAGCTCCAGGCCGGCCGGGGATCGCCCCAGCTCGGGGGCGGCGTCCAGCCGCTCCAGGGTGGTGCCGGGCCGGTGCATGTCGAGGTCGGCGCTGGCCCGCAGGTAGCACAGGTCGGGCCAGCGGGGATGACGCCGCAGGGCCGCGTCCACCGCGGCGTCGGCTTCCCGCAGCTCGGCCAGGACACCGGACAGCCGCGCGTGCCGCAGCCGCAGGTAGCCGCGCCGGGTCGCCCCGTCAGCCCCGTCGGCGCCGGCCAGCGACGTGAGGGCCTCCTCGAGCAGCCGGAGCTCGTCCGCGCAGGCCCCGGCGGTCGCCTGGGTCACCACGGCTCGGCCAGGTAGGGAAAGTGCGGGAGGAACTCCTTGTCGTTCTTCAGCGGGTTCGGCGAGGTCTTAGGCGTGATCGGCGCGGCGTCCCACAGTGCCTGCTCGGAGAGGGTCTCCACGTGGTAGGCCGAGCCGTCGGCGCTGGCCGACTCCATGTCGAGGAACAGGGACAGGAACCGGTTGGCCACCTGATCCTCCAGGCGGCGGCCGAACGGCCACGTCCCGGTGGTATCCATGTCCAGGGCGCAGACGTTGGGCACGAATATCTCGAACGGCCGCCGCAGCGGAATGCCGAGCTTACGGCGGTCCCAGCTGCCGTCAGGCATGTTGAGCCGCTGGAAGATGACCGTGCGCGCCCGGGGAAAGGCCTCGACCGCCGAGCGGTAAACGCGGTGCACCGGTACCGGCGCGTTGTCAGTGTCAAAGGAGCACCTGAGTCCGAGCGCGGTGACCGACGGGCCGAATCCCCAGCCGAGGTGGGCCAGTCGCCTGACGAAGTGCGGCGCCAGCCAGAAGTTGTTCGCGCCGAGCTGGCGGTTGTTTTCCCGCTCGGAAAGCCCGGCGTCGGCGAAGGGCTGGCCGACCGTATCGACCAGCTTGTAGCCATCCAGCTGCCTGTCGCGGTAGTCGGGGCTGAGGAACGCCAGCGGGTGCTCATGCCAGATCGGGTGATCGGGAATCTCCGAGACCTTGTGTGATGCCTTCCGCACCCAGCTCTCGCCCCAGATGTCCACGATGCGATCCGCCTCGGGCCTGCGGGTAATAAAGGTCAGCGGCATTTCCAGGATGATCGCGTTCACGTTCTGGCCGGCCCGGGCGTCCCGGCCGTCGTAGACGAGGCGGTAGTTGCCCGCGGCGTCCTTCTTGAAGCTGTTCCCTTTCCAGTCGTAGGGACCTGGCGGCAGGTCGAGCTTGACCCCCCAGCCCAGATCGGGAACGGCCGGATTGTAGTTGAACAGGTCGTTTCCCTCGAGCTCGAGCAGCGTCTTGGGGATCGGCAGCTCGCGCAGGTCCGGCCGGGTGGACGGCACGTGATAGAACTGCGGCGCGTAGTTGATGGACCGGAAGAACCCGGGCAGGTCGTTGAAGAACGCGTCGTCGCGGCCGCCGATGAAGGCGTCGATCGTCAGCCCGTCAGGCGCCGGGATCGCGACGACCTCGCCTGCGGGCACCGTGACGGAGAAGCTGCCGCCAGGGAAATCGTGAAACGCGACCATAGCCTGGCCCCGTTCATCGACGGTCACCCTGATTTCCATCGCGCCTTCCGCGCCGAAATACGTGCCGCGGACTCCCTCAATGTAGCGGCGCAGCGTGTCGAGGTCGCGGGGCTCGTCGCTTGTCACGGCGGCCCGGGGATGCGCGAACATTCGGAGGCGGTAAAGCATATCGGTGTCGAAGACCCCGGTCTCGGGCACCGAGGCGAATGTCAGCGCGACCACGACGCGGTCGCCTTGGCTGTCATCGGGGCCAGGGAAGCCGAACATGTCGTAAACGTCGGCGGCGCTCGGATCTATATCGGAGAATATCGAGTTAACGGCGTTCGGGTCATTGTGGTCTGCCATTAGAAGCCCCTCGTAGCGCATCCCACCGCTGCCTGCTTCCAATAACTCAACCAAGCTTGCGGCGAGGTGTCAACGGCACCCATGGCGCCAGATTTCAGGGCTTGAGCCCGACACCGCCCCACAGCGTGGTCGGGGTGGCGGCCGCTGCCGCCGAGTCTGGGCGCCAGTCGCTGACCCGAACCACTCCCGGCTCAAGCAGCCGGACCTGGCCGAAGAGCCCGGTCACCTCATCGCTCGTCCGCGCGGCGTGGTGATCACCGGGCAGGTGCCGGTTGAGCACCTCCTCGAACGGGCCGATCTCCTCGGGGAACAAGTCGATCCCGGCGTGGGTGATGACCAGGAAGCTGCCGGACGGCACCGCGTCGAGCAGTCGGGCGACGATCTCCCTCGCCTGGTCAGGGTCCTCGATGTAGTGCAGGATCGCGATCAGCATGATGGCGACCGGCTGGCTGAAGTCCAGGGTCGCCGCGGCCTGGGAAAGGATCTTGTCCGTGTCGCGAAGGTCGGCGTCCAGGTAGTCGGTGGCGCCTTCCCTGCTGCCGGTCAGCAGGGCGCGTGCATGCGTGAGGACGAGCGGGTCGTTGTCGACGTACACGATCCTGCTGTCCGGCGCGGTCGCCTGGGCCACCTCGTGGGTGTTGTTCGCGGTGGGGAGGCCGGTGCCGATGTCGAGGAACTGGCGGATGCCCTCAGTGCCGGCCAGGTGCCGCACCGCCCGGGCGAGAAATGCCCGGTTGGCCTGCGCGGACAGCCGGATCCCCGGGTACACGGCCATCGCCGCCTCGCCCGCGGCCCGGTCGGCGGCGAAGTTGTCCTTCCCGCCGAGGGGGGTCTCTACCTAGTCAACCGTCGTCCTTTACAGGTACGTCGGAGGTACGGACATGGCAGCGGCACGGTTCATCAGGGTCAGCAGCGACAAGCAAGACGAGCGTTCCCAGGTCGCGGACTGCGACCGCACGGCCGAACGGGAAGACCTTGAGTTCGTGCTGCCCGACTTCCAGCTCCACGCGGTGTCCGGGTACAAGGGCCACATCCGACACGCTGACACCTTAGTCCGCGCCTGACCCACATGATACCGGTCACGTTCGCTGCTGTGTTCTGCTCGCTACACGCTGTTCGAACGCGCCGCGCCCCTGTGGAGGACTTTGAGCTTTCCGCGCTCGCGAAACCGGAGGACTCCGAGGTGACTTGGCCTTGACGTTCACGCCGTCTGCGGGGCAGCATCACTGCTAGGTCCAAGCAAAATTGGGCAACTTCTCAGAAGGCAGGTCAGCTGATGCAGCTAAGGTTCCTCGGCAAGGAGACGCAAACCGGCAACTCCCCTACGTTGTGGGAGACCGACGACGACCAGTACGTTATCCAGGGCTTCACGCTCGACGCTGAGGCCCTGGCCCAGGTCGGGACCGTACCGGACGGGGAGCTTGTCGTCCGCGTCCCCAAGGAGCTGATGCGCCACCTGAAGGAGGCACGTGGAGCCACTGACCTATGAGGGCTTCAAGGCGCTCGTCTTTGCCCACAAACGGGCGTTCCACCTGGAGCTAAGGGACGCCTACAACGTCGCGTCCGAGGATGAGCCGTTCGGGCGGTGGCTTCGCGGCGAGCCTGACGATTACGCCTGGCATCAGGACTGGGCAAGCTTCGTGCGCCAGGCTACGGCGGCTGGCGTCCAGTTCCAGCGGGTGAGGCTCGCCAGCGTCCCGCACAGCGACTACATCCGGTGGGGCCTGGACATCTCCCCCCTCAACATCGAGGCAGGCGAGGACGTCCGCTACCTGCCACGCCACCTCGCCACGGGGATCATGCTGCCGGACGAGGATTACTGGCTACTCGATGACGACACGCTCGTCCTGAGCGTGTTCTCAGCCGACGGCCGTACCGGCGGCTTCGCCTGGCCGTCATCCCCCGAACTGCTCAGGCAGTGCATTGCCGTGCGTGATCAGGTGCTGGAGCTGGCGGTTCCCTACGCCCAGTACGTCGCCTGAGGGCGCGACGGTGGCCACATCCGCTGACGATGCCCGCGCGTCCCTGGGGGTGCGCCTGCGCGACATCCGCAGGGACGCGGGCTTGTCGGGTACCCAACTGGCTGAGCTGTGCGGCTGGCTGTCATCCAAGGTCAGCAAGATCGAGCACGGCAAGCAAACCCCATCCGAGGACGACCTCAGGGCATGGTGCGAGAACTGCCGCGCGCTCCCGGACCTGCCCGACCTCATCGCGGCGGTCAGGAGCATTGAGACACAGTTCGCCGAGTGGCGGCGGATCATACGAAGCGGCATCAGGCGGCGTCAGCAAGCCTCCGCCACCGTGTACGAGCGAACCCGGCTGTTCCGCATCTATGAGCCCGCCGTGGTCCCTGGACTCTTGCAGACTCACGACTATGCGGTCGCCGTGCTGAGCACCTCGATCAACTTCTTCCGCGTCCCCGACGACGCGAAGGACAGCGCGACAGCCCGCCTGGACCGCCAGCGGGTCCTGACGCACGGGGATCGTCACTTCCACATGCTCCTAGGGGAGCAGGCGCTACGCACGAACGTGGGTGGTGCCGAGGTCATGACTGCCCAGCTTGAGCATTTGCTCGCTGTGCTCAAGCTGCCCCGCCTCCGGCTCGGCGTCATCCCCATCGACGCGCCGTACCGCGTGCCGCTGAACAACGGCTTCTGGCTCATGGACGAGTCGCTCGTACAGTTCGATACCTACAGTGCCGAACTGTCTCTGATCAGGCCCGACGAGATCAACCTCTACAGCCGGGCTTTCGAGCGGCTGGCTGCCCTTGCCGTCTACGGCACAGAGGCCCGGGGGATCATCTCAACCGCCCTTGCCAGGCTCGACCCAGGAAAGTCATCAAGCAAAACCGAGCAAACTCCTTTACCTGGCCTGGCCCGGTCGGGCAGCCTCGAATCACGCGCCCGTGCGGTGACGGGCTGCGGAGGACGGGGCGACACGGTTCGTCCCGTCAGTCCCGACCGTCCGACCATGCAGGGATCGATCATGGCGACCAAGAGCAAGAAGGAAGTAGGCAGGGACGAGCAAGGCCGCTGGCAGCCCGGCTGCATGACTCACGCGGAGCTTGTCAGCGCGCTTCGGTCAGAGACCGGGGAGCGCCGTGAGGCACTCGTCAGGGAGGCCCACAGCCGCATGGGCCACCGGACCTACCCCCGGTTTCCCTCGGACCTCGATCTCGGCAGCCGTGAAGACCGGGTCTGGGCGATCGTCATCGAGTCAGGAGGCAAGGAATGAGCCGAGGAACGCAGAACGCGCAGATGCAGGGACCACACGGCAGCCCGGCTACCCCCGAAGCAGGGGAGTTCCCGTGGATCGTGCTGGCCGAGGGCGACCCGTTCCCTCAGGGTCTCGCGAGGATCTGACTATCGCCCGACATGGAGCAGGCCACGGGATGTGCGTCCCGTGGCCTGTGGCGTTCCTGCCCCCTTGGGACGCTGGTAGCCTCGCTGTCGAGGGTTGATTAAGCAGAATCCCCCAGCCAGTAGTCGTAGACCCGGGCGATGTGGGCCGGCCCCAGTCGACACTTTCTACCTTCCTCCCTGGCAGTGTCAACGCTGAGACTAATTCCTCCAACGCACAAATATCAGGAAACGAGACAGCGGGGCGTGCGCTGGGTGCGCACGCCCTGGGGTGCGGGTCAGTGTGCTGGTCTTGGGGTCATGGGTAGATGAGGACCTCGGAGGCCTGGGCGCCGTTCTGGACGCTGTTGGCGGTGAAGCTGAGCTGGACGTACTGGTCGGTGGTCCCGGGCGGGAGGGTGATGGTGACGGTGTTGCCGGTGGCGGGGCTCCAGGTGTAGGTGGCGGGGGCGGCGAGGGTGGTGTAGGTGGTGCCGTTGGCTGAGCCGAGGATGGACAGGGCCTGGGTCCTGGCCTGCCAGGCGGCTGACGGGGGGAGGTCGATGGTGATGCTGCCGAGGGCCTGGGCTGAGCCGAGGTTGATGGTGAGGGTGGCGGGCCAGGTGCCGTTGATGGCTTCCCAGTAGGTGCTTGTGCTGCCGTCGACGGCGTTGGCCGGGACGTAGGCCTGGGTGTAGCTGGAGGCGGTGACGGGGGCGTTGAGCGCCAGGTCGGTGGCGGGGCTGGTCCCGGTGCCGGACAGGGCGATGGCCAGCGGGCTGCCTGGTGCGCTGGAGGCGACGGTCAGGGTGCCGGAGGCCGGGCCGGCGGCGGTGGGGGCGAAGGTGACGGAGATGGTGCAGGAGCCGCCCGCGGGGATCGAGGTGCCGCAGGTGCTGGCCTGGGTGAACGGCCCGCTGACGGTGGCCGGGGAGACCGTGGCCGGGCTGGTGCCCGGGTTGGACACGGTCACTGCCTGGGCCGCGCTGGCCGACCCGGTGGCGGTGGCGGGGAACGACAGGCTCGACGGGGACGCGGTCAGCGCGCTGCCGCCGGGCGAGCCGCCGCCGGGGAACACCTCGAGCTCTGACAGCTGGGCGGCGCTCCAGCCGGTGTTGGCGGTGAAGCTCAGCTGCACGTACTGGGCGCTGGTCCCCGCCGGCAGGCTGATCGTCACGGTGTTGCCGGACGCCGGGCTGAACGCGTACCCCGCTGAGCCCACGATCTGGCTGAACGTGGACCCGTTGCTGCTGCCAAGCACCGACAGCGTCTGGGTACGTGCCGCCCAGGCGCTCGACGGCGGCAGGTCCAGGGTGAGCGACCCGATCGACTGCGACGACCCCAGGTTCACCGTGATCGCCTGCGGGTAGCCCGCCCCGTCAGCGCTCTCCCAGTAGCTGCTGGTGTTCCCGTCGGTCACGTTAGCCGGAACGTAGTTCTCGTAGTCGCTTGAGGCGGTGACCGGCGCGTTCAGCGCCAGGTTGGTGGTGGGGGTAACGCCGGTGCCTGTCAGGGCGATGGTCAGCGGACTGCCCGGCGCGCTCGTGGCGACGGACAGCGTGCCGCTCAGGGGGCCGCCGCTGGTGGGAGCGAACTTGACGCTGACCGTACAGGACCCGCCCGCGGCGATCGAACTGCCGCAGGTGTTGGTCTGGCTGAACGCCCCGCCGCTGACGCTGACCGAGGAGACCGAGGCCGCGCTGGTGCCGGGGTTAGACACCGTCACGGTCTGCGCCGCGCTCGTCGACCCTGACGCCACGTCGCCGAACGACAGGCTAGCCGGGGACGCGGTCAGCGATCCCGGCTCCACCGGGCTCGGGAAGCTGGTGAGCACCGGAGTAGTGCTCCAGCCCGAGTTGCCGCTGCCGAGGTTGAAGGTGAACAGGCCCGCGGTACCCGACGGGTAGCCGTCGTTGTAGGCACCCGCCACCCCGACGCCGCTGGCGGTTACCCCGCTGACGCTGGCCGAGCCGCCGGTTTCCGCCTGCATGACGACCGTGCCCACGTTCTGCACGTTCACGTTGGAGATGGTCAGGCCGCTGATGGTGTTGCCCTGGCCGTCGCCGCTGACGAACTCGAACGCCTCGTAGGGGCTGTCCAGGATCGCGCCGCCACTGTAGTTAACGGTGACGTTGGTGAAGGACGAGTCGTACGGGTCGAACTGGACCGCACCCATCGGGTGATCCCAGTTCGGGTTGTAGGCCCCGGCCCGGATCAGGTAGTTGCCCGTCACGTTGATGGTGCCGGACAACGGCGTGAACGGCGTGAGGAACTCCTCGTTGGAGATATCGATGCCGCTGCCGAGGGCATTGTCGTCCGCGACCACGTTGCTGGAGATGGTGTTGTTCGAGCCGCCGTAATCGGCGATGCCGTTGGCCAGCGTGGGCGCGACGATGGTGTTGTTGGCGAACGTGATGCCCGAGTCCGCTGTCGGATAGGACCAGATGGCCAGGCTGTCATCGCCGGTGCCGCGGATGAAGTTGTTCTTGACCGTGCAGTTGCTCGCGTTGCCGTTGAAGTTGACGCCGTCGGCGTCGGTGGACTCGATGACGCTGTTTTCCACCGTGCAGTTGCTGTTGCCGTACTGCAGCCAGAGGCCGACGTTCGTGTCCTGTATCCACAGCCCGTTCACCGTCCAGCCGCTGCCAAGCGAGCCGTCGATGGCGTTGGCCGTGCTGTCGTCGTGCCGGCCGACGGTACTGCCGAGGATCGCGAAGTTGCTCAGGTTGACCGGGCCGGAGACGGCCGAGGTGTTGTCGATGAGCTCGTTGGCCTTGACCTGCGAGTACCAGTCGCCCGCGCCCTCGATTGTCGCCGAGCTCACCTGGAGCGCCGAGCTCACCAGGTAGGTGCCCGCCGGGATCCACACCGACTCGCCGGCCGAGTTGGCCGCCGAGATCGCGTTGCGGAACGCGGTGGTCGAGTCGCTCGCCCCCGTTGGGTCAGCGCCCTCGGTGGTAACCGAGATCGTGTTAGCCGGCTGGCTCAGGGCGGCGGGCACGTTGTAGAAGTCCGCGACGTCGAGCGTGTAGGGGACGGCCGAGTTGCCCGAGTCCACCTCGAAGCGGACCGTGGTGCCCTGCGGGTACGTCTGCCCGAACATCATCCGCACGTCGTCGTAGAACTTGTGGGTGTCACTGCCGGTGATGCCCGACGTCGTGATGTAGCTGTAGGCCGAGGTAAGCGAGAGCTGCTGGCTGAGCTTGCTTCCGTTCACGTAGACCGACAGCGTGCCCGACGCGCCCTGGTTCAGCGCGTAGTGCAGGTCGAAGGCGTTGGCCGCGCTGGTCAGCGTGAACTGGACGTACTGGCCCTGGGCGGTCAACTGCACCGCCTCCCGTCCGGATGCCTCGCTTGGCAGCGTGCCCTGGGCGAAGGACGGTCCGATGATCGTGCCGTTGGTGCTCGCGGCCTCGGCCTCGTACTCGGTGAACGGGACGCTCGCGCCCGTGCCGCTTGGGACGCTGAATGGAGACTGGGCCCAGTACGGCGGCGTTCCCGCCTGTGCGAGCGCCGGCACCGCGAAGGACAGCGCGGACAAGGTGCCGATCGCCGTGATGGCGGCGGCCGCCATCGCGATCAGCCGGACGCGGCGGCGTCTTGCCCCGGCGGGCCGGCCGCCGGGTGATCTGTGACGAATGAGCATCACGTGCATGCCTTTCCCTTGTGGGGGTGTAACTTCCGCCCTTACGGCAAGGGCGGTGGGGGCCGCCGCCGGGGGGTGGCGGCGGCAGGGATGGCTGCCGCGGCAAGCGCTGGGGGCCTGGATCAGCGCTGATCATGGTCAAGTACCTGGTCAAGCGGAACATAACATTAACGACAAGGCAACGCAATAACTAAACGAGCTGATGAAAAATATCGACCTAGCCCGGTGGTGACATCAATCGAGCTGGCTGGATGCGGCCGTGCGGGCCTAAGCGTCAGGACACGGAGTGGTAAATGGTGCCGGAGTAAGCTCCGCCGACGGCGCCGCCCGGCACCACCACCTGGATTTGCGGATCCCAGCTCGCGGCGGTGTTTCCCGCGACACTGGTCGCGCTCACCACGGCCTGCGGGCTGGGGGCCAGGCCAACCGAGGGCGTGAAGTTGAAGCTGGCTGGCCCGGTGTCGGTCGCGAGGCCGCTGATGGCATAGGTGGCGTTGCCCGCCGGGATGATTTCCGGTGGGGTGGCACCGCCGGTGGCGAAGCTCGTCGAGGAGACGGACGCGGTCCAGCTCGCTCCGAAGCCGCGACTGTCGGTGACCTGGACGGTCCCCAGGCTGCCCGCGATGGTCCCGCCGGGCGGCCCGGCGCCCAGGTCGGCGCTGGCCGGGGCGGTCATCGACAGCGGGCCGCTGATGATGCCCACGGTCGCGGTGCACGGGCCGCCGGTCGTTCCGGCTGGGCAGTTGCTGCCCGGATCGCCCGAGATGGCGCTGTTGGCCATCGTCGTGCTTCCGGTCTCCGGGTTGGCCACGGTCACCGAGTAGGTGATGGTGGCGGTGCCGCCAGGCGCGAGGTCGCCGGCCCAGGTCAGGGTGGGCCGAGCGTAGCTCACCGTGCCCGCGCTCGCCGTGGCGTCATTGTCATAGGCGGCGCTGCCGAGCACCGCGGTGAGGTCGTCGGTGACGGTCGCGCCGGTGTAGCTGGTCTGACCGGTGTCGGCCACGCCGATCGTGTACTGCACCTGGGTCCCGGGGGTGGCGGTGGCCATGTTGGCGGTCTTGCTGATGGTAAGTCCCGGGATGAGGTCGATGACGGTGGCGGTACAGGCCGGGTTGCCACCGCCCGGCGGGCAGGTGCTGCCCTGATTGCTCGAGACGACCGTGTTGACCATGTGCTTGTCCCCGGTGTCAGGGTTGTTGACCGTGACGGAGAACGTGATGGTGGCCCCGCCCCCAGGGGCCAGGGCGCCGGTCCAGGACAGGACCGGGCTGGCGTAGCTCACGGCGCCGACGCTGGCGGTGGCGTCGCCGTTATAGGCGGCGTCGCTGAGGACGCTGGTCAGGTCGTCGGTGACGGTGGCGCCCTGGTAGCTGGTCTGGCCGGTATTGAGCACCGTGATGGTGTACTGCACGACCGACCCGGGCGTGGTCGTGCTGACGCTGGCCGTCTTGGTGATGGTCAGGGCCGGGATGAGCACGGTGACCGAGGACGAGCAGGCCGCCGAGGGACCGCTCGCCGGGCAGGTGCTGCCGGGCGTGGCCGAGGTGACCGTGGACGCGAGCGTCTTGTCGCCGGCATCCGGGTTGCTGACCGTGACGCTGAACGCGATGGTGGCGGATTGCCCTGGCGTCAGGTCGCCGGTCCAGGCCAGGTTCGGGCTGCTGAACGAGACGAGGCCCTTGCTGGCCGACGCGTCGTTGTTGTAGGCGGCATCGTCGAGCATCCCCGATAGCGGGATCGTGGCGACCGCGTCCGTGATGCTGGTGGCGCCGCTGTCGGTCACGGTGACGGTGTAGCTGACCGTGTCACCCGGTGTGGCCGTCGTGCTGCTGGCCATGTTGGTGATCGTCATGACCTGGACCGGGACGGCGGTGACGCAGTGGGCGCGGGTGTTGCCCACCGGGCAGTTGCTCCCGGCGGCGGCCGAGCTGACCGTGGTGGTCACGTTCTTGTCGCCGGCATCGGGATTGCTCACCGTGGCGGAAAACGTAACGGTCGCGCTGTCGCCGGGCGCGAGCGTGCCCGTCCAGGTCAGGTTCGGGCTGGCGTAGGCGACCGTCCCAGCGGTGGCGGCGGCGTCGGCGTTGTAGACGGCGTCGTCAAGCAGCCCGGACAGGTCGTCGGCCACGCTGATGCCGGAGTAGGGGGTCTGCCCCGAGTTGGTGATGGTGATCGTGTAGTGCATGGTGCCGCCGGGCACCGAGCTGGCCGTGTCCACCCCGTTGACGATCGACAGCGCCGGGGTGAGCACCGCGACGGTGCTGCGGCAGGGGGAGGTGGTGGTGCCCGGCGGGCAGCTTGATCCCGTCGCCGGCGATGAGGCCGAGGCGATCAGGATCTTGTCGCCCGTGTCGGGGTTGTTGACCGTGGCCGAGAAGGTGACGGTGGCGGTGGCGCCGACCGCGAGCGATCCGGTCCAGCTGAGCACCCCGCTGGCGTAGGACACGCTGCCGCTGGTCGCCGCGGCGTCATTGTTGTAGGCGGTGTCGTCGAGCATCTGGCTGATGTCGTCGGCGACGGTAATCCCGCTGTACGGGGTCTGCCCGCTGTTGCTGATGGTCAGCGCGTAGCCCACGACCGAGCCGGGTGTCGTGGTACTGGTGCTGGGCGTGTTGCTGATGGTCAGGCCGGGGATCAGCACCGGCACGCTGACCGAGCAACTGGGATCGGCCGATCCCGAGGCGCAGTTGCTGCCCGCCGCCGCCGTGGTGATCGTGCTGGCCAGCACCTTGTTGCCGGTATCGGGGTTGTTCACCGTCACCGTCCCGGTGACCGTCACCGTCCCGCCAGCCGGGATGCTCCCGGTCCACGTCACCCCGTTGCCGGAGATGGCCAGTGTGCCTGAGGTCGCGGTCTGGTCGCCGTTCGGCACCGCGTCGTCGAACACGTCGCTGGCGTCCGTGGCGATCGTGATCCCCCGGTACGCGGCCTGGCCCGTGTTGGTGAAGGTGGCGGTGAACCGGACCACGCTGCCCGGTGTCGTCGTCGCCACGTTCGAGGTGTTGGTGATCTGCAGCGACGCCACCGGCACCGCCAGGGAGCAGGCCGGGTTGCTGCCGCCGGGCGGGCAGTTGCTGCCGGTCGCCGACGAGGTCAGCGTCGAGGACAGGATCTTGTCCCCCGTGTCGGGATTGTTGACCGTGACCGAGTACGTGATCGTGGCCGTGGCCCCGGCCGTCAGCCCCCCGGTCCAGGTCAGGTTCGGGCTGCTGAACGACACCGACCCGGTGCTCGCGGCCGCGTCGCCGTTGTAGGCCGCGTCATCGAGCACTCCCGCGAGGGAGTCGGTAAAGCTCAGGCTGGGGTAGCTGGTCTGGCCCGTGTTGTCCGCGACGACCGTGTACTGGACCGTGGAGCCCGCCGTGGTGCTGGTGACGTTCGACGTGATGCTGAGCGTCAGGCCGGGGACGAGCACGGGAACGGTGCTCGAGCAGCGCGGGTCGGTGCCCCCGGCCGGGCAGTTCGCGCCGGCCGCGGTTGACGTCGCCGTGGTGTCGAGGCTGCGGTCACCGGTGTCCGGGTTGCTCACCGTGACGGAGTAGGTGACGGTCGCCGATGCCCCAACCGCGAGCGTGCCCGTCCAGGTCAGGGTGGGGCTGGCGTAGCTGACCGTGCCGGACGTGGCGCTGGCGTTGCCGTTGTAGGCAGCGTCGTCGAGCACTCCGGCGAGGGAGATCGAGGCGCTGGCCGGAGTGTAGGCCGTCTGGCCGGAGTTGGTGATCGTGACCGTGTAGCCCACCGTGGAACCGGGGGTGGTGGACGACACGCCGGGCGTCACGGCAATGGTCAGGCCGGGAATCAGGACCGTCACCGACGTGCTGCAGGCCGGGCTGGTTCCCCCGCTGGGGCAGTTGCTGCCCGCGGTGGGCGAGGTAATCGTGGTCGCCATGACCTTGTTGCCGGTGTCGGGGTTGCTCACCGTGGCGGAGAACGTGATGGTGGCGGTGGCCCCCGCGGCCAGGTTCCCCGTCCAGGCCAGGTTCGGGCTGGTGTAGGACAGGCTGCCTGATGTCGCGGCGGCATCGCCGTTGTACGTGGCATCGTCGAGTAGCCCGCTGAGCGAGTCGGTGATGCTCGCCCCGGAGTAGCTGGCCGTTCCGCTATTGGTCACGGTGATCGTGTACTGCACGGTCGATCCCGGGGTGGCGGAGGCGGTGCCCGCGGTGCTCAAGATCGTCAGGCCCTGCACGTTGACCGTGGCCGTGCAGCGGGCGTCGGTGCCACCCGCCGGGCAGTTGCTGCCGGCGGTGGTGGAGGTGATCGTGCTGGACAGGACCTTGTTGCCGGTGTCGGGGTTGCTGACGGTGACCGAGAACGTGATCGTGGCGCTCGCCCCCGCCGCCAGGTTGCCGGTCCAGGTCAGGTTGGGGCTGGCATACGACACCGTGCCCGAGGTCGCCGCCGCGTTCCCGTTGTAGCTGGCGTCGTCAACCACCCCGGTAAGCGGGTCAGAGAACGTGGCACCGGAGTAGGCGACAAGACCGGAGTTGGTCACGGTGATGGTGTAGCCGACCACGGCGCCTGGTGCCGCCACGGACACCGCCGGCGTCTGGGTGATGGTCAGGGCCGACACCGGCACGGACACGGTGCAGCGGGTGTCGCCGCTGCCGCTGAAGCAGTTGGTCCCGTTGGTGGCGGAGGTGACCGTGAAGCTCAGCGTGCCGTTGCCGCTGTAGGGGTTGCTGACGGTGACCGAGAACGTGATGGTGGCGCTGGCGCCCGCCGCCAGGTTGCCGGTCCAGGTCAGGTTCGGGCTGGCGAAGGACACCGTGCCCGACGTCGCCGCGGCGTCACCGTTGTAGCTGGCGTCGTCGAGGATGTCCCCCAGCGGCACCGAGAAGCCCACGCCGGAGTAGGCGCTGGCCGCCGTGTTGCTGATCGTGATCGTGTAGCGCAGCGTTCCGCCCTGCGCCACCGTGGAGTTATTGGCCGTGGCGCTGATGACCAGCGGCCCGACCGCGACGGTCATGCTCAGCGCCTGGGTCGCGGACAGGCCGAAGGAGTCAGTCACCTTGACCGTGAAGGTGTATAGCCCCACCGTTGTCGGGGTGCCCGACACGACCCCGGTCGAGGGGTTGAGCGACAGCCCGGGTGGCAGGCTGCCCGATGAGATCGCCCAGGTGTATGGCCCGGTGCCGCCGCTGACGCCGAGCGTGTTGCTGTAGCTGACCCCGGCTTGCCCGGCCGGAGGGGCCGGGTTGGCCAGCGCGGGGACGGCGGCGATGACCACGGTGGCGACCTTGGTGGCGCTGACTCCAGTCGTGTCGGTGACCTGGACCGTGAACGTGTAGCTGCCACTCGTCGTCGGCGTGCCGGACAGCTGGCCGGTGGCGGAGTTCACCGACAGCCCCGGCGGCAGGCTGCCGGTGCTGATCGACCAGGTGAGAGCGCCGGTGCCGCCGGTGGCGGTCAGGGCGTAGCTGTAGGCGACGCTGACCTCCCCGGCTGGGGGCGCGGCGAAGGTCAGCGCCGGGCCGGCGTTGACCGTCACCGCCGAGGACATCGCCGAGGCCGGCCCGGTGCCAGCCGCGTTGATCGCGGCGACCTTGAACGTGTAGCTGGTACCGGGCGTAAGCCCGGTCACTGCCTGGGTGGTCGCGGTGCTCGTGAACGTCTGCGGCGCCTGGGCAACGCCCGCGATGTAGGGCGTGACCACGTAGCCGGTGATCGCGCTGCCGCCGTTGCTGGCCGGCGCGGTCCAGTTCACCGTCGCCGCGGAGTCACCGGGGCTGACCGAGCCGATCGCCGGCGCGCCCGGCAGCGTGTACGGGATCACGGCGCTGGACTGCGGGCTGGCCGCCCCGGTGCCAACCCCGTTGACGGCGGTGACGGTGAAGGTATACGACGCGCCCGCGGTCAGGCCGGTGACGGTCCGCGTCGTGGTGGACGCGTCGTAGGACACCGGGGCCTGCGCGACGCCGTTGAGGTAGGGCGTGACGATGTAGCCGGTGATCGCGCTGTTGTTGCTCGCGGGCGCCGTCCAGGACACGGTGGCGCTGGTGATCCCGGCGGTCGCGCTGGGCGCGGCTGGCGTGCCGGGCTTGTCGGTGTAGGTGTAGCTGGCCGCGCCGGCCACGCCGTAGGTGACCACGGTGACGTTCACGGTGCTCGCGGCGGACACCGAGGGCATTGACGAGATGCTGAGGCTGCCGTTGGCGTTGACGGTGAAGCAGCCCGCCGCGGGACCGGACGGGCACGGCAGCAGGACCACGGGTGTCCCGGCCTGCTGCTGGCTGGTGGTGCCGATGTAGATCGCGGTCGCGGTGGAGATGTTGGCGCCCGTTATCGTGACCGCGTTGCCGCCCGCGATCGTGCCCGACGCCGGGCTGAGGGTGATCGCGGAGGGCGTGATGGGCAGTGTCCCCAGGGTCGCGGTCCCGGCGTAGGCGGGATTGCCGTCGGAAGACGACGCGGTCGCGACCGAGCCTGACGCGATCGTGGTCGAGGTCACCCCGGACGCGGTCACGATGCCCTCTGCTGTGATGGGGGGCAGCGAGGTGCCTGCGGCGAACGGGGTATTGCTGTCGGTACAGGTGATCACCTGCCCGGCGGGCGCCGAGCAGGTCCAGCCGGTGCCGTACGCGCCCGTCGGCGTGACGCCCGTCGGCAGCGTCAGGCTGACCGAGACGGGAGAGGTCTCGCTGGCCCCGGTGCTGGAAACGCCCGGGCTGACCGTGTAGGTAACCGGCGCGCCGAGGGCGGGCGAGGTGGCGGTATAGACGGTCTGCGACACCGTGAGCTGCGGGACGGGGTTAAAGCTGACCACGTTGGCCTGGTCGACCTCGTGGAAGTCGGTGACAGCCCCGGTGGAGCCGACCCAGCCGAAGGCGAGCTGCTTGGGTATGCCGGCCGACGTCGTCCAGCTGGACGACGGGTAAAGTCCCGACGCCACGGTCGGCAGCGTGCCCGACAGCGTGGTGGCCGAGCCACCGACCGGCGTGAACCGCACCGCGTAGGTGCCGGCGGCGACGGCGATGCCCGACGCCGTCGTGAAGGTCGTGGCCGTGGGGTTGATCGCGACCTCGACCGGGACGACCGACGCGGCGCGGGTGGCGGCGCGCAGCGTCAGCGCCGGGGAGGACGTCGTCTTGGCCGTGCTGTTGATCGCGCAGTATCCCACGGTGCCGTTGCCCGGCCCGCGGACCACGACCTGACCCGGCACGGTCTTGCCATTCGTGGAGATGTAGGCCGGGTTGGTGCAGCCGGTTCCCTGGTACACGCTGTTGCTGAAGTTACCGTAGACATCAAGGCCGATGCCCATGTAGGCGTCGGCCAGGCCGACCTGGCTGGAGCCCGCGTTGGCCGAGTAGCCCAGCGCGCCGCCGGACTGCCCGATGTTGGCGGGCGACAGGGGATCGGCCGGGTTCACCGCGGCCAGGACGAACGCGATGCCGTCAGCACCGCTGCCGCCGTACTGATAGGTGTTGAAGGTGGCGTCGATCCCCTGGGAAGTGGGCACGCTGGTCGCGGCGAACAGCCCGCCTTCCTGGGAGGTGGTGGCGCTGGTCAGGCGGAGCTTGCCCGCGCCATTGACGTCGTTGTTGCCCGAGCAGCTATGCGGGGCCGCGCCACTGGGGTTGCCCGACGCGGTAAGGCAGGCCACGTTGGATCCGCTCGCGCCGCTCGGCAGCGCGGGGACCGACACCGGGTAGGTGCCGTCAATGGTGTTGTTGGCGAACGTCTGCGCGAAGAGCGTGGTGCCGCCGGCCGCCGCGACTCGCATGGGAACCGCGGCCGCGACTCCGACGGCGAGGACCGGGGCGAGGACCGCGGCCGTGGCCATCCGCGCGACGGGGCGCGCGCGCAATGCCCATACCACAAGCAGGCAGGCTAGAAGTATTCCTACTGCAAAGATAAGAATGTCACCCACCGGACTATGTCCCCCGCTAAAATTTAGCCAGCAACCCCTAACGCAAGCTGGGATCTTAGCAAGCCCGCTGGCCAGATTCGCCTTCGCGAAACCTAAGAACTGGCAAAGTTACTCAGCCATAATCACGACATCGCCTGCCCTCATGGACAATTAGAGCAAACCGGCATGCGGGAATCTGGCCGCCATATCTGGTCATGCGGCGAGCCGTCTGGCTATAGCCGCTCATTGCTCTTTACGCTATCGGGCATCGAATCAGCTTAGGGGCCCAAGCGCCCTCGGAGAGAAAGGCGGTTGCCGGTGAAGATATCGCGATACGGCACGCACGCCCGGGCCACTGCGGCATTGGTGACCGGGCTGATCGCGCTTCCCGTGGCGTCGGCCCCCGGTCACGACGGGCCCACTCGCGCGCCGAAGGCACCCGGGCTTGCCATCAGCATCAGCGATGGGCGGGTCGCCGCGCGGCCGGGACAGGTGCTCACGTACACCGCCATCCTGCGCAACACCGGCACGGCGAGCGTCCCTCGGCTGGCGGTGACCGACACGCTGCCTGCGGGCCTGAAGGTCACCTGGGCCGGTGGCAACGGCGTGGTCAAGGCCGGGGAGGTTACCTGGTCCACTGCCCTGCCCGCCGCGGCCACCAGGGAATTCCGCCTCACCGCCCAGGTGACGAAGACTCCCGCGCAGATGCTGCGACTGGCCGCCGTCGCCTGCGTGACGCTGTCGGGCGCCCGGCAGCCGGCCGTCTGCGCGGCCCACCTGGACCGGTTGCCCGTGGCGCTGGCCGCGCCCGCGCGGCGGGCGGGGCTGGCCGGCCCGGTCCTGCTGGCCGCGACGGCCGTCGCCGTGGTGGCCGGCTGCCTGCTCGCGCTCATGCTCATCCGGCGCACCCGGCGCTGGGCCCGGCCCGCCTTCCACGCGGCGGCGAAGAAGCCAGCAGGCGAGCCCGCCAAGGCCGCACCGCCGAATGCATCCCCTCAATGAGCTCCGGTAATACCCTAATACGCCATGTTCCAAGCAGGGCATTCGCCATGCAAGCGGCCGACCGGCCGCTTACCGGGCACGGAATGGCGGCTTGGGCACGCAGCATGTTTCAAGCATTCGGCCCCGGGATAACGTACCGGCGTAACTGCTAGGCTAGCAGCGAGTGGCCTCACGGAAGAAAATACCCATAACCGGCGGGAGCACTCTGGACGTTACCACCGCCTGGGGACATTTAATTTGCGAGGCTTATCCTGCGCGCTGCCCAGGGGGAGACATGCGCAAGAAGATCCTAACCATTTCCGCCGTGGCGAGCTGTGCGACCGCAGCCGTCCTCGGCCAAGGCTCACACGCCCACGCGGCCGTGCTGGCGAGCTCGGTGGCGGCCCACGGCGCCCGGCCCGCGCAGGGCGACGCGGGCCCGAGCGCTAACACGACGATGACGTTCGCCGTCACGGTTGGCGCGCTCAGCATTACCGCGCCCACCTCCGCGACCCTGGGGGCGGGCAACCCGGGAACCACGATCGGCCCGACGCCTCTCGGGCCGGTCACCGTCACCGACGACCGGGCGGCGCTGAACGCCGGCTGGACGGCGACGGCGGCGTCGACCGACTTCACGACCGGTGGCTCGACCAGCCCGGAAACCATTGCCGCCAGCAACGTCACCTACGGCCCTGGTCCCATAACGGCGACGGGAACCGTGACCACCACGCCGACCACGATCACGCTGTCAGGTACGCCCCAGTCCGTGGTCACGGCGACCGGGGTCGTCGGGGACAACACCGCGTCGTGGAACCCGAACATGACGGTCGCTGTGCCGGGCAACGCGGTCGGCGGTACCTACACCGCCACACTCACCCACTCGGTTTCCTAGGAGAGTCAGGAGGATCGGCCCGTGCGCCGAGCACTTTGCTCGCTCGCGGTGCTGGTGGCCGGGATGTGCCTCGCCGCTCCTGCGGCCGTGGCGCGTCCCCTGGGGCCCGCGGGGTTCACCAGCCCCGGGGGCCCCGCGTCCGCCAGTCCAGGCAGCTTCGGCATCCGCCTCGTGGACGTCCCCGTCAATGAGGCGGCCGACAGCCGTGCCTGGCGGTACATCATCGACTTCCTGCATCCGGGGACGGTCATCCACCGCCGGGTCGCGGTGGAGAACAGGTCAGGCACGGTGGCCAGCGTGCGCGTGTACCCGGACGCGGCCTCGATCGTGAACGGTGACTTCATCGGCGACGCCGGGCAGACCCCGAGCGACCTGACCAGGTGGACATCCGTCAGCAAGCCCGTGCTGACCCTGGCGCCCTGGTCGACCGCGATGGACGAGGTCACCATACGTGTGCCCATGGACGCCGTGCAGGGCGAGCGCTACGGCGAGATCTGGGCGCAGGAGACCTCGCGGATCCAGCAGACCAGGCAGTTCGCGGTCCTGGAAGTCAGCCGGGTCGGGGTGCGCGTCTACCTGGCCGTCGGGCCCGGCGGTCCCCCGCCGACGAGCTTCGCCATCACCTCGATCGTGGGCGGCCGGGGACACGGCGGGTCGCCCGAGGTGGTCGTCGGGGTGCGCGATACTGGCCGCCGGGCCATCGACCTGGGCGGCAGCCTGCGGCTCTCGGACGGGCCCGGCGGCGCGTCGGCTGGCCCCTTCCCGTTCCTGTCCGGTCTCACCCTGGCTCCCGGCCAGTCTGGCCTGATACGCGCCGTCCTGGCCAAGACGACCCCCGATGGCCCCTGGCGTGCGCAAGTGACGCTGCAAAGCGGCACCACCACCCGGCAGGCGCAGGCGGTCATCCAGTTCGCCAGCCTGCGGCCAGCGGCCCTGATCCTGCCGACCAACACCCTCTTCGCCGGCGGGATACTCATCGCGATCCTCGCGCTGACGGGCTGGCTCGTCGCCCGGCGCTACCGCTACCGCACCGGCCTGCGGCGCATATGACAGCGCGGGTGTCGATCTTCGCGCCGGCCGTGCCGTGACCCCATAAAGGGGGTCATGACACGGCCAGGGACCGAAGGTAAGTTATCAGCGCAGGTAGGTCGAGGACGGGCATTTCCTGACTCCTCATTCGCGGAGGGGGGAGCGAATTATGGAGGTGGGGGGAGATGCCCGTCCTCGACGGCTCGATAGTACAGCTCTATTTTGGTTGGGGCGGCGCGCCCGGCCCGTGCGTATTTCTCCCGCACGCGCCCAAGGTACTGCTTGACCGTCTCCTCGCTGATCGTCATCCTGTTCGCGACGGATTTCATCGGCAAGCCCGCCGCGTAGAGCTGAAGCGCCCGCGTCTCCTGGTTACTGAGGGCCGGCCGGTCCGGCGCATCGTCGGTAGCGAGGATGTAGGCCAGGCGAGGCGAGACCCAGTCCCCGCCTGCGGCGACCTCCTTGATCGCCGCGCGGATCTGGCTGGCCTGCTCGTTCTTCAACGCGTAGCCCCGCGCGCCGGCGGCGATCGCGGCCCGGACGGCAAGCGGCCGATCGGACGCGGACAGGACCAGGACCGACGGGCCCGCCGCGAGGATCGCCGCGACGTTGCCCTCCACGGTGGTCCCGTCGGCGAGGTCAAGGTCGAGCAGGACCACGTCCGCCTGGCGCCCGGGCCCCGCGAGCAGGGCGGCTACCGTCGCCGCCGTGGCGACGACCCGGATGTCGCCCTCTTCCTGCGTGACCCAGCCCGCCACGCTCTCCAGGATGATCGGGTGGTCATCAACGGCCGCGACGTCAATGACGCCGGTCAATGTACACCGTCCTTTCGCCAGCTAACCTCAAGGTATCCCGCGCCGTTCTCCGTCTGGGCCACCGCGGCGCGCCAGTGCGCGGCCGCGGGCAGCCCTTGCCCGCACCGCGCGACGTCGGGCAGGTCCGCTGGCGGCTCGCCGAAGGTCAGGTACAGCTCCACGCCATCGCCTGACGCCAGCACCGTGAGGATGACCTGATGCGAGGGCAACGCGCCCAGCGTGGCGGCCAGCGCGGCCAGGGCCGCGTCCGCGACGGCCGGCGCCGGGCTCCCCGGGTCCCCGATGAGCTGGACGGTCACGAGCAGGCCCCGCTCGCGTGCCGCCGCCAGGGCCGGCTCCAGCCGGACCAGCAACTCGCCCGCTTCCTGCTCCCGGCTGCTGAGGGACTGCCGCAGCACCGCGGCATGCCGGGCGCACTGCTGCTGTACCTCGTCCATCGCGGGGTCCAGCGTCCCGCTGGCTATCGCGCGCAGCAGCGGAAGCGCCTCCCGCTCCAGCACCGCGAGCCTGCTGCGGCGCTCCTGCTGGATCGCGGCGGCCGCGGCCCGCTCGGCCGTCGACCTGCTCGCCAGGGACGCCCGGCGCGCGGCCATGCTGACGTGGGTGGCCAGGGCCGGCCGGACGGCGGCAAAGGCGATCAAGACGGCCGCCATGATGTAGCCGGACGCCATGAGCTGGGACAGGCTCGTCGAGCTCCGTCCCTGGTCGCTAAGGAGGAACGCGCCGTGCACGCCGAGCACAAGCAGCGCTCCGGGAGCCCACACTCGAGCCGGGCGGCTCAGCACCACCACGATCAGCAGCCAGACTGTGCCCAGGATGCCCAGGTCAACGGTCCCTGGACCACCGTGAGCCACGCTTGGCTGGCCGGCATGCGACTGGTGAGCCAGCCCGACCGCGGCCACCGCCGCGGTCGCGATGGCAATGGCCGCCGCGGTCTCGCCCGCGGACAGGCCGCCCCTGCGCATGCGGGGCACGAGCCAGGCCGCGCTGGCCAGGACCCCGAGCCAGGCCGCGATCGCCACGGCCGGCTGGCGGTACTCACCCGAGTTGGCCAGCGCCTGGGCCACCGCGATGGACGGCAGGATCACCGAGAGGATCCCGACCATCCGGGTCAGCCCGATCTCCACGGTGTCCCGCGCCGCCTCCTGGTAGCTCACCACAGGAGGGACTCCTGGCCGAGTGAACGCCCGGCCCTGGCGCCGTCGCCCGGCCCCGCCGGGCCGGGCTGCCCGGAGGCGGGCCAGCGCAGGTGCACCTCGGTCCCTCGGCCGGGCTGCGACCATACCCAGGCCTGCCCACCGCAGTCGGCGGCACGCTCCGCTATGGACCGGCGCAGGCCCAGCCGGCTCTGGTCCACCTGGGCCGGGTCAAACCCAGTGCCCTGGTCGCGGACGATCACCTCTAGCAGGCCAGGGACCTCGGTGTCCCCGGCCAGCGCGGCCTGGCGGACCTGCACCCAGGCCTGGCGCGTCCCCGCGTGCTCGGCCACGTTCGACAGCGCCTCGCGGACGACGTTCGAGATCGCCTTGGCCACCTGTGCCGGGACGTCAGGCACTTGGATGCCCTCGGTCTCGACCTGAACGTTCAGGCCGCGGGCGCTCATGTCGGCGACGACGGCCCGCACCTCGCGCAGCAGGTCCGCTGAAGGATGCCTGGCCTCAGGAGCCAGGTCATCCGGGTCGCTGAGCGCCAGTTCCATCAGCGCCACGTCGGCCCGGCACCTGCGCATCGCCCCGGCCGGGTCATCCCCGCTTGGCCGGGCCAGCGCGGTAAGCGTGTTGAGCACCGTGTCGTGCACCAGGCGCTCGTGCTCGCGGCGCTCGGCCGCCCGGCGCAAGATGGCGTACTGCTCGCTGGCGGCCTGGTCGGCCCGGTTCAGCTCGATGTCGGCGACCGTGGCGCGGCCGTAGAGCGCCCGGCGCCCGTAGGCATGGACGAAGCCGACGATGATCAGCAGCATCACCGCCCCGGCCAGCGACCTGGAGTCGGTAACCGGCTCAAGCAGCGCGCCGAGCCAGTAGGCCAGCGGGGAGGCAACGGCCAGCAGCGGGTAAACCAGGTCAGGGGCAAACCACACCGGGACGATGACCTGGCCCGAGATGCTGATGATCAGCCAGCTGAATGCCCCGTCACGGACATCAGGCGGCACGCTCCCCGAGGCGCCGAGCGCGAGCCCGAGGTAGATCAGGCAATCCACGCAGGCGAGAAAGGGGGATGGCCACCGCCTGCGCAGGTAGGCCACCGCGGCCGCGGCCCAGGCGACCGCAACGGCCGGCGCCACCAGGCGCCAGGGCGCGGTCAGGTAGAACGAGCGCCAGATGATGACCTGCACGACGATGTAGACGATGCCCGCGCACCGCAGGACGGACCCGAGGCGAGCGACCATCGATCTCAGGGTGGTCAGCGCAGGCCCGATCGGCATGCCGCCAGAACCGCCGGCTGCCCGCCACCGGGGGAGCCAACCCGTCGGCCACATGCCCCCGATAATAGGCGCGGCGGCGTAGGTTTATGTCCATTTTTCTGACCCGAGACCGGACATCATGGGATTGCACGGGCGAAGGCCATTTCGCCCGCCTCCTTCACACCATCGGAAACACCGGCCACATGATGCTACGGATGCATGCGCGCGCCTTTGAGGGTCTTGTCTACGCCTGTGCGGGGACCGTACATCGCGATACCAACGAGGTCCAGGTTGGCCCTGTTGACCACACGGACGGCCGCCCGGTTGTCCCGGTCGTTGCCGGTCGAGAAAAGGTCCGCCGTGAAGACGGACAAGGCGACGCCCCGGCTGACGGCACGCTCATGCGACTTCGCCAGCATCTCCTTGCTTGCCTCGAAGACCAGGACCGGCTGGCGAAACATCGGCAGGTAATCCGTACCATCCGCGTCGGCGTAAGGCTCGCCTATCACCTCGGGGCAATGCGACCCGATGCCGCTAACCAGGAAGGACGTGATGTTAAGCCGCTGCCATACCGCCAGGTCGTCACGCAGGAGGACCGCGATCTTGGTGTCGAACCGAACCGGCTCGCTCTCTGGGCGAGCACCAGCGATATCCATGGCCACGATCGAACACCACTGCCCGCGGGCCGGTCTTGTACATTTTTTGCGTGCCGGACGACACCCGCATCCGTGCCTGGCGGCCGGACGTTCCCGGCGTCATCGAGGTCCTCCACGCCCACATGACCAGCCACGTGTACCCGATGCACACACATGAGTCGTGGACGCTGCTGATCGTCGATGACGGGATGGTCCGGTATGACCTGGACCGCCACGAACATGGCGCCCTGAGCCACGTCGTCACGCTGCTTCCCCCGCAGGTCCCGCACAACGGGCGGGCCGCCACCTCCGCGGGCTTCGGCAAGCGGGTCATCTACCTCGACCCCGCGTACGTGCCAGCCGCCCTCATCGGCCGGGCCGTCGACCAGCCCGTCCTGTCCGACCCGGTCCTGCGGCAGCGCATCCACCAGCTGCACCGCCTGCTTGACCAGCGCGGGGAGGCGTTCGAGGCGGAGAACCGCCTCGCCCTGATCGCCGAGCGCCTGCGGGGCCACCTTGGCCAGCACGGGGAGATGGGCGCGCGGAGGCCGGCCGCCGCCGTGGCCCGCGACCTGCGTGACCTGATCGACGCCAGGTACCGCGAGAAGGTGACGCTCAGGGACGCCTCGGACCGCCTGTCCGCCAGCCCGGCCCATCTTGTCCGGATGTTCAGCCGCGAGTTCGGGATCAGCCCACATCAGTACCTGACCGGCCGGCGGATCGACCTGGCCCGGCGGCTCCTGCTCGACGGGCTGCCCGCCAGCCTGGTGGCGGCCGAGGCCGGCTTCTACGACCAGTCGCACCTCAGCCGCCACTTCACCCGCGTGCTCGGGACCAGCCCCGGCCGGTTCGCCCGCGGCCAGGCGGCGGACAAGCACTGACCAAGCTGGGCATCGGCGGATAAAAGGCGCAAGGCAGCGTTACCACCGTGCCTTCTCCCTCTTCGCTGCTCCCGTGCGGTGGGCGTGCCGTTTACCTGGGCCCGCCCCGGGTAGGCCGGCGACGTTTTGGGCGCTGGCTCCGACGCCGGCGCCAGCCACTGACGGTCAGGGGGATGCGCATCATGGCCTACCATCCGTACGGGCTTGGCGACTTTGGCGCGAGTCCGTTCGATGAGTTCCTAGCCCGGTTCTTCGGTGGCGCGGTACCGAGCCGGCCGGTCCAGCGCGTGGACATCGGCCAGCTGCTCACCGCGCAGTCGAAGGAACTGCTCCAGGACGCGGCGACCCAGGCTTCCCAGTGGGGCGACCCAGACCTGGACACCGACCACCTGCTGTGGTCGGCCTGCCGTCAGGAGCCGGTGCGACGGCTGCTGACGGCGACGGGAGCCAGCCCAGATGCCATCACGCGCGACATCGAGTCGCGCGCCCAGCGCGGCCAGCCCCGGGATGAACTGCCCAGCCTCACGCCCTCGGCCAAGCGAGCGCTGCTGGACGCGCGGCAGGTCTCCCGCGCGTTCGGCACCACCTACATCGGGCCCGAGCACCTGCTGTTCGCGCTGGCCATCAACCCTGAATCCGCCGCCGGGCGGCTGCTGCGGGATCAGCGGGCCACACCAGAAGCGCTCCAGAACGTCGTCGTCGGCGGTGGCGGCGGCCGTCCCGGCAACGGGCAGCCACCGCCGCAGACCCCCACCGTCGACCAGTTCGGCACCGACCTGACCGCCGCGGCCAGGGACGGCCGGATCGACCCGGTAGTGGGCCGGGAGCTCGAGATCGAGCAGACCGTCGAGGTGCTGTCCCGGCGAACGAAGAACAACCCCGTGCTCATCGGCGAGCCCGGGGTCGGCAAGACCGCGATCGTGGAGGGCCTGGCCCAGCGCATCATCGATGGCGACGTCCCGGACACGCTGCGCGATAAGCGCCTCGTTCAGCTGGACCTCGGCGGGATGGTCGCAGGCACCAGGTACCGGGGAGACTTCGAGGAACGGCTGAAGAACGTCGTGGAGGAGATCCGGGCCCACCGCGACGACCTGATCATCTTCATCGATGAGCTGCACACCGTCGTTGGCGCGGGCGCCGCCGAGGGCGCGATGGGTGCGGCCAACATGCTCAAGCCCGCGCTCGCGCGAGGTGAGCTGCACATCATCGGGGCCACGACAGTCGATGAGTACCGCAGGGACATCGAGAAGGACGCCGCGCTAGAGCGGCGCTTCCAGCCCATTCTGGTGCCCGAGCCGACGGTTCCTGACACGATCCGGATCCTGTGCGGGCTCAGGGACCGCTACGAGGCCCACCACCAGGTCCGGTTCACCGATGAGGCCCTCGTGGCCGCGGTGGAGCTGTCCGACCGGTACATCACCGACCGGTTCCTGCCCGATAAGGCGATCGACCTGGTGGACCAGGCGGGCGCCAGGGTCCGGCTGCGCACCAAGACCCCCGCGCGGGACCAGCGCGAGCTGCAGCAGCGCCTCGAGCAGCTGCGGATGGAAAAGGACGAGGCCGTGGCCGAGGAGGACTACGCCAGGGCGACCAGCCTGCGCGACGAGATCACCGAGCTGACCCAGCGGGTGGCGAGCGCCTCAGGCGAGGGCAAGCCCGCCAAGGCCGTGCCCGGGGTGACCGCCGCCGACATCGCCGAGGTGGTCTCCCGGGCGACCGGCATCCCCGCGGCCCAGCTCACCGAGGAGGAAAAGGACCGGCTGCTGCGGCTCGAGGATCACCTGCACCGCAGGGTCATCGGGCAAGACGAGGCGGTGGTGGCCGTGGCCGAGGCGGTACGCCGGTCACGGGCCGGGCTCGGCGACCCCGGCCGGCCCATCGGCAGCTTCCTGTTCCTCGGCCCCACCGGTGTCGGCAAGACCGAGCTCGCCCGGGCACTGGCGCAGGCGCTGTTCGGCGACGAGGACCGCATGGTCCGGATCGACATGAGCGAGTTCCAGGAGCGCCACACCGTGAGCAGGCTGGTCGGGGCCCCTCCGGGATACGTCGGCTACGAGGAGGCCGGGCAGCTGACCGAGGCGGTGCGGCGCCGGCCCTACGCGGTGCTGCTGCTCGACGAGATCGAGAAGGCGCACCCGGACGTGTTCAACATCCTGCTGCAGGTCCTCGACGACGGCCGGCTGACCGACGGGCAGGGCCGCACGGTGGACTTCAAGAACACGGTCGTCATCATGACCAGCAACCTTGGCTCTGACGTGATCGGCCGGCGGGCCCTGGGCTTCGGCGCGATCGATAGCGGGCCAGCCGACCAGCCGCTGCGCGACCGCATCATGACCCGGCTGCGGGAGTCGTTCCGTCCCGAGTTCCTCAACCGCGTGGACGAGATCATCGTCTTCAGGCAGCTTGACCAGTCCCAGCTGCGACAGATCACTGAGCTGCTGCTCGAGCAGACGGTCCGGCGGCTGCGGGCGCAAGACGTCACGGTGGACTTCGCTCCCGAGGCGGTCCAGTGGCTGGCCCAGCGGGGCTTCCAGCCGGAGTGGGGTGCCCGGCCATTGCGCCGGACCATCCAGCGAGAGGTGGACAACCAGCTGTCGGCGATGCTGCTCGATGGCCGGCTCACGCCCGGACAGCACCTGACCGTCGGGTGCCAGGACAACTCGCTGACCTTCCTCGTCCCGGCCGGCCAGCGGCAGTAGGCCAGTGGCAGTAGCCGGGCGGTAGGACCGCCAGGCCCGGCCGGCGGCGGGGCCTGGCCGAGTGAAGAAGGGATCAGAGCATGCTGTTCTCCGACAGGGCCGACGCGGGGCGCAAGCTTGGGCTCCGGCTGCGGGACGTTCCCCTCACCGATCCTGTCGTCCTGGGGCTGCCCCGCGGCGGGGTCCCAGTCGCGGCACAGGTGGCGGATGTGCTCGGCACGGGGTTCGGCGTCTTCGTGGCCCGCAAGATCGGGGCACCGGGAAACCCGGAGTTCGGCATCGGGGCGATCGCCGAGGGCGGCGGCGAGCCGGTCACGTCAACCATGGCGGCCGGCATCGGCCTGGGGCGGGCGGACCTGCTTGAGCTGGCGGGCCCGGAGCGGAAGGAACTGGACCGCCGGGCCGCGCTTTACCGTGACGGCCAGCCCGTCCCGGCGCTGGGAGGCAAGGATGTGGTCGTTGTCGACGACGGGCTGGCGACCGGCGTGACCGCCGAGGCGGCGCTGCTCGCGCTGCGCCGCAAGCAGCCAAGGCGGCTGGTGCTGGCCGTACCTGTCTGCGCCGCCGAGACAGGGACTCGCCTGGCCGACGTCGCCGACGAGGTGATCTGCCTGCACACGCCGCCGGACTTCATGGCGGTCGGAGAGTGGTACGCCAACTTCTCGCAGACCTCGGACGAGGAGGTACTCCAGCTGCTGCACGAGCAGGCACCACCCGCCTAGCAGCGGCTCAGGTCGCTACTTACTTACTTACTCCTCCCACTGCCGGTAGCCGCGGTCCCTAGGCACGTAATTCGGCCAGGTGGGCTGCTGGTCCTCGCGCTGGCCGGGTACCCAGCCGGCGTCCCGGCCTGACGGCCGCCCGGGCGGCGGGCCAGCCGGGTGGATGGCACGCGCGGCAACCGCGTTGAGCAGGGAGCCGATCGCGATGCCAAGTGCGAGGTCCACGACCGCTGTCGCGATCTTCTGTGCCAGTGGCGCGTCCGTGCTGAACGGGTACACCACCGCCACCAGCGTGGCCAGTGCGATAATCCAGCCGAAGAACAGCCCTGGTCGAGGCGCGCCAAGCACGAGCAGGTTGAGCAGTGCGGCCGCAACCAGCGCGATGAGCACGGCCGCGACGACGTACTCGCCCGTGTGCGCGTCGCCCCATGCGCCCGCGCCCGCCGGAGACAGGATCGGGATGCCGAGCGTCCACCGGCAGATGAGGATGCCGACCAGGGCGATCAGCGCCGCCACGACCGCGGTTGCCGCGGCGCCCGCCCAGAACCGGCCGAGGTCCAGCCGGATGCGGTCGCCGTTCCCAGGGTTGGGCGATGCCGGATAAGTCATTGCTCACCTCGTCCTTAGAGCCTTGGTCGCCAGCTACCCCTCGGCCAAGCGTGAAACCTCGCCCTGCCAGCGCGGGCCGGTGACCTGCAGCAAACCCAGAGCATTTCCCCAGGCCCGGCAAACGCAGAGCGCCAGCAGATGTGCACTTCCGCCTGCGCTCATGGTCAGTAGCCACACTCCATGCCATGAGTCAGCTACCTCAGGTAGAAATCGTCATTCCGGTGCGGAACGAGGAACGCGACCTTGCCCCCAGCGTCCGCCGCCTCGCGGCGTACCTGCGCGAGAGCTTCCCCTTCAGTGCGCAGGTCACGATCGCCGACAACGGCAGCTCAGACCAGACCTGGTCGGTCGCGCAGGGCCTCGTCGGCGAGCTCGGCCAGGACACGGTCTGCGCGGTCCACCTCGATCAGCCCGGACGTGGCCGGGCGCTGCACGCCATCTGGGCGGCCAGCGACGCCGAAGTACTCCTCTACATGGACGTCGACCTGTCCACGGACCTGAACGCACTGCTCCCGCTCGTCGCACCGCTCATCTCCGGCCACAGCGATGTGGCGATAGGCACCCGGCTCGCCGCCAGCTCGCGCGTCAGCCGGGGCCCCAAGCGGGAGGTCATCTCCCGCTGCTACAACGGCCTGCTGCACATCACGCTCGGATCCGGCTTCTCCGACGCGCAATGCGGCTTCAAGGCGATCCGTGCTGACGCCGCCCGAGAGTTGCTGCCACTGGTCGAGGACACCGGCTGGTTCTTCGACACCGAGTTGCTCGTGCTGGCCGAGCGGGCCGGGCTGCGCATCCACGAGGTGCCGGTCGACTGGGCTGACGACCCCGACTCCCGGGTCGACATCGTCGCCACCGCGCTCGCGGACCTGCGCGGCATCGCTCGCGTTGGCTTTGGCCTGGCGACCGGCCGGATCAAGGTGCCACTGGCCAACGGCGGGCCGCCGCGGCCGCGGACCGTGGCCTGGCAGCTCCCGCGGTTCGCCGCCATCGGCCTGGCCAGCACCGTCGCCTACGTCATCTTGTACCTGGCGCTCCGGTCCTTCCTTCCGCCGCTGGCCGCCAACCTCGTCAGCCTGCTCGTCACCGCCGTCGGCAATACCGCCGCCAACCGGCGCCTGACGTTCGGAATCCGCGGGCCGGCCGACGCCGCCGTGCATCAGGCCCGCGGCCTGATCGCCTTCCTCACTGGCCTGGTCCTCACCACCGGCGCGCTGCTGGCGCTACAGGCCGGCGACCCGCGGCCCGGCAACGCGGCCCAGGTTGGCGTGCTCGTCCTGGCCAACCTGCTCGCGACCATGTCACGATTCGTGCTGTACCGCGGGTGGGTGTTCAATTCGCTGGGCCAGGACAAGCCAGGGACCGCGGGAGGTCGCCCCCCTGGCCACGACAACGCGAGCATTCCAGGGGGTCAGCCTTACAGCCAATACAACAAGCCCACCGCTACGGAACGTGCCCTCCGTCAGTCCGCCCCGATCCACGCTCCTGGAAGCCACCTATGACCGTTCTCACCCTCCCGGCAAGGCTCAGCTCCCGCAGGACGAATGCGCCTAGGGCTCACAAGGACCCGGTGTGGGCCCGTCCCTCGCTGCTCGCCCTGCTCGTCGTGACGCTGGTGCTCTACCTGTGGGACCTTAGCCGCAACGGCTACGCCAACGACTTCTACGCCGCCGCCGTCCAGGCCGGGACGAAGAGCTGGAAGGCGTTCCTCTTCGGCTCGTTCGACTCCTCCAGCTTCATCACCGTGGACAAGACCCCCGCGTCGCTGTGGGTCATGGAGATCTCCGGCCGTATCTTCGGCTTCAGCTCCTGGTCGATGCTCGTGCCGCAGGCCCTGGAGGGGGTCGCCTCGGTCGCCATCCTCTATGCCGCGGTGAAGCGATGGTTCGGCCCGGCCGCCGGCCTGCTCGCAGGAGCGGTGCTCGCGCTGACCCCGGTGGCCGCGCTGATCTTCCGGTTCAACAACCCCGACGCGCTGCTCGTCCTGCTGATGACGGCGGCGGGCTACGCGGTCATGCGGGCAATCGAGCGGGACGGGACCCGGTGGCTGGTGCTGGCGGGAACGCTGATCGGCTTCGCGTTCCTGGCCAAGATGCTGCAGGCATTCCTCGTGGTCCCCGGCTTCGGGCTGGCCTACCTGTGGGCGGGGCCCGCCCGGCTGCGCAGGCGGCTGTGGCAGCTCGCCGCCTCGGCTGGCGGCATCGTCGTCGGGGCCGGGTGGTGGGTGCTCGTCGCCGAGCTGACCCCGGCAGCCGACCGCCCGTACTTCGGCGGCTCGACCGACAACAACATCCTGCAGCTCGCGATCGGCTACAACGGCCTCGGGCGGCTCGATGGCACCGAGACCGGCTCGATCGGCCCAGGCGGCAACGGCGGCAGCGCCTTCGGCGGCCAGACCGGGATCGGGCGGCTGTTCAGCTCCGAGTTCGGCGGCCAGATCAGCTGGCTGCTGCCGGCCGCGCTGCTGGCGCTGGTGGCCCTGCTCTGGGTGTCGCGGCGGGCGGCGCGTACCGACAGGACCCGCGCCTTCGCCCTGCTGTGGGGTGGCTGGCTGCTGGTCACCGGCATCACGTTCAGCTACATGCAGGGCATCATCCACCCGTACTACATGGTCGCGCTGGCTCCGGCGATCGCCGCGCTGGCCGGCGTCGGGGCGATCTCGCTGTGGCAAGCGGGCCTGGGCTGGCTCGGCCGGGGCAGCCTGGCCCTGGGCGTGGCCGTGACCACCTGGTGGTCGTTCGATCTCCTCGACCGCTCGCCAACGTGGCTGCCCTGGCTGCGGTGGGTCGTCGTGGTCGCGGGCATCCTCGCCGTGATCGGCATCCTCGCGGCCGGCCCGGTCCCGGTCCGCCGCCTTGGCCGGGCCATCACCCTTGGCCCGCTGGGGCTGACGCTCGTCGCCGGGCTGGCCGGCCCGCTGGCCTACTCCCTCGACACCGTGGGCTCGACTCACACTGGGGCGATCCCATCCGCGGGACCACAGCTGGCGGGATCGTTCGGCGGCTTTGGAGGAAAGGGCTTCCCCGGCGGCACGGGCCGGGGCGGGCCCGGCGGCTTCCCCGGCCGGGTCCATGCGGGCACCGGAGCGGCGGGCACCGGCTTTGGGGGCTTCGGCGGCGGCACTGGCGCCCCGGCAGGCTCCGGCTTCCCTGGCCGGGGTGGCCGAGCCGGCTTTGCCGGCGGAACCGGTTTTGCCGGCGGAGCTGGAGGCCTGTCGGGCAACACCCAGGTGAGCAGCGCGCTGGTCAAGCTGCTCGAAACGGACGCGTCGCACTACAAGTGGATCGCGGCGACCGAGGGATCACAGGAGGCAGCGCCGATCGAGCTTGCCACTGGCGGTGACGCCGTCGTGGCGATCGGCGGCTTCAACGGCACCGACCCGGCGCCGACCCTGGCACAGTTCGAGTCGATGGTCGCCAGGCACGAGATCCACTACTACGTCGGGCGGACAAGCAGCAGCTTCGGCGGCGGCCCCGGCTCCTCGGCCATCTCGTCCTGGGTCTCGGCTCACTTCACCGCACAGACGGTCGGCGGGGTGACGGTCTACAACCTGACCCAGCCGAGGTAACCAGCGGGGGACGGCGCGTTCCCTCCCCCTAGCTGGCCAACGGCTCGTTCCGCCCGCGTGCTAGAACGATTGCCGTTGGAGAACCGTCAAGCACGACGAGGAGCATCCATGGAGACCTGGGACGCCATCCGCGCCCGGCGTAACGTTCGCGCCTACACCTCTGACCCGGTGCGGGAGGCCGACCTGCTCAAGATCACCGAGGCGGGCTGGCGAGCGCCATCGGCGAATAACCGGCAGCACTGGGACTTCGTGCTCGTCACTGATCGCTCCCAGCTGGAGTCGCTGTCGACAGTGTGGCAGGGTGCGGGCCACATCGCCCGCGCGGCCGCCGCCATCGCGCTGGTCATCCCGCAGTACGACGATGACCACGCGCGACTCGTCAGCTACTACGACCTCGGGCAGGCGACCTACGCGATCATGCTCGCGGCGGCCGACCTTGGCGTCGGTACCGGGCACTCGTCCGTGGGCGACCAGGACAAGGCCCGCTCGATCCTCGGCGTGCCATCGGGTCGGGACGTGGCCTACCTCATCGGGCTGGGCTACCCGGCCGACCGCCCGCTGCGCCCGCTGCTGAAGCCGAACCGGCGCCCCTTCGACGACGTGGTCCACCGCGGCCACTGGTAGCCCGGCCCTCAGGCCTCACCCGTGGTGCGCGGCCATCACCGAGGCCAGGCCGTAGACGACCGAGATCGCCCCGTAAACCGAGAGGGCGATGGCGACGATGAGGACCACCCGCAGCACGGTGCGCCAGTAGGCGACGGCAAAGACCGCCGAGACCATGGCGAGCACCGCGATGACGGTCAATGTGTCTTGTGGCTGGCTGGACATAATGCGTCTCCTGGACGGCGGAGCGTGAGGGCTGCCGGTAACGCAACCGGAGCCTGAGGCTTTCCCGTCTCGTCACCATCTCAGCTCCTCAACCTGCGAGAAGCCTTCGTTGTCTGCTTCGATTGTGAGTCCCGGCAAAATTTTCATCAATACTCCTGAAGTATTTTTTGTAGGAACTTCCGACGAATACTCCCCTACAGGCCACGTGCGTGGCACACTGTCACCATGCGCAGCCTTCGCAACAAGAGAGGATGAGGTGGCACAGCCGGGCAGCCCCACAGTCTGGCGGCGGCGACTCGCAGCAGAGTTGCGCCGCCTCCGCGGAAATCGGAGAGGCGGCGATGTTGCCCGCAGCATCGGGTGGTCAGCCACCAAGATCAGCCGCGCCGAGTCAGGCCGGGACAGCGTCCCCGCCGAAGAGATCGCGAAGCTGCTTGACCACTACGGCGTGAGCAATCCACTGCGGGAGCAACTGCTTAGCCTTGCCGAGGAGGCTGCCCAGCGCGGCTGGTGGGAGGATTATGCGGACATCCTCTCTCCTGATTACATGGAATTCATTGGACTTGAAGCGGGGGCAGTCTCCGTCAGTCAATGGAACTCAGACGCGATCCCCGGCCTGCTTCAGACGGAAGATTACGCTCGACAGCTAAGTCTGACCTATCAACGAGTGGTACCCACCACTCCAAGTAGCACCGTTGAACGTGTAGCGCAAGTAAGGATGACTCGCCAGCACCGGCTGACCAACGAACCACTTCTACAGCTCTCCGCTGTGATCGATGAGGCCGTCTTGCTGCGTAAGATCGGCGATCGCCGGCTTATGAGGAAACAAATGGAGCGCCTGGCACAGGCGGCCACACTTCCTAACGTTGACCTGCGCGTCTTGCCGTTGGACCAAGAATCCGCCTTGGTTATGGCCCCGTTTACGATCGTGAGTTTCGGACCCTACACGGCAGTCGGCATCGCCAACCTCAGGGACGTCGTAAGTTTCGAGACCCTGAGGAGCGAACTAGTTGACGACGAGACCGACACCCAATTGCACCGTGTGTTCTTCCAGGCACTTACTCAAGCGGCGCTATCGCCTGAGGACTCGCGACGCTTGATACTAAGAACGACTGAACGCCTATGGTCGTAACGGCGAGTAGATGAGATACCGCCTTCTGGCAGCCTAAGAAGCACAGCCAACTGCATCAATGAGGAGGCGTCATGGCTTCTTGAGAGTGTTCCCGCCTCAGAGATCACAAGAGTTTCCCCAGGGAATCCTCCATTCGCTGTGGAGACAGTTCGATAAGTTGGGCTACGTCAACGGCACAGGGTCAGTGATCAACCAGGGAAGGTTCGATGAGGTTTCTCACCATCAGCGGCAGGAAGTACCGTTCACTCGGCAACCCGCTACAGGCCTGGGTGAAGAGCTCGCTGAGCATGTACAACGGCAACTGCGCGGAGGTCGCGGGCCTCGATCATGAGGTCATCCGGGTTCGCGACAGCAAGAACCCCCGCGGCGGAGTCCTGAGCTTCACTCCCGCCGAGTGGGATGCCTTCATCGGCGGCGTCCAGCTGGGCGAGTTCAACCGCAAGAGGTAGCCCCGCCGCGGAGCCGTCCCCGCGGCTCTGTTCCCGCGGGCGGCCTCTTCGGGCCGATCTTGCCGGATTGCCCCGTTCGCGTTGACAGGCCCATTTCACGACTGCCACCATTAGCCCACTCGCTGACGAGGGGGTTATGGGTGGCTTCCGCGTTTTCGCTCGGCTGGGTGATGGCGCAGCTCTTCGACGCGCGCCGGCTGACGATTGATGAGCTGTTCAGTCCGCCGTTCAACCCATCGGTGCAGCTTCCGCTCGTCGCTGACCTGGACTTGGCCAGGCGCAGGGAACTGGCCCTGAGCGACCTCGGCGACCTGCTCAGCGGCGTGGCCCCGAGCGTGCCGGCCGGCAAGCTTTCCGCCGTCAAGGCGGCTGCTGGCGACGAGAAGGCGCTCGCGGCGGCGCTCAGGGACCTGCACCAGGCCATCCTCGACCAGCTCGTCGCCGACGACCAGCAGATCAGCGCCTACCAGCTGGGCCTGACGCTGAGCGACACCTGCTGGCTGCCGACGGTGACCGACGGCCCGGAGACGTTCATGGTCATGTTCCAGCGCGGGCAGGTCGCCGCGCTGAAGACCTGGCTCGCGTCGGCCGGGGACAGGATCCCGGCTGGCTCGGCCGGCATCATCGGGCAGTCCCTGGAGAACTGGCAGGGCTGGATCGAGGTCAACTCGCAGGCGATCTCGAGGGACTGGAGCAGCGACGGCCAGGCCGGGCAGATCATCAAGGCCCTGCACATTCAGTCGATGGCGTGGCATTCGGTGCTTGTCGGGGATCCGCAGAACAGCGGCGCCCCGAGCATGAGCGCGTGGCTGCAGGCCAGTGCCGCGGTCGTGCGGGCGGCACGCACCGTGACGGTGTCGGTGTTGCGCCGGTTCTGGTGGCTGATCCTGCTCATCGCCGCCGTGGTCGCGGGCGTCCTCGTCGTGGTGATCGTCAGCTTGCACGGCGCCAGCCGGGTCTGGACATCCATCCTGTGGGTCGGCGGCACGGCTGGCGTCACTGGAGCCGGACTGCAGTCGTCGGTCGGCAAGGCCCTCAGCGGCGCGGGCTCGGAGGTATGGGGCGCCGCCCGGGCGGACGCGGCCGCCTGGAACGTGACCTGGCTGCCAACGCTGCAGCAGAGCCGCGGCCAGCGGCGCGGACTGGATCGCGTCGGCGTGGCGATGCCGGAAATGAACCCCGGCCTTGAGGCCGTCGCTCGCCCGGCCACGCTGACTCTCCGGCCGGGCCCCGCGCTGGCGTCCGGCTCGCCTAAGCCAGAGGCGTAACCAGGCACCGTTCCCTTCAAGGCCGGCCCGCGATTAGCATCGCGTCCATGCCTGAGCACGAGAACCCCCACGCACATGCCCGCGATGGTGATGGCCAGCCGCACGCCCACGGGCACGGTCCCGCCGGACAGGACACGAACGAGGCCATCTGGAAGAGCGACATCGGAGTCACCTTCTGGAAGGCAACGGCCGCCGACCGGGAGCGCCGCCGGGCAGGCCACCGGGTCATGCTGGCCGAGCTGCTGCCGTTCGACGCCAGCGAGGCGTTCACGTTCGTCGATCTCGGTGCCGGAACCGGCGCGGCCGCCCGGACGATCATGGATCACTTTCCCGCGGCGCGGGCGATCCTGGCCGATTACTCCGAGCAGATGATGGCTCAGGGCGCGGTGGAACTGGCCCCGTACGCGGGCCGGTATGAATACGTCGAGTTCAACCTGGCCGACGGCGGCGCCTGGCCGGCAGCCATCCCCGCTGAGGTCGGCGCCGTGGTCACGTCACTCGCCGTCCATCACCTGCGGGACGCGCGCAAGCGCGAGCTCTTCCGCGAGATCCTCGACCACCTTGCGGCGGGAGGCTGGTTCCTCAACTATGACCCGGTCAGCACCGCCGACCCGGTGGTCCAGGCCGCGTGGCACCGCGTCGAGGACCGGCGCGACGCGTCCGCCGCGGGAAAGCGCAACCATCGCTCGCCCGAGGAGCAGTTGCGCTGGGAGAACCACACCCGCTACATGATCCCGCTCGAGCCCCAGGTGGCCTACCTCCGCGAGGCTGGCTTCGAAGGCGTGGACGTGTACTGGCGGGAGCTCGACTACGCCATCTACGGCGGCCGCCGCCCGGCCGCCACTACCTAGCCGGTCCGGCAGGCAACGCGACGTGCGGGCTAGCATAACGTCCGGTAACCGGCGCTGTCGGCCAGGCGAACTTCTGGTGGGATGGGGATATCTCCCGCTGCGGACTGGGTAATCAATGCCTCAGGTCTCGTATCGTTAGAGAAGAAGCCCGCACCTGGGAGCGGCCCAAGGACCGCCAGGGAAGCCCACGAGAGTACCCCCCAAGGAGACGGATGCCCAACCAGGCATGCGCATCGGATCGACGCGGCACCGAGGCCGGACAGTGACCGAGCTGACGTCGACGTTCACGCCGTGCGAGATCGCTGGTCAGGCGGCGGATGCTATCCGTGCGCTGAACGAGGTGACGCACGGGGGCGGGGAGCTTACCAGCGCGGCGGATGTCCAGCGCATCGTCGCCAGCCTCGGGCTGATCGGGCAGGGGCTGCCGCAGCTGTGTGAGCAGCTCTCCAGGTTTCTCGTGATCCAGCACGAGGACGGGCAGGTTAAGCAGCTGGACGGGCAGGACGCGGGTGCCTGCGTCACCGACGTCATCGAGGCCCTGGCTGCCGCCAGCCAGGCCGCCGACATGATGACGGCCGCCCTCACGGAGGCTCACTCCGCCTCGGCGGGACTAGGCACCACCCGCTGACGCAGCGGCTTACGGCGCCCAGCCGGCGCCTGAGCTGGAGCCAAGCGGCCCGGCTTGTGCGCCGTCGGCGGCGAACGCTGCGAGACTGTTACACCGGCAACATGTGGAAACGTAATCGCCGAGTCACTTATTGTGACTAAGATGCCGTCAGGCCGCCTTCACCTTGGCCAGCAGGAGGCCCGCAGCAAGTTGTTGGTGTCTCTGCCGCCCAAGACTCTTGCGGGCGGAAGGACTGGGCGCGACGGAACCCGCGACGGGGAGCTTTGAGGGGGGCGAACCGTCAACGATTCCGCTGCACCTTCCATGGCGAAACGGCCAGGGCCGGACGGATGCACTGAGGGGGGTATCCGTCCGGCCCGCCCTGGCACAGCGATCCCATGGTGACGGGGCCGCCACGGCGGCTTACAGCAGCGTGAGTTGCTGGCCGGAGGGGCGGCGCTTGCGGCGGTCACCAGAAATGCCCTCCCCATCGAGCAGGTCCCGGCTGATGGAGGACAGGAATGGCGACGGCGGCCTGCCCGTCACTCCGGACAGGATGAGGCGGGTTGTCGCGCGGGTCATGCCGACGAACAGCAGGCGGCGCTCCTCGGCGTAGTCGATCTCGGCTCCTGGCCAGGGGCGCAGCGGCAGCAGTCCGTCATCGCAGCCGACAATGAAGACCACGGGGAACTCCAGGCCCTTTGACGCGTGCAAGGTGAGCATGGAGACCCGGTCGGCTCGCGGGTCCCAGGTGTCGGCCTCCGCGCCCATCGCCAGCTCGGCGTGGAACCGCGCCAGATCGCTCGCGCACCGGTCGGCCAGCGGCATCAGGGCCTCGGCCGCCGACCGGATCACGAGCGCGGTGTCGGGGGCGGCCAGCGAGACTGCCATCTCCACCGCGGCCCGCACCTGGCCGGCCACCGTGTCCCCGGCCAGCGCGTCGCCCGCCAGCGCGTCGCCCGCGAACAGCTGCCCGTCGAGCGCCGCCGCGATCTCGGGAACACCCGGCATGTCGGCCAGCCGGGAATGCGACCGCTGCTGGACGGGAAAGCCGCGCCGGGCCAGCGCCTCGGCCACGGCCACGGCCTGCCGGGAAGTCCGGTACAGCACGGCGAAATCGCTGAACGACAACTGGTGCGCGATGCCAGAGCGACTGTCGACCTCGCCGCTGTCGAAGGCGGTGAGCGACGTGCCACCGAGCATCGTCTCGATCGTCGCCGCTACCTGCTCGGCTTCCTCGCGCTCGCCATCGCACCGGCGCAGGGCAACCGGCCCGTCGGGGATGTCTGTCCGGGCTGCCACCAGGCGCCTGCCCGGCACCAGCGTGCCAGGGCGGATGAGCTGCATGGCCGAGGTGACGATGGTCGGCGCCGACCGGTACGACCGCTCTAGCCGGACCTCGCTCGCTTTTCCGTAGTCAGAACGGAAGCGCAGAAAGTAGCTGACGTCGCCGCCTCGGAAGCCATAAATGGCCTGGTCGGGGTCACCGATGGCGGTCACGGAGGAGTCATCGGTGGTCAGCAGCCGAAGTAGCCGGTACTGCGCCTCGTCGACGTCCTGGTACTCGTCCACGAATACGTCGGTCCACCGCTGCTGGTAGGCCCGCGCCAGGGACTCATCCTCGGACAGCATCGCGACCGGGCCGGCGATGAGCTCGTCGAGGTTGTCTTCGGTAACCAGGAACTCGGCGCCAAGCCGGTCGCGGGTGATGATCAGCCCCAGGCCATGGAAGGTGGCCACCGTCACCTGCGCGGCGACCCGCGGGCCGAGCAGCGCGTCCAGTCGCTCGCGCAGCTCGGTGGCCGCGCGGCGGGTGAACGTGACGGCAAGGCAGTTCTCTGGCTTCACGTGAAACGCATCGACGCGATGCGCGATCATGTGCGTCAGCACGCGAGTCTTGCCCGCACCCGGCCCGGCGATGACGAGCAGCGGCCCGCGCGGGGCCGTCACCACGGCCGCCTGGTCGGGGTCAAGCCCCGCTCCTGGATCGCTCGCGGCCGCACCGTCACTGGCCGGAGCGTCAGGGACCTGGGACTGCCCGGACGGCGCCCCCGAGGCGCGCTCCGGCGCCTTCCGTTCGGGCCTGGGCAGGTCGAACAGCGCGCCCGAGCCTCGTGAGGCCAGCTCATCCGGGTCGAACAGGCGGATCGTGCCGTAGACGCCGTCGTAGCCGGCCTCCCGGCGGACCTCGCCGCGGCGCAGCCTTGAGATCGCCTCCACCACGGTGGCCGGCGCCTTCGCCGCGAGCTCGTCAACCGGCACGTCACCGAGGATCGACAGTTCCGGGCCGAACCGCTCGACCATCGCGGTGACCTGGGCCATCACGGACTTCGACTTCGGGCCGACGCCGGCGATCTCGCCGATGATCTCGGGCAGCGGCACGAACGACCGGAAGCCGGCGGCGCCGTCAGGACGGTACCCATCGGGCCGGTCGGCGAGCATGTCCACCCGGTGCTGCACGCCGACGGTCGGCGGCTTGCCGCAGGCCGGGCACTTGCCGCCGGCGGCGCGCGTTTCCTGCGGGGTGGTCCGGACATCACAGGCGCGGTGGCCGTCGAGGTGGTACTTGCCCTCCTCGGGGAAGAACTCGACCGTGCCTGCGAACCCGTCACCGGTGCGCAGCGCGTGCTCGATGGCCGGGTAGGACAGGTCGCAGTCGAAGGCGGTAGCCTCCCGGCCGAGCATCGGCGGCGAGTGCGCGTCGGAGTTGCTGACCAGCCGGTAGCCGTCGAGTGCGGAGACTCGCCAGTTCATCTGCGGGTCGCTGGAAAGTCCGGTCTCGATGGCGAAGATGTGCTCGGCGAGGTCGGCATAGCAGTCGGCCACCCGGTCGAACCCGGACTGCGAGCCGAGCACCGCGAACCAGGGCGTCCAGGCGTGCGCCGGCACCAGGTAGCCGCCGGCCTCAAGGGTTATCTCCAGCAGGTCGCGTGAGTCCAGCCCCAGGATCGGCCGACCGTCAGACGCGAGGTTGCCGACCTTCGCCAGCCGGGCGGTGATCTCCGCCGAGACGTCAAGCGAGGGAGCGTACAGCAGGTGGTGCACCTTGCGGGTCCGGCCGTCACGCTTGTAGATCGTGGAGATCTCCGACGACAGCAGGAAGCGGGCCGGGACCGCCCCGCAGGCAGCAGGCAGTCGCGCGAGGACGGCCCGCTCAAGCGACGGCTCCAGCCGGTAAAGGCCGGGCTCGGCCGGTACCAGCCGCTCTCGCAGTTCGGCGGTCCACGCCGGGTGGGTGAAGTCGCCGGTCCCGACGACGCCAATGCCCTTCCGCCCGGCCCACCACGCCAGGTGCTCCAGGTCGCAGTCCCGGCTGCAGGCACGGGAGTAACGCGAGTGGATGTGGAGGTCCCCGTAGAACACGAAATGACAGTACTCGCGTTGTCAGCCGCTGACGGCGCCTTTCCCATGACCGCCGCGGTCAGCCGCGGCGGCTGTCGCTTACCAGATCGAGTGGGCGACCTGCGCGACCAGTTCGAGCTTGCGCTCCTCGACGTCCTCGTTGGTGAGGTTCGCTCCGATCAGCACGGAGGAGAAGCCGCACTGGGTGGAGATCGCCAGCCGCTCGAGGCCGGTGTACTCGGCCGCCGCCCGCACCCGCGCGGTCAGGACCGCGGGGTCCTCTAGCTCCGTCGTCTTGCTCGATACCAGCCCCAGGACGACCGCCTTGTCCTCCGGCACGTGCGCGAGCGGCTCGAACGACCCGGACCGGTCGTCCTCGTACTCGAGCAGGAACCGGTCGAAGTTGGTCAGCCGCCGGAAGAAGGCCTTCGCGGTGAGGTCGTACCCGCCGGCGCCGATCCACTGGCTGAGGTAGTTGCCCTTGCACACGTGCAGGCCGAAGGTGACTCCCGGCACCTCGCCCACGCTGTTGATGATGTCCATGCCCTCGGTGAGCGTCCGCTCGGTCGGCATCCCGAGGTGCTCGCGCAGCTCCTGGTTGACCGGGTCGACGAGGGTGCCGACGTCGGGCGCGTCGATCTGGATGTAGGTGCAGCCCATGTCGGCGAGGGCCTGCGCCTCGGCCCGGATGATCGCGGCCGCGTCGGCGAACATCTCGAACGCGTCCTTGTAGGCGGCGGTGGACAGCTCCGGTGACCACATCGAGTACATGACCACTGGGCTGGGCAGCGTGATCTTGACCGGCCTTGTCGCTCGCGCCCTTGAGTAGGCGAACTCCTCCAGGGTCAGCTTCCGCTTCTGGCTGATCTTCCCGACGACCGTGAACGGGGCGTGCCAGTCGAAGCCGGGGCTGGTGTCGTTCTGGAAGTGGACGGGCGCGCCATCGGCGACGATCACGCCGTCAAGCTCCCCGACCAGCTGGTCGAGAAAGCTGAACCTCCGGAACTCCCCGTCGCTGATGACGTCGAGGCCGGCGCCCTCCTGCATCGCGATCGCCTGGTCGACCGCGCGGTCCTCGATTCGCTTGAAGTCGGTCGGGGTGAGCTGCCCGGCGGCGTACGCGTCGCGGGCCGCCGACAGGTACCTGGGCCGCAGCAGGGACCCGATCACGTCAGCGTGGTAAGTGTTCGCCATCGCTAGCCTCCTTGCCCAGCAGTGCCTGGTCCTTGAGTAGCGGACCCGTCAGTACTGGCGTACACGCGGCCGCCGGGGGCGTGAAGTGGCGGGGATCACAGTTTCGGCGCCTGGGATATGTCGATGACCGCAAACGACTCAGCTGGCAGGAGCGCGTCACCGTCAGCGACCGAGACGCCCTGGTTCGACGCGGCCAGCAGGTCGCCCTGGCCCACCGGGATCCTGGCGGCCTGCCCCAGGCTGGCCGTGATCCGCAGGCTTCCCCGGTGCACCACAAGCCACCGGGCCCGCTCGTCATATTCGACGCGGACCCGGTCGAGCCGGTGGTCGGTGAGCTCAGGACGGGACTTGCGCAGCGCGATGAGCTCGGTGTACCAGGCCAGGGTGGCCGCGTAGGAGTCCCGGCCCGGCTGGGACCAGTCCAGCTTGGAGCGCAGGAACGTCCGCCGGTCCTGCGGGTCAGGCACGTCCAGCAGCGACCAGCCGTGCGCTACGAACTCCTCCCGGCGGCCGGTGCTCACCGCCTGCGCGAAGAACGGGTCGGTGTGGTCGGTGAAGTACTGGAACGGGGTGTCCGCGCCCCATTCCTCCCCCATGAACAGCATCGGGGTGAACGGCGCGGTCAGCACCAGGCCGGCCGCGACGTGCAGCAGGTCGCGGCTCAGCGAGGAGGCGATCCGGTCTCCCTGGGCGCGGTTGCCCACCTGGTCATGGTCTTGCAGGAAGCCGACGAAGCGGTAGGCGGGCGTCCGGCCGCGGTCAACGGCCCGCCCGTGGCTGTGACCGCGGAACTGCGACCAGGTGCCGTCGTGGAGGTAGGCGCCGGTCAGCGTCTTGCCCAGGGCCGCCATCGACCCGAAGTCACCGTAGTATCCCTGCCGCTCGCCGGTGACGGCGGCGTGCACCGCGTGGTGGAAGTCGTCGTTCCATTGCCCGGTCAGGCCATAGCCGCCGGCCTCACGCGAGGTGATCAGCCGTGGGTTGTTCATGTCGGTCTCGGCGATCAGCACGATGGACCGCCCGGTCGCGGTGGCCAGCGCGTCAACCTCGCCGCTGAGCTCCTCCAGGATGTGCAGCGCCCGGCTGTCCTTGAGCGCATGCACCGCGTCCAGCCGCAGCCCGTCAATGCGGAAGTCCCGCAGCCAGCGCAGGGCATTGCCGATGATGAAGTCGCGCACCTCATCCGAGCCGGCCTGGTCCAGGTTGACCGCCTGACCCCAGGGCGTGGCGTGCGCGGGCGTGAAGTACGGCCCGAAATCCGCCAGGCGATTGCCCGGGCCCACATGGTTATAAACCACGTCGAGCAGAACGGACAGGCCCCGCCGGTGGCACTCATCGACGAATCTCGCCAGGGCCGCCGGGCCACCGTAGGGCTCGTGCACCGCCCACAGGCTGATCCCGTCATAGCCCCAGCCGTGCTCGCCGGGGAAGGCGGCGACCGGCATGAGCTCCACCGTGGTCACGCCCAGGCTGACAAGGTGACCGAGCTTGCCGATGGCCGCCTCGAGCGTCCCCTCTGGCGTGAACGTGCCGACGTGCAGCTCGTAGATGACCGCGCCCGCCAGGGGCATCCCCCGCCAGCCGGAGTCGGTGAAGGTGAAGGCAGCGGGCGGGCTCGTTCTGGATGGGCTAGCCGGGCCAGCTGGCTGGCGAGTGGAGCGCGGGTCGGCCAGGGGCGCTCCCCCGTCGAGAATGAAGGCGTAGTCGGCTTCGGCGGGGGCGTCGACGTCGGCGGCCCACCACCCGGCCCGGGCGGGATCGGGGCGCATCGGGTGGGAGGCGCCCGCCACCTCGACCTCGACCCGCTCGGCGTTCGGCGCCCACACCCGGAACGCGCTACTCAACCTTCACATCCTCCGTCTGGTTCGTCACAGTCGTTCCAGGAGCACCACGGGAAGTCGCTGGGTCAGGTCAGTGAGCGAGTTGGGACCCCCCGGGTAATGGTCCCCCGTGAGGACGCATCGCCAGCCCGCCTCCGCCTCAGGGATCGGCAGGCTCGTGTCGCCCCAGCCGCCGCTGGCCCGCAGGGTGGCCGGGAGGCGGGTGGCGACGGTGATCGCCCTGTCGCTCCTGGCGAAGGCGACGACGTGGTCGCGGGCCGTTCCTTGCGCGCTCAGCGGGCTGTAGGAGGCCTGTGGGCCGACGAACCAGTCCGGGTGCCTACGGCGCAGCCGTAGCGCGCTGGCGGTCACCAGGAGCTTGCGCGCGTCGCGCAGCGCCAGGTCAAGGCGTCCCTCGTCGAGGCTGGAAAGCAGCTCCCTGCGGCGGCGCCAGTCCACCGGGCGGCGATTGTCCGGGTCGACGAGCGAGAGCCCGCCGAGCTCGCAGCCCTGGTAGACGTCCGCGACGCCGGGCATGGTGAGCTGAACCAGCTTCGCGCCCAGCGAGCTGACCATGGCATCGGGCGAGATGCCGTCGACGAACCGCTTGATCTCCCTGGCCAGCTGGGGGTCACCGAGGACCCTGGTCGCGAGGCCGAGCACGGCCGCCTCGTACACCGGGTCCGGCTCGGTCCACGACGTCCGCGTCTTGGCCTCGCGGATGGCCTTGGTCAGGTACCCGGTCAGCCGGTACCCGCTGAGCGGCCAGGCGCAGACGAAGGTCTGCCAGAGGAAGTACTCGGTATCGGGGTCGACGACATGGCTGCCGTCGCCATGCCCCGGCTCGGAGGTTATCCGGTCGTGCCACCTCGTCACCGCCTCGGACCACTCGTCGGTCATCTCGCCCAGCACCGAGAGCCGGGCACGGGTGTCCTCCTGCCGCTTGGTGTCATGGGTGGACATCGTCGTCATCGTCAGTGGCCAGTCGCGCTGCAGCCGGGCCGCGGCCTCGTGGAACTGCGCTGGCGTGACGTTGAAGCGGTCCGGGTCACCGCCAACCTCGTTGCGGGAGATCAGCCGGGGCCATCGGTAGTAGGCGGTGTCCTCGATTCCCCTGGCCAGCACCGGCCCAGTCGTCTGCTGGAACCGGCTGGCGAACTCCGGGTCGGTCGCCCTGAGCGCGGCCTCCGCCAGCTGCTCCGCCCGCGGATGCAGCCGGACGGGCAACTGCTGTCTGGCCGCGGCCAGCGCGGTGCCGATCGCCTCCTCGGCGGCCGCGGTGGGAGCCTCATCCGGGTAGGTGTAGGCGCGGTAGACCTCGAACCCGGCGGCCAGCTCGGTCAGGACCCGGTGAGTGTCGCCGGCCTCCGCGTCGCCGTCGGGCTCGATGCCGAGCCTGCTCTCGGCCACTCGGGTCAGCCGGGCAATCTCCGAGCCGAACGACGCCCAGGCGATCTCGCGCTTGGCCGCCCTGGCGACGCTGGCGAAGTTCGGCGCGACTGGCTCGGCGTCGTCCCTGCGGGCGAACCGCGCGTACTGCTCGCTGAGCGGTGCCGCCCCCGCCGGGTTGCTGAACAGGCCGCCGACGAGGTAAAGCGCGTCATAGCCGGTGGTTCCGGCCACCGGCCAGTCGGCTGGCAGCCGCTCGGAGAACGCGAGGATCTTTTCCGCGACCACCCATATCCCACCGGTGGCTTCGGCCAGGCGGCGGAAGTAGCCCCTTGGGTCGGTGAGCCCGTCCGGGTGGTCGACCCGCAAGCCGTCGATCAGGCCCTCGTCCACCAGCCGCAGGATGACCTCGTGGGTGGCGTTGAAGACATCCGGGTCCTCCACCCTCAGCGCGATGAGCGAGGTGATGTCGAAGAACCGGCGCCAGTTGAGCTGCGTGCTCTCGGTTCGCCAGCCGGCCAGCTTGTAGTGCTGCGACTCAAGCAGGCCCGCGAGGGGCAGCCGGGCCGTCCCCGGCCACAGCGGCAGCACGTGGCCGAAGTAGCGCAGCACAGGAACGCCGTCGGGGCCGTCGGGCTCGACCGTGAGGTCATCCAGGCACTCCTCGGGCGGGCCGGCCAGGATCGGCAGCAGCATGCGATTCTCGTGCGCGGCCCAGTCAACGTCGAACCAGTGCGAGAACGGCGACTCCCGGCCGTGCTTGAGCACCGACCACAGCTGGCGGTTGAGGTGCTCGGGGGCCGGGACCGCCATGTGGTTCGGCACGATGTCGACGACGATGCCGATGTCGCGCCGCCTGAGCTCGGCCGCCATCGCGCGAAAGCCCTCCTCCCCGCCGAGCTCGGGCCGCACCAGACAGTGATCGGTGACGTCGTAGCCATGCGCGGAGCCAGGCGTCGCCTGCAAGATCGGCGAGAGGTAGACGTGCGTCACGCCGAGGTCCGCCAGGTACCCCGTGATCTCGGCGACGGCGGCGAACCCGAAATCCTGGGTGAGCTGCAGCCGATAGGTCGAAACTGGCTCCCTGCCCTGTCGAGCGGCCACCTGCCCCCCTCTGGTCTCGCCCATCACACTTCCCCCGGAATGGGTAGATCACACGGAGTGGGCCAGCCCTAGATCATGGCGGGCCGGGCACGCCGTCATCAGGCCAGGTAGCCGATTCGCTGCCCGGTTGGCCCCGCCGAGCACCCCCGGCTACGACACCGTGTAGTCTCGGTCAGGTGCCCGGCCTCCCCTGCGGGCCGGAAGGTGGTTATCCCAGGTGAGCGCGGTCAACCTCGAGCGTCCCGTCAGCCCTGTGCAGGAGCGTCCAGCGCCGCAGGCCAGAGCGGGTGCTGTCGTGCGCGCTTATGTGAGCCTGACCAAGCCAAGGATCGTCGAACTGCTGCTCATCACGGCGGTCCCTACGCTCTTCCTCGCCTACAAGGGACTGCCGTCCCTGGCGGTGACGGCCGTCGTGGTCGTGGGCGGCGCGCTGGCGGCCGGTAGCGCCAACGCGCTCAACTGCTACATCGACCGCGACATCGACGAGATCATGCGCCGGACGCGGAGTCGGCCGCTGGTGAGCCACACCGTGTCTCCCCGGGCAGCGCTGATCTTCGGCGTGGCGATCGGCGTGATTTCCGTCGCATTGTTCGCGGCGACCACGAACCTGCTGGCCGCCGGGCTAACGCTCGGGGCGATCCTGTACTACGTCGTCATCTACACGCTGCTGCTCAAGCGGCACACCTCGCAGTCCACGCTGTGGGGCGGCATCTGCGGCGCGGCGCCGGTGCTTATCGCCTGGGCCGCCGCCACAGGAACGCTGTCGTGGGCCTCGGCCGGGCTGTTCGCGGTGGTGTTCTTCTGGCAGCCGCCGCACTTCTGGGCGCTGGCGATCAAGTACAAGGACGACTACCGCAGCGCCGGGATCCCGATGCTGCCGGTCGTCGCGCCGGTGCGCCGGGTGCTGGCCGAGTCGATCGTCCACAGCTGGCTGATGGTCGCCTCGTCGCTGGCGGTCTGGCCGGCCGCGGGGCCGGTGTACGGCGGGGCGGCGACGGTGCTCGGCGGGTGGTTCCTCTACGAGGTCCACCGCCTCCACATCAGGTCCCGCAGCGACGAGGGTGAACGCTTGGTGACCATGCGGTTGTTCCACGTGTCGGTGACGTACCTTACTCTGTTGTTCGTCGCGGTAGCCGTAGGAGTATTCGCTCGCTGAGGGAGTCCTGGCGTGATCATCGTTATCGCGGGGGTGTCCGGTAGCGGGAAGTCCACGGTAGGACCGCTGGTCGCAGGACGCCTGCGCTGGCCGTACGCCGATGCCGACACGTTCCACCCGTCGGACAACATAGAGAAGATGCGGGCCGTGAAGCCGCTCGACGACGCGGACCGGGTGCCCTGGCTGTGGGCGATCGGCGAGTGGATCGACGATCGCACCGACGCCGGCCAGCCCGGCGTCGCCACCTGCTCGGCGCTCAGGCGCTCCTACCGGGATCAGCTGCTGTCCGACCGTCCCGATGTCAACCTGGTCTTCCTCGACGTCAGTCCCGAGGTCCTGATAGACCGGCTGGCCTCGAGGCCGGATCACTTCTTCCCCGACAAGCTGCTGAACAGCCAGCTTGAGACGCTGGAGAAGCCGTCACCGACCGAGCGGCCGCGGGTGCGGGTCATCAACGCGGACGGCGACCCCAACGAGGTGGCGGCGGTGATCATCGCGGCCCTGTGGCCCTATGGGGAACCCGGCTCGACGTAGGCTGTGACGGTGAAGCTGAAGCTGGACCTGCACGACATCTACAACCAGGGCGACGAGATCGAGAAGGCCCTCAAGCGGGTCTTTGACGAGGCCGTGGCGAAGAAGGCCCCGATGATCGAGATCATCCCGGGCAAGGGCAGCGGCCAGCTCAAGAAGCATGTCATCCGGTTCCTTGACAAGAACCCGCCACCTGCTAAGCACTTCCGGGTTGAGAAGGACTCCAAGAACTGGGGTCGGATCTTCGTTCATCTCCGCTGGTTACCGGCGGATCGAGAGCGCCAGGCTCGGCAATCGACGGCCGGCCTGGCCCGTGGGCCGCGAACTGTCACCTGACGCGCGTGTCGGCGATGCCACCCTGCCGCTCGTGCGGATAAGTCCCGAATGGGACGACAATGCGGGTAGGCGCACCGGGCAAAAGGTGCGCATGGTCAGAGTTGAGGCGCGATGACAACCGCATGGACGGCCCGGCTCGTGAACCGGGACACGACTGGCCCGCGCAGCACGGCGGTCGCGCTTGGTGCGCTCTGCACGCTGCTTTTCCTCACGTTTCTTGACAATACGGTTGTCTCGGTGGGGCTGGGCAGCATACAGACCGACCTATCCGCGAGCGTCGCGGACCTTCAGTGGGTGGTCGGCGCGTACGCGCTGACGTTCGCCAGCGTCATGCTGGCCTGCGGGATGATCGGCGACGAGCTTGGCCGCAAGGTCGTCATGCTCTGCGGAGCGGGCGTCTTCTGCGCCGGGTCCGTGGTCTGCGCCCTCGCCCCGAGTCCCGAGGTCCTCATCATTGGCCGCGCGATCATGGGCCTGGGCGCGGCCGCGAGCGAGCCGGGGACGCTGTCGGTGCTCAGGCACCTTTACGCCGACGAGCGGGCACGGGCGCGGGCGGTCGGCATCTGGGCGGGGGTGTCGGGCCTGGCCCTCGCGCTTGGCCCCGTCATCGGCGGCATCCTGGTCGGCGTGTGGAGCTGGCGCGGAATCTTCTGGTTCAACTTGTTCTTCGGCCTGGCGGCGCTGATCGTCGCGGCGCTCGTCGTCCCGGAGAGCTCCGACCCGCACGCCGCGCGGGTCGACACCGCGGGCACGCTGCTCGGTGCCGCCGCGCTGGGCACCTTCGTGTCCGGGATCATCGACGCGGAGACCGACGGCTTCGCCGACCCGGGCGTGATCATCCTGCTGTGCGTCGCCGCCGTCACCACGGTGGCCTTCATCTGGTGGGAGCGGCGGGCCAGCTTCCCGCTGCTCGACCTGAGGTTCTTCCGCAAGCCTGCGTTCGCGATCCCCACCGTGGTCGCCTACTGCACGTACTTCGCGACCTTCGCGATCTTCTTCTTCACCGCGCTGTACCTGGTGGAGGTGGTCAACGCGTCCGGGCTGCGCATCGCGGCGGTCTTCGCCCCGATGACCATCTTGATGATCGTCGCCTCCGTGCTCACCGGCCGGTGGGTGCCGAGGCTCGGCGCCCGGCCGACGATCACCGTCGGCTGCCTCTTCTACGGCGCGGGCCTGATCATCACGAACTTCCTGATCAGCTCGCATCCGAACTACCCCGGGCTGATCGTCACGCTGGCCCTGGTCGGCATCGGGATCGGCGTCACGGTGGTGCCGGTCACCACGTCGGTGCTCAACGCCGTCCCCGCGGACCGGTCGGGCATGGCGGCCTCCGTGGCCAACACCAGCAGGGAGATCGGTGCGGTCACCGGCGTGGCCATCCTGGGCGCGCTGGTCAGCTCGCGCCTCGTGGCCGAGCTGACCACCCAGCTCGGTGCCCTCGGCGTACCGAGCGCGTTCAAGCCAATCATCATCACCGGCATCGAGACCGGCCAGCAGCCGACCCAGGCGCAGCTGTCCGCGTTCGGCCCGGAGATCCTCAAGGTCTACGACGCGGCCTACGCCGCCTTCGCCAGCGGCCTGCACTGGGCCCTGTACCTCTCGGCCGGCCTGGTCTTCCTGGCCGCGATCCTCACCAGTGCCCTGCTGCGAGACCCCGCATCGCCCAGCGATCGCGACCCCGCACCGATGTCACCCTAGGCAACAGCAGTCCCTTATACCCCAGCGCTCGGCTCCCGCCTTCCCGGATTGTGGCCCGGGCGCAGCGGTGCCGCGTGTCAGGTGGTGATGTCGGGATAGGGGAGGTTGAAGTGAGAGAGGTCGGCGCCAAACTTGCGCTGGAAGGCGAGCGGCTCGGCGTAGTCTCGCTCGAACATGGCGATGAACAGGGTGAGCGAGAGGAACGGGTGGACGCCGAGCTCGAAGAGCTTCACGTAGTCGTGGGTCACCAGGGCCTGCCGCTCGACGTCGTCGAACTTGAGCCAGCTGCTTGACTCGCCGCCGTGCACGTTGAGGATGGCGTTGGCCCGCTCGGCCTCCCACCACTCGACCGTCCCGCGGGGATCTGACCGGTACCGCTCGACCAGCTCAGGGTCGCGGTCGATCGTGTAGAGGAACTTGTCAAGCAGGTACTTACTCATCTGGAGCGCCCCCCACTCGCATCGATGCCGCTTGCCGCTTGCGGGTACCAGGTGAAGTAGGCCTCCATCGTGTGGAACAGGTCGAGCGTGTCGGCGTAGTCGGCCTTAACGCCCGCGCCGGCGACGCCCATCATCAGCAGGAAGTCCATGAAGCCGTGGGTCGCGTTGCCCGGCTCCCACAGCGACTCAAGCGACACCTCGCCCAGGGCCTTCTCGATGTCGCCGCTGGCGATCCACTCGACGGCCTTGCGGTCGAACTCCGGGTCCGGCCCGTGCGGGCCGAACTGCCGCGGGCCGCCAAGCTCAAGCGACAGGTGGCCGGTGCCGATGATCGCCACCCGCAGGTCCCCGGGCCACGACTCGACCAGGTCACGGACGGCCTGGCCGAGCTGGACGAAGCGCTTGGGCTGCGGCAGCGGCGGCGCGAAGATGTTCGTGTAGATCGGCACGATCGGCAGGTCCGCCTGCGGCCGCAGCGTGATGATCGGGCAGGTCACGCTGTGGTCGATCCGCAGCTCGTTGCTGAACGCCAGGTCGAAGCCCGCGTCCAGGCCGCCGCGCAGGATGTGGGCGGACAGGTCCTCCTGCCCGGTGAAGAACATCCGCGGCAAGCCGAACTCGCGTTCCTCGTTGTACCAGTTCGCGTCGTAGAACGGCGCCTTGCCCACCAGGAACTGCGGCATGTTGTCCAGCCACAGCTGGTGGAAGTGGTCGCTGCCGACCAGCACGAGGACGTCCGGGTTGGCCCGGGTCAGCGTCTCGCGGAAGGACAGGATCTTGGCGACCCACTCGTCGGCGAACGGCGGCCGGTCCGCTCCGGTCGAGGTGCTCGCTCGGTAGTAGAACGGGTGATGGGTTGATGCGATGACCGCGGCGATAGTAGCCATGGCGGCTCCCGGGGGACCAGAAAACGGGGATCTATTCGGACGAGGGGTCGGCGGGGGGTGTGGGCGGCACGTACTGGGCATTGCGGTCCACTGCCAGGTAGATGTCGCCGGCGATGGGCCTGCGCTGCTCCTCGGCGATCTGCCCGAGCAGCCCGGCGCAGCGGGCCAGCAGCGCGAAGCCGCGCAGCAGGCCAAGCGGCAGGTCGAGGTCGGCGAGGACGGCCCCGCACGTGCCCGCCCCGTTGAGTGGCAGCGTGCGCCCGAGGACGCGCGGGTGGACCCGGCCGATCGCCTCGAACAGCCGCAGGTGCGGTCCGCGCAGGCCCTCCTGCTCGGCCAGGGCGATGAGGACCGGGGTGCGCGGGTCTGCGACCTTGTGCACCGGGTGGCCGAGGCCGGGGATGAACTTACCCGCCTCCCTGGCCGAGCGCACGGCTGACAGGGCGAGCTGGTCGAACCCGTCGTCGTCGGACGGCAGCGCCGGCGCGGAGGCGAGCACCGATGCCAGGAACTGACCCGCGTCCTCGGTCACGCCGAGGTAGCGCGAGCCACCGCCGAGCAGTCCGGCGGCCATCGCGCCCTGCAGGGAATCCGGCGCCGACAGGTAGGTCAGCCTGGCGGCGATCGCGGTCGGGGTGAAGCCGTGGTCGGCCAGCGCGACGAGCACGGCCTCGAACACCCGGACCTGCGACGGGGTTGGCCGCTTCTGCGTCACCATCCACAGTGCGAGCTCGCCGAAGCCGACCTTGCCCATCAGGTCCCCGGCCAGGTCATGGCCAAGCAGGGTGATGGTGTCCGCGTCGGACGCGCCGAGCGAGGTTGGGTACTGCTGGGTCATTGTTGTCCTTCCACGAGCCCCGACAGCCAGCCGCGGATCTCCTCGCCGTGCTCGTCTAGTTCCGGCGGGGCCAGCGGGTAGGACGCCGGGGTCTTGGAGAAGCTGACCGGGTGCCTTACCCCCGGCCGGGTCCTTGCCCCGGTTCCCACGGTCACCACCGGGCTCAGCCCGATTTCCTCGGCGAACGCCACGCCGGCGTCGACCGTGTTGATCGGCCCGCACGGCACGCCGACCGCGATCAGCTCCCTGAACCAGTCGGCGGCGGGCTTGGCGGCGAGCCTGGCGGCGAGCAGCGGGCGAAGCTTGTCCCTGTTGGCGGTGCGACCGGGGTTGGTGGCGTACAGCGGGTCGTCCGCCAGCTCAGGGGCGCCGATTACCTCGCACAGCTTGCGAAACTGCACGTCGTTGCCGGCCGTGATGATCATGTCGCGGTCCGCCGTGGGCAGCGGCTCGTAGGGGAACAGGGAAGGATGAGAATTTCCCATTCGAAACGGCACGGTCCCCCCGGCAACGTACGCGCTCGTCTGGTTGACCATCCCGGACAGCGCCGAGGCGAGCAGCGACGCCTCCAGGTACTGCCCCTCCCCGGTGGCGTTGCGGTGGTTCAGCGCTGCCAGGATGGCGATGGTCGAGTGCAGTCCGGCGATCACGTCGAACACCGAGATGCCCGCGCGGTAGGGCGAGCCGTCCGCGTCACCGGTCAGGCTCATCAGGCCGGAGATCGCCTGCACCATCAGGTCGTAGCCGGGCAGTCGCCTGCCGCCCTCGCTCTCACCGAAGCCGCTGATCGAAGCGTAGATGACGCCCGGGTTGGCCGCCGCGACCGAGTCGTAGTCGAGGGCGTAGCGGGCGAGCCCGCCGGGCTTGAAGTTCTGCACGAAGATGTCCGCGCGCCGGGCCAGGGCCTGGGCCATGGCGACTTCGCGGGGGTCGCGCAGGTCCAGCGAGACGGACCGCTTGTTGCGGTTGATGGCCAGGAAGTAGGTGGAGACGCCGTCCTCGGTCACCGGCGGCATCCAGTTGCGGGTGTCGTCGCCCGCGGGACTCTCCACCTTGATGACGTCCGCGCCGAGGTCGGCCAGCAGCATCGTGCAGTACGGGCCCGCGAGCACGCGGGAGAAGTCCGCCACGAGCAGCCCGGACAGCGGGCCGGGCCTGCTTGCGTCACTCAATTTCGGTAAACCCCTCTATCGTCGACCCGTCCGCATAACGGACAATAGTCCGCTTGCCGAGTATGGTAACTGGCCCGGACGCTCCCACGCCATCAGGAGGGCTCCGTGCCGACCGTCAGCTGTGGAACAGCATGGCACGCCGCCCAGTCGCCGCTGATCGCCCCCGCCGTCGCCAGCAGCAGCGGGAGGTACTCGCCGGTCAGCTTCTCCAGGGACGTCTCCGCGGCGTGGGAGTTGACGTTAAGCGCGGCGATGACCTTGCCGTCACCGTCCCGCAGCGGCACCGCGACCGACCGGATGGCCGGCGCCAGCTCCCCGTCGGTAAGCGCCCAGCCGCGGGCGCGGACCTCGCGCAGCGCGGCCGCGCGCTCGGCCGCCCCGGGCTGCCAGCGCGGCGTTATGCCGGACCTGCTCGGCTCGGCCAGCACCTGCTCGGCCCGCGCGGGCGAGAGCGCCGCAAGCAGTACCTTGCCCAGCGAGGTCGGCAGCGCGGGGAAGCGAGTGCCGATCGTGACCCGCAGGGCCACGATCTTGGGCACCGCGACCCGGGCCACGTAGACGATGTCAGAGCCGTCGAGCTGGGCGATGGACGAGGACTCATGGGTCCTGGCCACCAGCTGCTCCAGGTGCGGCTGGGCGATCTCCCAAAGGCCTCGCGAGAGCACGTAGGACATGCCCAGGTCAAGCACCCGCGGCGTGAGCTCGAAGCCCGTGGCCAGCTGGCGGATGTAGCCGAGTTGCTCGAGCGTGAGCAGGATCCGCCGTGCGGTCGGCCTGGGCAGGCCGGCCGCCCCGGCCACGGCGGCGAGCGACATGGCCGGCTGCCCCGGGCCGAAGGCCCGGATCACGTCGAGGCCGCGCGCTATTGCCTCGATGAAGTCAGGGCTGCTGTCCCGACGAGCCACTGAGCACCTCTCCCACTTGGAGCATCCCTGGCACTGTAGCGCATTCAAGGCCACCTGTCCGCATGCCGGACAGATCGGCCATCAACCCACCTTCATGGGCTGCTCACGGTACTTGACAGCCGACCGATTCCGCGACAATGCTACGATCAGGCCTCATGTGACCGATATTCGGACGTTCGTCCGCAGAGTTTCCTCAAGGTGGAGGGTTTCCTCATGACAGCAGCGACTCCCGAAACAGCGGCACCGCAGCCGGGCCAGCCGGTCGTGCTAAGGAACGGATACGTGCTCACGATGGACGACGCGCACACCGTCCTGACCGGCGCGGACGTGCTGATCAGCGGCGAGCGGATCGTCGAGGTTGGCACGAGCCTGACCGTGCCTGACGGCACGGCGGAGATCGACGCCACCGGTGGCATCATCATGCCCGGCATGATCGACACTCATCGGCACATGTGGCAGACCGCGATGCGCGGCTACGGGGCCGACTGGACCCTGACCCAGTACTTCGTCTACTACTACCTGACCTGGGGCAAGAAGTTCCGCCCGCAGGACTACCACGCGGGCAACCTGCTGGCGGCCATCGAGTCCATCGACTCCGGCGTCACCACCACGGTGGACTGGTCGCACGGCCTGCAGACCACCGAGCACGCCGACGCGGCCGTCGACGCCCTCGAGGCGGTGCCCGGCCGGTTCGTCCTCGCCTACGGCAACATCCACCAGGGCGCGTGGGAGTGGGCGACGACACCGGAGTTCCGCGACTTCTACAACCGCCGCATCGCCGGCCGGGGCGACATGCTCGGCTTCCAGATCGCCTTCGACCTGCCCGGCGTGGAGGGGTTCCCTGAGAAGGCCGCCTTCGAGGTGGCCCGCGACCTCGGCGTCACGGTCACCACGCACGCCGGCGTCTACAACGTCACCGGTGACGCCGGCATCGACCAGATGTACGAGGGCGGGTACATGACCCCGGGCACGGTCTACGTGCACGCCGCGTCGCTGTCCCCCGACTCCTACCACAAGATCGCCGCGACCGGCGGCTACACCTCCATCTCGACCGAGAGCGAGTGCAACGCCGGGCAGGGCTACTCGCCCACCTGGAAGCTGCGCAAGTACGGCATCCCGGTGTCCCTTTCTCAGGACACCAGCGTCTGGTGGAGCGGCGACATCTTCAGCGCCATGCGGGCCACGCTCAACGCCGACCGCGCCATGGAGCACTTCGAGGCGCACAACAAGGGCGTCGGCCTCACCAACCACATCCTGCGGGCCGAGGACGTGGTCGACTACGGGACAAGGGGCGGCGCGAAGGCCCTCGGCCTCGACTCGGCCGTCGGCAGCATCGAGGTGGGCAAGAAGGCCGACATCGTGCTGATCAAGAACGACGACTCGCCGGTCAGCTTCCCGGTCCTGCACCCCTACGGCCACGTGGTCTTCCAGGCCGGGCGGGGCGACGTGCACACCGTCCTCGTCAACGGCAAGGTCGTCAAGTTCGCGCACAAGCTGGTCGGCGTCGACCTCGCGGCGGCCCGGCGGGCGATCGACTCCACGATCGAGTACCTGCAGGCCGAGCACGGGCCCGAGGAGTGGGAGAAGGGCATGCACCCGGAGATTCCCGAGCACGAGTCCCTTTCCAACCCGTACACCTACCGCCAGGACGCCTCGACCTGGAAGGAAGCCGACTAACCCGGTCAGCGTCGCCAGCGATGGGGGGCCGGCCGGGCGACCGGCCCCTCATCGTTCTGCCATCGAAAATCAGGCGTCGGCCCAGATCTCCCCGGCGGTCTCCACCAGGAGGGCGAGCTTCGCCCATTGCTGGTCCTGGGTCAGGTCGTTGCCCTCCTTGGTCGAGGAGAACCCGCACTGGCCGGAGATGCAGAGCTGGCTGACGTCCGCGTACTTGGCCGCCTCCTCGACCCGGCGCTTGAGGTAATCCTTCGACTCAAGCTCGCCCTTCTTGGTGGTCATAACGCCGAGCACGACTCGCTTGCCCTTGGGCAGGTAGCGCAGCGGCTCGAAGCCACCCGACCGCTCGTCGTCCCACTCGCAGAAGAAGCCGTCCACGTTCAGGTTGTTGAACAGCGAGTCGGCGACGAAGTCGTAGCTGCCCTCGGCCGCCCACATCGACTGGTTGTTGCCCCGGCAGGTGTGCACGGTGACGGTGAGGTCGGACGGGCGGTTCGCCAGCGCCTTGTTCATCGTGGCGATGTAGGTCTCGTGCTGGTGGTTCGGGTCACCGCCGATGGCCGCGACGTGCTCGCGCTGCTTCGGGTCGTTGACGTAGGACATCGAGGTGTCGTCGAGCTGGATGTAGCGCGCTCCCAGGTCGTACAGGCGCCGGATCTCCTGCGCGTAGGCCTGGGCCAGGTCGTCCCAGAACTGCTCGAGGTCCGGGTAGACGCCCTTGTCGATCGCCTCGCGGCCGCCGCGATAGTGAACCATGCTCGGGCTGGGGATGGTGATCTTGGGGGTCTGCGCCGCGGACGCGTTGTCCCTCACGAACGTGAAGGCGTCCGCGAAGATGGTGTGCGGCAAGGTGATCGGCGCGACCACGTGCGCGGACGGCGGTGCCCACTCGAAGCTCTTGTCCTTGTTGTGGAACTCCACCTTGATCGTGTTGTCCTGGACCTTGGCGATGCCGCCGAGCTGGTAGATGAAGTCCATGTGCCAGGACTCGCGGCGCAGCTCGCCGTCGGTGGCCGTCTTCAGGCCGGCCTCACCCTGCCGGGCGATGATGGCCCTGATGGCGGCGTCCTCAATCTCCTTGAGCTGGGCCGCGTTGATCACGCCAGCGGCGAAGTCCTCGCGCGCCGCAAGCACCTGTGGCGGTCGCAGCAGGCTGCCGACGTGATCGGCGCGAAACGGTGGACGTGCGTCCGACATGGGGGTGCTCCTTCGGTGCTTTCAATGCTGGTCGCGGCTTTCTCACCGATCCTAGGCGGGGGCGCCCGCTTTCGGCGCGCGGGCCGTCGGGACAACGCCGATGCCAGTGCCCGTGCTACAGGCGAGGGCGGCGGCACTCTGCCTCTTGCCATATACAGTTCATCGATATATACCGAAGGTATGAGCGTTCGTCCGATGCAAGAGGCGACCTTCATGATCCTCACCGCCCTCTCCGGCGGCAGCCAGCATGGCTACGGGATCATCGGCGAGGTCGCGCAGATCTCCGACGGCAGGATCCAGCTGCGCGCCGGGACCCTGTACACGGCCCTCGACCGGCTCCGCGCCGACGGCCTCGTCGACGTCGACCGGGAGGAGATCGTGGACAACCGGCTCAGGCGGTACTACCGCCTGACGGCCCAGGGCACGACCCGGCTAGCCGCCGAGGCGGCCCGGCTTCAGGCCAACGCCAGCGCCGCCTTCGCCCGGCTGCGCCCCGCCACCGGCCCCACCCTCTTCGGCCCCTCGGGGCACAGTCCTTCGCGTCCCGCCACCGGCCCCACCCTCTTCGGCCCCTGGGGGCACAGTCCTTCGCTGGGGGTGGTGTCATGACCTCGGTCCCCGAGCTTGAGCGCGGGTACCGGCGCCTGGTGGCGTGCTACCCGCGGTCGTTCCGCAGCCAGAACGCGGAGGAGATCGTCGCGGTCCTGCTCTCCACCGCCCATCCGGGGCAGCGGCGGCCGGGCATCGCCGAGTCGTTCGACCTGCTGCGAGGCGCCGCCCGGATGCGGATGGGCCTGACCCGCGCGCCGCACAGCGTGGTCACCGCCGTGCGCCTCATGTGCCTCGGCGCGCTGGCCGAGACCCTGACGCTGATCGTCGCGCTGGTGACCCGGGGCAGCATCCGGGCCGCCGCCATCCGCGAGTACCCGCAGTACGCGTCCCAGGTAGCCCAGGTGGTCAATCACGATGTCGCCCTGGACATCGTCGCGTTGCCCACCCTCGCCGCGACCTGGCTGCTGGTGGCCTGGGGCAACGGCCGGGGCAACCAGTGGGCACGGCTCGCGGCGATCACGTTCGCCGTCATGTACACCCTCGTGCTCGGGACGGAGGTGGCGCAAGGCGCGGCCATCGTCGCCCCAGCCGCGCTGGTCACCAGCGGCGTGGCCTGGGCGCTCGGCGTAGTCGCGGTCGTCTTCATCCTCCAGCCCCGGTCCTGGCCCTATTACGAGCGCCATATGTCGACGGTATTACAAGCACCAGACGCCGGCAGTACCACGCGCACCAAACGCCGTCAGCACTACGAGCACCAGCTGCCGGCAGCACCACGAGCACCAGCTGCTGGCAGCACCACGAGCACCTGCTGCTGGCAGTAAACAGCAGCAATGACGCATAGCAGTCGTCGCCAATAGCCAGCAATGCGTCATTGCCCTCACAATAGCGACAGTGATGTCACATTGAGTCTCAAGGCGGATGCCGCTTGCGGAGCCGGCCTCTTCCCGTCACGCGACATTAATCGCCCTGTGCTTGCGGGTGCGTGCTTATTGATCACCTGGTGCTATGCTGCGGTCCGGTAGGCCTGCTGACCTGCCGCTTCAGGAAGCCATCGGCCAGAACGGGCAACGCTTGCCATATGCCCGCGCGTCCTGTGATTGGAAATCTAGCATGCCGAAGCACAGCCTGGATGCCCGTAGAAGCGGTCGGCCAGCCTCTCGAATCAAGGCAGTTTGGGGCGCGCTGAACGGGACTTTCGTTGCCACGATAATTGGAGTGGCCGGGGCAATGGGCGCGGCGCTGATTCCCGTTTACCTTGACTCAAGTCACGGCCACTCCGCGGCATCGGGCCGCGGCTCGACTCGCGGCGACATTTCACACTTCCGCGACTTCCCGCGTCCCCTTGCCGCGCCGCCTCCCCGTGAGGCGCTGCCCCCTGGTGAGGCTCAGCCCGCCGGCAGCACCATCTATCGCGAGCACGTCCCCTGTCGCCGGGGCTTTACCCACAGCCCGGGTACCTACCTCCAGCATCTGGACGCCAGCCAAAGCTCGACTGGCGGACAACGCCCCAGTGGCCCGGCTGGCTACGGCTGTCGGCACCTGTCCCGCCGTCCGCACGGCACCGACGGACCACGCCCCGACTCCCAGGCGCCATCGACCTAGTGCGGTATCGACTCAGTGTGGTGTCGACTCAGCGTGGTGTCGACTCAGCGTGGTGTCGACTCAGCGTGGTGTCGGCCCAGTGCGGTGTCGACTAGTGCGGTGAGGCCACCGGGCTGGTTATCGTGAACCCGTAAGGTTAGGGAGCGATGAACCAGGCCATCACCGGGTTTCACCACGACGCGGAAGGCGACTGGGTCGCCGAGCTGTCCTGTGGGCACAACCAGCACGTCCGGCACGACCCGCCGTTCATGCAACGGCCCTGGGTGGTCAGCGCGGCCGGACGCGAGGAGCGGATCGGGACCCTTCTGTCGTGCCCGCCGTGTGATCGGGCCGAGCTCCCCGAGGCGATCCGGCCGGTGCGCTCGAGTCCCGAGTGGAACGAGCACACCTTGCCGCCCGGGCTTGTGCGCGCGCACCAGCTGGCCGTGGGCACCTGGGGCAAGCTCGTCGTTCACGAGGGAGCCCTCCAGTTCTCCCTGAAGGGCGAGGCACCGTTCAGCGTAAAGCTGCGGGCTGGCTCCCCAGCTCAGGCGATCCCTCCCGGGGTCTTCCACGAGGTCAAGCCGGCTGGGCCGGTCCGCTTCTCCATCGACTTCTACACCGTCGACCGGAATGTCCCTCCTCCCGCGGCGGGCGAGGCAGGCGGGGACCCCGCCTGCTGGGCCGGGCTGCTCTGCCCCGAGTGTGGCGCGGTACTCACGGAAGATCCGCACCGCCGCGACTGCTCCGCCGCGGGCACCCCGACGAGCGGCCATGAATAGCCGAGAATCCTCGGCGGTCCCTCCGGCCGCTCCGGCGATCAGTGAGCTCGCGGCCGCGCTCACGATTGGCCCCACCGCAGCGGTGCCGCACCGCCGACGCGCGATCTTGCCCGCGCTGTCACAGCACTGCTGCCTGGGTTTACCCGATGACGCATCGCGGACATTAGCCCACTACAGCGCTGCCGCATCGCTGTCACGCGCCCACAGCATGGTCCTGTCTCGCGACCCAGCCCTCAGCCGCCGCCGGGGCCGTCATCCCTCCTGATCAGTCTCGGAAGAACCGGCCCTTGCCAGGCAATCCCTGATGAGCTTGGCCGCATCTGCCGGCGAAATAGTGCTCACATCAATCTTCACGGTGTCAAGCGCGTCGTATAGCGGTATACGCGCAACGCTACGCCCTATGATGTCCGGTTCCCGTTCTCCCCCCGCGACGTCACGGCTCAACCTTTCCGACAGGGCCTATTCAGTGCTGATGAGCGAGAAGCAATATATTGTGCAGTCGTCATGGTTCAGCCTGGCAATTAGATCGTCCAGTATTTTCTGCTCATGAAGCACCCAGCAGAAGATAACGTTCTCGAACTCCGAGCAATCGAGGAAGTTGTTGAGCAGGTGGGAGATATTGCCCTCCACCAGCCTCTTCGTTTCTTCGGTGACCACAAACGGACGCATATCCCAGCACCAGTCGCCGTCAAGGAACACGTTCCGCGGGAGTATTCTCTGCAATTCACGGCACGTTGCGGTCTTACCAACGCCCGCCGTGCCGCCCACGATGATGAGATTTTTCATAAACCTAGCATCTCATAGGCGATCGTCCAGGATTGCTCATCTGTCGCGATTGCCACACGAGGCGAACGGCCACCCGACTAATCCGAGGGCAAGCCAACCAGGAGCGCAGGACACGCAGCGTTCTGGACCTGCAGCAAGGCCGGGCGGCGCTGGCCAAGATCCGCTGTCTCGCCTAGGACGCGTGAGGGATTGTGAGAGATGGCCCCCATCACAAGCCGCAGGGCCATCTCTCACACTTGAGAAGATGGCCCTGACCTGCGATCTTGCTGGCGCACTCGGAGGGACTCGAACCCCCAACCTTCTGATCCGTAGTCAGATGCTCTATCCGTTGAGCTACGAGTGCAGGTTGCCTGGCTAGTCTACGACACTTCGGGCGGCGATCGGGCCATCTAAGGGGCGCGGGCCGAGCTTTCGTGGCCCGAGGGCAGGTGGGGTGGGGACGATCCGGGAGACCCGCCGGCCGGGTGCCTGGTCGAGCGACCGGGCACCCGGCCATGGCCGTCGGGGACTCACCGACGGTTGCTTGCGCAGGTCCGGTGTTGCCGTAGCCGAGGCGGGTCACCGGGAGCTTGCCCCCGATCAGGAACTCGCCCGAGGCCTTGGCGGGCTGAGCCAGGGTAGTCATGTCGACTCCTCCTCAGGTTTTCGAAACTGTACGTTCAGTTCATCATTGGACAAATGATCATTCTTCCCCTCGGCCCCAGGATCGTGACGGCTGCCTGCCCGCCCGGTCGTCCACGCCTAGGCCAAACGACTGCGGATGTCCGTTGACGTGCCCTCTCGGGCGGAGACCTCAGACCGAGGCCGTCGCTACGCGGTTAATCGGGCCGTTTTTGCGGCTGTCGCGGTACAAGTCGCGGTACAGGTCCCAGCATTCAAAATTCCGTCGCCTGCCTTGGGACCAGATCGGCGATCTGGCCGCCAGCGGATTCGCGCCTGCCTGGCGAGGGGACCACTGACCTGGGACGTTGAGAATGCCAGCCCTCCAGGATCAACCGCAAGGCCCCAAATGATGACCGGCGATTCCCCACCGTCGGTCGAGGCTGACTGACGGAGGTATGGACGGGTGGGGATCTACCGGGCGAAGCCTCGCGCACGGGAGCGGGTAGGACAGTTCTTCCGCGGGAGACGATTGCTTGCCGCGTCGACGACAGCGGTCGTGATGCTCGCGGGGGCAATCGGCGTGGGCGCCGCGAGCGGGCCGATCGGCCCGGCGGTGAGCATTCACGGGACGAGCAAGATCTGCGGCAACGATGCGCACATCGACACGGTGGAGCGCGTCGACATCCGCAATAACGACGACAGCAACGCCCCGTTGTGCCTGACCGTCTGGTATCACAAGCCAAACTTCCAGATCACGACCTCGATGGTGAACTCGGACTGGGGAGCGTTTCCTAACGCCTTCATCGGCTGCGAGGTCAGCGTCTGCAGCCCGCACAGCGGGCTCCCCATGCGGCTCAGCAACGTCAAGGCGGCCACGTCAACCTGGCACTACCACCCGGGCAGCGGCAGGTTCGTCGGCAACGCCGCCTACGACATCTGGTTCGATCCCAAGCCGATCACCAGCGGCCAGGTGGACCACGGTACCGAGATCATGCTCTGGCTCGACTGGAAGGGCGTGGGCGCCCCGAACGGCATCCCGGTCTACATCGACGGCACGTGGTGGGACCTGTCCTACTGGATCGCCAACCATGGCGGCCGCACGTGGAACTATGTCCGGTTCTGGCGACTTGAGCCGACACTGAGCGTGAACCTGAACCTCAAGAACTTCTTCTCCTACACGGAGACCAGGCACCTGCTGAGCTCCCGGTGGTACCTGACGGCGATCGAGACCGGGTATGAGATCTGCCGGGGCGGCTACGGCACGCACACCCTGTGGTTCTCGGCGAGCGTCACGCCCTGGCGGGTGCCTGTGCCGCCTCCGGCTCGCAAGCCCAGGCCGACGCCAACCATCCCGCCCGCGCCCAAGCCGAGCAACCTGCCGACGCCAGCCCCAGCGACGAGGCCGACCTCAACGCCGACGCCGACGCGCACATCGCCAAGCACGCCTGCCTCGGCGCTGGTCAGCGCTAGATGGCCGCGGGAATCTTGGCGATGGCAGCGGCCCAGCCCCCGCTCATGATGCGGCGGGCCGCCGACTGGTACGGGTCCTCGGGGCTGAAGCCCTCGTGGAGCAGGAACAGCCGGGTGCCGGTGCCCTCGGCCTCCAGGGTGAAGGTGACCGTGGAGTCGAGCGAGCTGCGGTCATCGGGTGCGGCTCGCCAGGCGATGCACAGCATCTTCTCCGGCTCGAAGTCGAGGACCTCACAGTGGCCAGTGCCACCGAATCCGGCCGCTGGGATCGGGAAGCCCTGGAAGGTGAACTTATGCCCGGCCTGGAGGCGGAAGTCGTTCGGCATCAGCCAGCGGGCGATGAGCTCGGGCTCGGTGATGGCCCGCCACACCTTCGCTGGCGGGTGGGGCAGGAACTGGTCTACCCGGATGACCCCGGGGTCGTCGGTCACATCTCCTCCAGGACGTCGCGCAGGGACCGCAGTCGCTCGCGCCAGAACTTCTCGTACGGATGCAGCCATTCATCGAGGTCGGCGAACGGCCGCGGTTCCAGCTGGTAGTGCCGCTCCCGGCCGACCTTGCGCTCGCTGACCAGCCCGGCCGCGCGGAGCACCCGCAAGTGCTCAGACAGGCTCGGCCTGCGCATGTCGAAGTGCGACGCGAGGTCGCTCACCGTGCGCGGCCCCGCCAGCAGCAGGCTGAGCACCTCACGCCGCGGTGGGCTGGCCAGGGCGGCGAACACGTCGTCGGATGCGGTCACGCGCCAATAATAGGTAGGAGATTTCCTACCTGTCAAGCGTAGGTAATCTCCTACCTATAGCGGGCCGGAGAGTCCGGCCAGGGCGGGCTGCTCAGTCGAACACCTGGCCCATGTTGCGAATCCGGTCCGGATGCCGGCGCAGCAGGAAGGCCAGGTACACCAGGCCCAGGACATACCAGATGCCGACAGCCAGGCCCGCGTAGCTGATCGGGCTGGGCAGCGGGTTGACGAACTTGAGCACCGACGATCCGACGCCCAGCGCCGCGGCAAGCACCGGGACGAGGATGAGCGCCCCGATCGCGGGCAGCACCAGGTGCAGCAGCCAGTTGAACTCATCCCGCCGGTGTCGCGTGTAGAAGCCAATGCTGGAGAGGTTGATCACGATGTAGATCCCGATCATCACCGCGGACAAGATCGTGGCCAGCAGCTGGAACGCGGTCGCCGGCCCGTAGCCGAGCGCCAGTGGCAGGGCGATGACCAGGGTCAGCAGGGTCTGCGTGACGATCCCCACGACCGGGGAGGAGTACCGGGGGTGCGTGCGCTCGAACGCGGCAGGCAGCAGCCTGATCCGGCCCATGGCGTACCACGTCCTAGTGGCGGCGATGAGCGCCGAGTTGCCGTTGGCGAAGAACGAGTTGATCACGGCGATGAAGACGACGACCCAGCCAAGGCCCCACATCTGCCGGGCGAACAAGATCCACGGGCTGCCGCCGCCCAGGCCGCCGTAGCCGGCCATGTGAGCTGGCCCGACGTAGGCGGACGCGGCCAGGGTGGTGAACAGGTAGATGATCCCGATGATCAGGCAGGAGAGCAGCACCGCCCGCGGCACCGCCCGGCGCGGCTCGCGGGCCTCCTCGGCCAGCGGGGCCGCCGCCTCGAACCCGACGAACGCGAGCAGCACGTAGACCGACCCGCCGATCAGGCCGGGCGTGCCGGTGAATCCCTTGACGGTGGCGTACTTGAGCGAGAACACGGACAGGGTGAGCCCGCCCGCCGTGGCGTGCGCGAACAGCCAGATGGACAGGGCCAAGAACACGGCGATCTCGAAGGCGCCAAGGATGATGCCCGCCCTGGTGCCGAGCTTGACTCCCCAGAAGCCGAGCATGGCCGTGAGCGCCGCGGGCACCAGCATGAACACGATCCACATCGCCTGGAAGTTCCAGCCGAACTCCTGGTTGAGTATCGTGCCCATGAAGTAGCCGATGAGCAGGTTGACGATCGGCCCAACCAGCCCGGTGATCAGGGCGTATCCCCATCCCACCAGGAAGCCGACGATCGGGTGCAGGCCGCGGGCCGGGTAGGTGTAGATGCTTCCCGCCGACGGCAGGTGCCGCGCGAGCTGCCCCATCGAGGTGGCGATCACGAGCGCGGCGACGAGGGTCAGCAGGACCGACAGCGGCAGCGCCCCGCCCGCGTACACCGCGCCGACGGCGAGTGACGTGGCGACCGAGGCACCGGGGGCCATGAACGTCACGGACTGGAAGACCACGCCAGGCAGGCCCACCGCGCGCTTGGCCAGCCCGCGCCCTTCGCTCCCGCCCGCCGGCGGAGAAGTCGTGCTGCCGTGCGTTTCAGCCGGTGTCATTGAGTAACCCCCTCGTCACGGCAGCCAAGCCGGCGCCGCGTGTATTTCAGACCAAAAATATATACTTATGTCCGGAGTGCGAGCGCCGCACCAGGTGGCTGAAGTGCCTGGTCAGAGGGGATCAAAAGCGAGGTACGCGAGGGTGTCACGAGCGAGGTATGCCGAGGCGCGGCGGGAGGGGTGCGCCGCGTCGCCGGGTCGCGGCCCGCGCTCAGCGACCCTGGTTCCTGACCGCCTCTGCCCCGGCCGCGGCGGCCTCTGGGTCGAGATAGCGCCCGCCTGGGGTGACCGGCAGGAAGGCCTCGTCGAACTCGTAGAGCAGCGGGATGCCGGTCGGGATGTTCAGCTCGACGATGTGGGCGTCGCTGATCCGGTCCAGGTGCTTGACCAGCGCCCGCAGCGAGTTGCCGTGCGCAACCACCAGCACGGTCTTGCCCGCGGCCAGGTCAGGCACGATCGCGTCGTACCAGTAGGGCAGCAGCCGGGCGACGACGTCGCGCAGGCACTCGGCCCGCGGGCGCGCCTCGGGCGGCAGGCCCGCGTACCGCGGGTCGCCCGAGGTGTCCATGGGGTCACCCGCGGGGACCGGTGGCGGCGGGACGTCATAGGACCGCCGCCACAGCATGAACTGCTCGTCGCCGAATTCCGCCCGCACCCCGGCGCGGTCCCTCCCCTGCAGTGCCCCGTAGTGCCGCTCGTTCAGCCGCCATGACCTATGCACCGGCAGCCAGCTCAGCCCGGCCGCCTCGAGCAGGATGTTCGCGGTCTGGATGGTGCGGGTCAGCACGGACGTGTGCACCACGTCCGGCCGCAGCCCGGCCGCGGCCAGCATCCGGCCTGCGGCGGCCGCCTGCCGCCCGCCGCTCGGGGCGAGCGGGACGTCCGCCCAGCCGGCGAACAGCCCCTTGGCGTTCCACTCGCTCTCGGCGTGGCGCAGCAGCACCAGCGTGCCCACGTCCGCTCCACCCGCGTCGGGCCTGCCCACCTTTGCCATCCTTTCACCAGCCCGTTCGTCCGCCTTCCTGGCGGGGCCGGCCCTCCGTGAGCCCCGGTAGCCGAGGTCTCCGTTACCTAAGCGTTATCAAAAATCTTCTTGTCCAATGGTATGACCTTATGCCAGCCTGGAGTGATTCGGTGCACAACATTCACACGGCCGTCACAGAGCTCGCGGAAGGAGGCCCCCCATGCGCAGGGACCCGGCGGTCCAGACCGCTCCTGGCCCGTGGGCGGCCCGGGCGGTCGCTTACCTGTTTCACGGCCGACACGACGTCGCGACGGCCGTGCTACCTGGACGGCGCGGCAGTGCCCTGGCGTCCATGAAAGCGTGATGAAATTGCTCGAAGATTCGACAGCGGTCAGGGCGGACGCAGCGGTCGGCTCCGGCACACGGCGATGGCTGTACGTGAGCTTGCCCCTGCTCGTCAGCTTCGCGGTGGCACAACTCGTGAAGACGTCCCTGGGGATCGTCGTCGCGAGCCCTGAGTTCGTTGCCCGATTCCACGTGGGGCCGCACTCGTCGGCCGCTGGGTGGGCGTCCAGCTCCTTCCTGTACGCCTACGGCCTCGCCATGTTCCCCTGGGGCTACACGGTCAAGCGCATCGGCCCCAGGCGGGCGATGCTCATCGGCAGCGGCATCTGGGTGGTCGCGCTGGCCGTCACGCCCTTCGTTCACACCATCCCCGAGCTGTACGGCTCGCGGATCCTGCTCGGCATCGGCGAGGCCTGCTTCTACCCGGTGGCGCACACCCTCACCGCCCGCTGGTTCCCCATCCAGGAACGCGCCCGCGCGAACGCGTCGTGGCTGTCGGGCATCTTCATCGGCTCGACGATCGCCTCCTCGGTGACGGCCATCTCGCTGACATCACTCGGCTGGTCGGGCGCCTTCTACCTCCAGGCGGGCATCGCACTCGTCCTGGCCTTCGGTGTCACCTTGCTGCTGATCAGGGACGACCCGCGCAGCGCGAGCACTATCGCCTCGGCTGAGGTCAGCCACATCGAGGACAACAGCTACGAGAACACGACCCTCATCCCGAAGTCAGGCCATGAGTCGCCCTACCGCAACTACAGGTACTGGCTGACGATGCTGATGTACCTGGGCACGAACATCCCGTTCTACGGCCTGGTGACCTGGCTGCCGCTGTACCTGAAGGACCAGCGGCACATCAGCTTCGGCATGGTGGGCGTCATCCTCACCGCGGCCAACGCGCTGTCGATCCTGGTCATGGTGGGCGTGAGCGTGTGGTCGGACCGGATGATGCGCCGCGCGGGGATCGCCGCGATCGGCTTCACCGTCGAGGGCATCGGCATTCTCGGTGCCGTCCTCTACCCGGACAACACCCTGGTCGTCGGCATCTGGGTCTTCCTCGGCCTGGCCGGGAACGCCTGGTGCATCGTGGCCAACTGGGGCCTGCTGCACAGCCTCATGCCAACCGATCAGGCCGAGCACTCAAGCAGCGTCTTCTCCAGCCTCACGAACCTGGTCGGTGCGGGCGCACCGGCCCTGCTTGGCTGGATGCTGAGCACCACCGGCAGCTACACCCCCGGATTCCTGCTGCTGGTCGCGACGATCGTGGTGTCGATCGGCTGCTGCGTGGTCCTGATACCGCAGCGGTACTGACGCTTTCCCCTGACGGCCGACGGCGCGGGGGGCGGGGGGGATAGGTACCCCCCCCCCCCCCCGGGGCCA
>Ga0335075_10000453_pt1 | contig 73129 bp, 73 predicted proteins | sample Lox_Sample_24_FD_206723 | JGI IMG/M metagenome (GOLD analysis project Ga0335075, IMG submission 206723) | Soil microbial communities from Loxahatchee National Wildlife Refuge, Florida, United States - Lox_Sample_2.4 | ecosystem: Environmental > Terrestrial > Soil > Wetlands | place: USA... | reverse complement strand
GCAACAGCAGGCAGAGTCGGCCGGCGCCATGTTCACTCTCGACGTGGTCGAGCGCGTCGAACATTCGGCTGGCGGCTTCACCGTGATCGCCGCCGCCGCTCGCCACAACGCCAAATCGGTCATCGTCGCGACCGGCTCAACAAGAAAGGCGCTCGGCGTTCCCGGCGAGTCGGAGTTGCACGGCCGGGGTGTGTCGCATTGCGCTTCATGCGACGGCCCCTTTTTCCGCGACAGGATCGTGGTCGTGGCTGGCGGCGGCGATTCCGCCTTTGACGAAGCGGAACTGCTCGCCGAGGTGGCAGCCGAGGTTCTGATCGTCCATGCGGGTTCCGCACCCACAGCGCAGAAGCAAAGCGTCGAGCGCGTCGCGCGTCTGCACAATGTTCGCTGTCTCGGCGAGAGTCGTATCGCCGCCATCGAAGGAGAGGCCGGGGTCGAGGCTGTCATCGTCGAAAAAGGCGGACGGTCCCTCCGCCAGCCCTGCGCTGCCGTCTTCCCCCAGGTGGGCCTGACCCCGAACGGCGCCTTCTTGGGCGCACTGGTGGAACGAGACGCGCGCGGGGGTATTATCGCGGACGCAGCGTTACAGACCCTGACCAGGGGCCTGTTCGTCGCCGGCGATCTGCGCAGCGGCTGCCACGCGATGCTTGCCTGCGTCGCCGGCGACGGCGTCGCGGCCGCGCTGGAGGCGTTTCGGTACCTGTCCGCTGCGGCCACGGCCACCAGATGAGCGCCCCGCCGGTACCGCCCGCCGACATTCCGCCGGCGCACGCTTTCCCAAGTGCGGGCAGGGCGTGGTATGCCGTCATCCTCATCGCTGCCGTCTCGATGATGTCGAATATCGATCGCGGCGTGATCAATCTGGTCGTCGGCCCGATCAAGGAGAGCTTCGCGCTGTCCGACACGTCGGTCGGCCTGCTCGTCGGCGCGGCCTTCTCGATCTTCTACTTCGCCTTCGCGCTTCCGATGGCCCGGCTCGCGGACCGTTACAGCCGCAAGGCGATCCTCCTCGGCGGCCTGACGGTCTGGAGCGTCGCCACCTCGCTTTGCGGGCTGGCGCAGAGCTACTGGCAATTGTTCGCCTTCAGGGCGGTCGTGGGCGCGGGGGAATCGGTCAAGGGCCCCTGCTCCATGTCGATGATCTCCGACCTGGTGCCGCGGTCGCGGCTGCCGCGCGCCTTTGCCATCTACAATTTCGGGATCGCGGCGGGGATGAGCGGCGCGCTGATCATCGGCGGGCTCCTCCTAAAATGGTTTGGAGATTCCCCGCCGGTCCATCTTCCCTTCGGAATCGTCATCGAGGGATGGCACAAGGTCTTCCTGATCTGCGGCATACCAGGGCTGCTTCTCGCCTTGCTCATGGCCTTCACCGTGAAGGAGCCGATCCGGCAGGGCAAGCTGCGGCCGGACCAGCCTTCGATCGCGGAAGTCGCGCGCTATTTCGGCGCCAATGCAAGACTCTACGTCCCGCTTCTTCTCGCGAGCGCGATCGAGGCGATCGAAGTATTCGGCTTCATGACGTGGCGCCCTGCCTTCTTCGAGCGCACTTATGGCTGGCCGCCCGAGGTAACGGGACCGTTGTTGGGCTCGGTCATGCTGGCGGCAACGCCGATCGGCCTGATCCTCGGGACCATTCTTGTCGAGCGGATGGACAAGCGCGGCGGCAGCGACACCCTGGTCCGCTTCTGCCTGATCGCCCGGTGCATCGCGCTGCCCCTCTCCATCGCCACCTATCTCATGCCGACACCCTGGCTCGCGCTCGGCCTGACGATGGCCTGCCTGATCAGCTTGTCGATGGCCTATCCAGCGCAAGGCGCCGCGATCCAGATCGTCACGCCCAACGAAATGCGCGCACAGGTCAGCGCGGTATTCCTCTTTTCCGTCAGCGTGATCGGCGGCGGCTTCGGTCCGGCGGCGATCGGCCTCATCACAGACCAGATATTCCAGGACGAAAGCATGCTCCGCTACTCGATGCTTCTCTTCGCCGCACTGATGGAGCCGGTGGGCCTGTTTCTCATTTGGATTGCGATGTCTGCTTATGGTCGTCGCGTGCGCGAAATCGACAGCGCGGCAGGTGGCTCACCGAATAGTTTACCCGCTTCAGGTCGAGGATAATATCTCTATAAGTCAAACTCGCACCACATCCTATTCTGCTCGTTTAATTGATCGACTCGTTACTTACGAGTTGTAACGATCGCGCTTATCCTCGAGATTTCAACCGGTCTTTACTTTGGAATATCGGATAATCGGATGCATAACATAGCAAACCAAGATTTTTCCGATACTCAATACTTGGGTAACAGCATCGAACCACGCGCCACAGCATAACAGATCCGTCCGGCCAGACGGGGCGCGCGGCCAAGCTCGAGGGGAGGAAATATGATCAACTCACGATATCTGAGCGCAGTGTCGGCTTCGGCACTCTTCTGCGCGGCGGTGCCGCCCGCAATGGCTGCCGGCCACGCGCAACCGACCGACACCGAGAATGCGACACCCGCGCCTGCCGCGGCCGAGCAGGAGGACGACACCACCATCGTCGTCACCGCACAGCGGCGCGAGCAAAGCCTTCAGGATGTGCCCGTCTCGATGTCGGTGCTGAGCGGCGATACGCTCGGGCAGCGCGCCATCGTGTCGCTGCCTGACCTCGCGAGCCAAGTCCCGAACTTCATCGTCGTGCAGACCGCATCGTCGGACCAGATCCAGCTCCGCGGCTTTGGCGCCGGGACGAATCCGGGCTTCGAGCAGGCCGTGGCCACCTTTGTGGACGGCGCCTATCGCAGCCGGGCCAGATCGTCGCGTGTCGCCCTGTTCGATGTCGAACGAGTGGAGATTCTGCGAGGACCGCAAACGCTTTTCTTCGGCGCGAACGCAATCGCCGGCGCGGTCAGCATCACCAGCCGGCGGGCGGGCCGCGACATGGCGGCGAATGCGAGCGCCTCCTATGCCGTACCCGACGGCGAATATAATCTCGAAGCGGGCATCTCGCTGCCGATCGCCGAAGGCCTTGGTGTGCGGGCGGCGGGCCGCGTCTACGGCATGGACGGCTATATCGAGAACCGGCGCTTCGGCACGGACGGCCCCGACGGTCGGACGCGGCAGGGGCGGCTCTCGCTCAATTACGAGAGCGGCGGCTTCTCGCTCGCCGCGCGCTACGACATTGCGCGGGTCCGCGATGACGGCACCCAATATGAGGCGCTGAACTGCCCGCCGGTCGGCCGCGCGGCGGCGGGACTTTGCGCCCGGGCGCTTGCGGCTTTTCCCAATCTCGACGACGACCTGGACCGGGTGACCGATCAGGGTACCGACACATACAGCAATCTGAACCTGGACGAAGGCGTTCTCGTAGCGCGCTACAATTTCGGTCCGGCCTCGATCGTGTCGACCACAACGCTGTCCGAGCAGAATGCCGAAGTCCGCTCGGAGCTCGGGCCGCTTCCCGGCCTGACCGTCCTGGGCACGACGCAGTTCATCCCGGCCCAGCTCAACGAGCAGGCCCACCAGTTCGCGCAGGAAATTCGTGTCCAGTCGGAAGCGGACGGTCCGTTCAGCTACATGCTGGGCGGATATTATGAGAAGCAGCGGCTCGGTGTTCAGGGAATCGCCGGCAACTATTTCCTCGCGTTCGCAACCTTCCCGCCGCTCGCCGGACTTGTCCCGGCCAATACGCGCGTCATCTCCATCACCGATACGCGCATCCGCACCGAGACGCTGTCTGCCTTCGCGTCCGTTACCTTCCGACCGATCGAGCCGCTGAGCATTACGGGAGGCCTTCGTTACTCGCGGGTCGAAAAGTCCGGGACGCGTGGGGCCACGTTCGGTACGGGCGGATACTTCGCCGACGAGAATGCCGCTTTTGTGCCCTTCTCCCCGGCAATCCAGGCCGCCGCCTCGACGACGCTCAATGTGCCGACCCGCGCCTTCCCCGTCGGCCGATTTGTCGATGATGCCTGGATGCCATCGGTCATCCTGCAATATGAATTCAACAACCGGGCCATGGCCTATGCCTCCTACACGAGGGGATTCCTCGCCGGAGGCTATGGCGGCACGACGCCGGACGTCTTCGACCCGGAATATGTCGATGCTTTCGAAATCGGCGCCCGGGCCCAATTCTTCAACCGGCGGCTCGCGCTCAACATCGCCTTCTTCCGAAGCGACTATGCGGACCTGCAAGAGGCGTTCAACACGGTGACTCAGGCCGGCACGACGCTGCAGGTCATCGCGAATGTCGCCGATTCCCGTTCCGAAGGGATCGAGTTCGGCGCGAGCCTGCGCGTGACCAATGCGCTGACCTTGCGCGGGGACGTTGCCTATCTGCGGTCCCGCTATCTCGAATATCCCAATGCCCCGTGCAACCCGATCGAAGCCGTCGGCCGACCGGTGCCGTGCACGGTCGATGCGGCGGGGCGGACGCGGGCCTATGCCCCGGAATGGAGCGGCTCGTTCGGTGCCGACTATCGCATCCCGGTTGGCGGCAACCTGGAGTTGAAGGCCGGCGCGACGGTCCGCTTCACCTCCTCCTACTTCACCCAGACGCTGGTCAGCGACTTCGTCCGGGTGGATGGGTATGCCAAGCTGGACGCCCAGCTCAGCCTCGGTGAGATGAATGACGGCAGGTGGACGATCGCGTTGATCGGCCGGAACCTGACCAACACCGACAATGCGGTCTTCTTCACCTACATGCCCGGCGCCGTCGGCTCGGTGATCGGCCAGGCCGATCGCCCCAGGTCGATCGCGCTGCAAGTCACAGCGTCATGGTGATGGCGGAAATCGGGACATACGTCTCCTCCACTGGACGGGGGCCGCCTTGCGCGGCTCCCGTCTCTTTTCCGCGTCCCGAGCGCACCTCTTCACTGAACCTTTCCGGCCGGGAGTAAGCCATGCGGCTCGATCATCACCTGATTTCCTGTGACGACCATCTCGACCTGGACCAGCTTCCCGCGGATCTCTGGACCAGCCGTCTGCCAGCGGACCTGCGTTCGCGCGCACCCCAGGTCGAAACACGCGACGGCCGGGCTGTCTGGGTCTGCGAAGGTGAGGTATGGGGGTCATGGTCGGGGGACGCGCCGCCGCCGAGCGGCCCCAAGCCGGCCTTCACCGCCTTCGACCGCGGCAATGTCGCGCCGAGCGAGCGCCGCGCCGCGATCCCTGAACTGCGGCTGGCCGACATGGACCGGGATGGCGTCTTCGCCCATGTGATCTATGGACCGGTCTTTTCCATCGTCCATCCCGAAGCCGAGGTCAGGGACGCTTGCTATCGGGCCTATAATGACTGGCTGGCCGACTTCTGCAGCATCGCGCCCGACCGGCTTCTTGGCGTACCGATGCTGCCGCCAAATCCGGAATCGGCCGCCACCGAACTCCGGCGGCTGATCGACAATGGCGCGTTCCGGCAGGCAAACCTCCAGATCGCCGAGGTCGATCCGCCGATCCGGGACCCGCGCTGGGAACCGCTGTTCGAGATGTTCGCCGAGAGCGGCTGGGTGCTCTCGTTCCATGTCGCGGTATTCCCGAAGAAACTCGGCATCGCCTATGATCCGCACAAGGGAAGCCCCGGCGCGACCTTTTGGGCCGCGAAGGCCTTCCCCGAGCAATTTCTCGATCCGTTCGTCGATCTCTTCGCATTCGGAATATTGGAGCGACATCCTGGCCTGAAGATCGTGATGGCCGAATCGGGCGCCGGCTGGCTGCCATGGCTGGTGGAGGAGCTCGACTATAGGCACTGGCGCCTCTGGGAGGCGGCCGAATATTGGGAAGCCAGGGGCGGCATTCCCCTCGTCACCAAGCCGTCGGAGCTGTTCAAGCGGCAGATATACATCACCTTCCAGCAAAGCCCGGTCGCCATGCGGCTGCTCGAATTTTTCGGCGACAATCTCCTTTGGGCGTCGGACTATCCCCATCCCGACAGCATCTGGCCGAAATCGCACGCCACCATCGCGGAGACGATGGGCCATCTCCCGGCGGACACGATCCGGCGGCTTACCCGGGACAATGCCGCCAGGCTCTACAAGCTCGACCATCTGGTCGAACCGCCCCACTCCCAGCGCGCAAACGCACGCGGAAACTGAAGAAGGGAACCAGCAATGTCCCTGGTTGCGAAGCCGATCCTGCCGAACTTCGGCGCCGAAATGTCAGGTGTCGACCTGATGGCGCCGCTGGCGGCGGCGACGGTGCGAGAGATCCTGAACGCGCAGGACAGATATGGGGTGACCGTCTGGCGCGGCACCGGTCTCGACGATGAGGGTCATGTCGCCTTCAGCCGCCTGTTCGGCTATCTTGAAGGCGGCTCCAAGACGAATGTCGGCCCGCGCCGGCTCAAACATGCCGAGCTGATCGACGTCGGCAATCTCGATATAGACGGCAATATCGTCAGCAACGAGCTCACCCGGGCGCAAAAGCGCGGCGACAGGCTCTGGCATACGGACGGCTCCTTCATCGCCAAACGGTCCGCTTATTCGCTCCTGATGGCCCATGAGGTGCCGACGGAGGGCGGCGAGACCTGGTTCGCCGACACGCGCACGGCCTATGACGATCTGCCACGGCCCATGAAGGATCGCCTCGAAGGGCTCGTGGCGCAGCATTCCTATTGGTGGTCGCGCAAGCAGGCGGGCTTCCCGATCTCGGAGGAAGAGCTGGACGCCAAGCCGGTCGCGCGCCATCCGCTCGTCCATGTCCACAAGGGGTCGGGTCGCAAGGCCCTCTATATCGCCTCGCACGCCCGCGACATCGAAGGCCTGCCGCGCAAGGAAGGCCGTGCGCTCCTGGCCGAATTGATCGCCCACGCCACCCAGCCCCGCTACGTCTTCAAGGTTCGCTGGAATCCTGGCGATCTCGTCTGCTGGGACAATCTCTGCTCGATGCATCGCGGCGGCGAGTTCGACGACGAACGTCAACGCCGCGACATGCGCCGCACGACGGTGCGCGAAGGTCCCGCCCCGGACGTGCCCGACGATCCCTATGCGGAAATGTTCAAGACGTCGGAATTCGCGTTCATGGCCGCCGGTCGGAAATAGGCCGGCGCGCGGGATGTCCGCGCGGCGTGTAAAGGGAGTTTCGCAAGTGACGAGGTGCGCATGACGGATCAGCCAGGACCAGCCGCGCGCCCCGTCGCGCCGCTCGACACCGGTTATGGCTCACCGGGCTACCGGGCCTACCTGCTTGGCGCCCTGGTTGCGATCTATGCGCTGAGTGTGGTCGACCGCGTGCTGCTGGCCCTCGTCCAGGAGCAGGTGAAGCGCGAACTCCTGCTCACGGATTTCCAGCTCGGACTGCTTGGCGGACCAGCCTTCGTCGTGTGCTATTCCCTGCTTTCGGTCCCGATCGCACGTCTTGCCGAGCGCTACAACCGCATCACGATCCTCGCCATCGGGACGGCGGTCTGGAGCGCGGCGACGGCGGCCTCCGGCTTCGCTCAGAATTTCACGCATCTCTTATGGGCCCGGATCGCGGTCGGATCCGGCGAGGCCGCCTGCGTTCCACCGTCCCACTCCTCGATTTCCGACGCCTTTCCGGCGCGACGCCGGGCCCTGGCCTTCGCGATCTACGGCCTCGCCATTCCGATCGGCACGCTCGCCGCCTCCTTCGGCGTCGCCTGGATCGCCAAACATTATGACTGGCGGACCGCGTTCATCATGCTCGGTCTTCCGGGCCTGCTCGCGGCATTCCTGCTGAAGCTGACCGTACGCGACCCGGCGCGCCGCCGCGGCGATGTCCGGCCGGTCGGGTTCACGATCGCCCTGAAGACCCTCCTGAGGAAGCCAACCTACCGGCACGTTTGCGCGGGCGGCGCGCTGCTCGCGATCTACTCCTTCGCGATGGGGCAGTTTCTACCTTCCTATCTGATCCGCTATTTTCAGCTCGACACCAGCACGGCCGCCGCCGCATTCGGCGTTATCTTCGGGATCTCGGTGGCCGTCGGGACCTTCCTCGGTGGCTTCCTGACGGACAGGCTGTCGCCGCGCTATCCCAGGATCATCACCTGGCTGCCGGCCGTCGGGCTGCTCATCGCAACCCCGCTCTTCGCGCTCGCTTTGCTCCAGGGTTCGGCGGCAGCCGCCATCGGCATCCTGATCGTCGCGCCGGTCTTCCACCTCTTCTGGTTCGCTCCTCTGTTTACCGTCGCGCAGAATGTGGCGCCGCCGGACATGCGGGCCACCGCCTCGGCGCTTCTCCTCACGATCTTCAACATGATCGGCTATGGAATCGGTCCGCCTTTGGTCGGCGGCCTGGCCGACCATTTCGGCGCCCGGCGGCTTGCCGAGCAGGGCCTGGACGCGGCAAGCTGCCAAGTGAATGCAAGCCTCAGTCTATGCACCGACGCGGCCGCCCATGGGCTGCGCCTTGCCCTGCTGATCGCATTGGTGTTCATGATCTGGGCGGCGATCCACTTCCTGCTTGCTGGCAGGAGCCTCGACCGCGATCGCGTCGACTAGACTGCGCGCCTGTGCCTGCCTCACGCCAATATTCGATGGTGGAAACACCGACCCTGAAGCTCGCTTATGAGGAGACTGGCCCGTCCGACGGACTCCCGGTCGTCCTCCTCCACGGCTTTCCCTATTCGCCGCGCGCCTATGACGAGGTCGCCGCGTCGCTCGTGACCGAGGGCTTCAGGGTCGTCGTGCCGTTCCTGCGTGGCTTCGGACCGACCCGTTTCCTGCGCAAGGCGACCCTTCGGTCCGGCGAGCAGGCCGCGCTTGGCCGTGACCTGCTCGACCTGGTCGAAGCGCTCGCGCTGCACCGGCCGCTGGTCTGCGGCTTCGACTGGGGCGGCCGCGCCGCGTGCGTTGCCGCAGCGGAAGCGCCGACGCGGATCCGCGGCCTGATCAGCTGCGGCGGCTATAACATTCTCGCTCCGGCAGCGGCGGCACCGGCGGCTCCGGCGATCGAGCATCTGCTTTGGTACCAGAATTATCTCCAGCTGCCCCGCGGACGGGAAATGCTGTCGGAGCGTCGCGAGGAGTTCTGCCGCTATCTCTGGCGAAGCTGGTCCCCGGGATGGTCTTTTGACGAGGAGTGTTTCGCGCAAACGGCGTGCTATTTCGACAATCCAGACTTCGTCGAGACCGTCCTCCACGCCTATCGGCATCGCTTCGGCATGGCTCCGGCGGACGCGTCGCTCGCGGACTGCGCCCAGCGTCTCGAGGCGCAGCCCGACATCGCGATTCCATCGATGATTCTTTGGGGCGACAATGGCCTCATTCCGGGCGTGTCGCCGCGCGATCGCGCGCGTTTCACGGGGCCGTTCGAATTTCGCCGGTTCGAATCCGTCGGCCACAATGTTCCCCAGGAAGCGCCAAAGCTTTTCGCCCAAGCGGTCCGGGATCTCGCAGCGCTCTCACGATGAGCCGGCGCGCATGACCAAGGAAATGGAATGATGGTGTGGAAGCCCTCGATTCTCCTTACCCGCCGCTGGCCAGCCGAGGTGGAGACCCGGCTGCAGGAGCGGTACAGCGTCGTGCTCAACGAGCCGGATGTCCCTCTGACCAGGGCGCAACTGCGCCAGGCGATGCGCGACCATGACGCGCTCTGTCCGACCGTGACCGACATGCTGGATGCCGCCATCCTCGACGTGGAGTCACGCAGAGTGCGTTTCATCGGCAATTACGGTGCCGGCCATCAGCATATCGATGTGGCCGCCTGTCGCGCGCTCGGCATCGCCGTCAGCAACACGCCCGACGTGCTTACCGACGCCACGGCCAATCTCGCCATCACGCTGATGCTGATGACTGCGCGGCGGGCAAGCGAGGGCGAGCGGCTGGTTCGTGGCGGGCGGTGGGAGGGCTGGTCGCCTGTTCAACTGCTTGGCCACGATCTCGATGGACGCATGCTCGGGCTGGTGGGCTTCGGCCGGATCGGTCAGGCCGTCGCGTTGAAGGCGCGCCTGGCATTCGGCATGCGAATCGGCTGGCATGGACGAAATCCCGATCGCCCCGCCGATCCTCGGCTTGACGCAGTCTATTTTGAAACCCTGGACGCGCTCCTGGCCGAAGCGGACATCGTCTCCCTCCACATTCCCGGCGGTGAACAGACCCGCCACTTGATCGATTGCCGCCGGCTGGCGCTGATGAAGCCGGAGGCTATTCTCATCAACACCGCCCGGGGCACCGTCGTCGATGAAAGCGCGCTTGCCGAGATGCTCCGGACCAAGCGCATCGCCGGCGCCGGCCTGGACGTCTACGAGCGGGAGCCAAAGGTGGACCCGGCGTTGCTGGGGCTCGAAAATGTCGTCCTGCTCCCGCATCTCGGCAGCGCCACTTCGGACACCCGGCGGGCGATGGGCATGCGCGTAGCCGACAATCTCGACGCTTTTTTCTTCGGAGGCGCGCCACCAGATCTCGTCGTTTAGCAAGCCGCGGTTGCGCGACCTTGCGGGCCTTATGCCTCGACCGCCGACGAAAGACGGATGCGGGCATTCAACCCGCCGACCCGTCGCGCCTTACGGTCGAAGATGACTGACGATCAGTAGCTCCGCGGTGGACACGAAGGCCTTTACCGGTCCCTTGCGGCCGAACACGACATGCGCGGAATATGCTCCCTCGATCAGCAGAATGAGACCGTCGGTCAGCAGGGCAGCTGAATCCGCTTTCGCCTCCAGGATGATGCCCTGCAGACGCGCACGCAATTGCGCCTTGCAATCGTCAATTATGGCGCGGCCCGGATGGCTTTCATCGCGAAACTCGGCAGCGGCATTTGAAAGGAGGCACCCCCGGAAACCCGGCTCTTCCAATTCGCCGGCCACATGCGCGACGATCGCACGAAGACGCGCGATCGGCTCGGGTCCAGCCGCTTCGATCCGCGCATCGAGCTCGGCCAGGGCTTCGGCCGCAAATGCCTGCAGGCAGGCGGCGACCAGCGCGCCTTTGGACTCGAAGCTTCGATAAAGGCTGGGCTTGGTGACCCCCGCCGAGCAGACGATCTCATCGACGCCCACGGCACGGATGCCACGCTGATAGAAAAGATCCTGAGCCGTCTCGAAGATGCGCGCCGAAGCCTTCCTCGCCGGCCTGACCTCACCATCGCAGGCTCCTTGCGTGCTGGCTTTCCTCATCCCGACCCGTCCGGCTCATTGGCGCTATGTTCCCGCCTATCAGATCGACTCGAGTTGCAAAGGCGAAACTGCGAGATGCGGAGCCCCGGACCCGGAAAAGCTCGATCCGACGGCGCTCGCGTCGGCCCTGGAAACAACCGGCGGATACGCGCGGTATAAGCTTCGTGCCTCGATTGCCGGCAGCCAGGCTGCCACGGCTGCAGTGCCGCAGCGCAAGGAGAAGAAGATGCAACGCGAATATCAGGACGATCTGGTCGTGCTCGGCGTCGCCACGACGGATACACAGGGCGAGCCGATGGGCTTTCCGCCCGAGGCGGTCGGGTTCTTCAGGCTTGGCCTGAGCGACCGGTGAAGGCGGCGCGCGGGGGGGCCGCCCCCCGCGCGCAACCTTATTGCGGCTCTCGACCCCCATTGTCCTCGCGGATTCGGCCCCGGCGCCCCGCGGCGAGCCGGTTGGCCTTCTGCCCCAGGATCAAGGCCGCTCCATGCCGGACCTGCGACGCATCGCGCGCAACCCCCGATCACACGTCCGGCAGTGTCTCGTCGGGAGCTATCGAGCACCGAAGGAGACACGCCCGCTTCGCTCTCCAAACAATCGGGTTATTTCGAACCTATTCGCTTCGTGCTTCGCGCACCATGGCCCAGTCTCCGGGGGCTGCACAAACGCAGCGCAAGGAGACGAATGATGGAACGCGAACATGACAACGGCCTGATCGAGCTCGGCGTCGCCAGCGTCGCCACCCAGGGCGAGGACAAGGGCTGGCCCTCCGAAGGCGTCGGCTATTTCCCGATCGGGCTGACCGAGCGCTGACGGCCGCGCGCGGGGGCCCTGCCCCCGCGCGTACCGCGCCACAAGATGCAGCTCCGGCTTGCCCCTCATGTCAGCTTCGGCCTCGTCGGCGAGCGCCCGGTCTTCCTCGATCTCGCCCGAGATCGCTACCTGATTCTGGACGGCGAGGCGGCGGCGGCCTTCGACCGGCTCCGGGGACCCGATCCCGGCCTCACCGAGGCTCAGGCCTCCCGGCTTGTCGCGACAGGCCTGTTCGAACAAGGTCCTTCACCAGGGCCGATAGCGCCGCTGGCCGCCCCCGCCGCGACCGCACAGCTTGAGCTGGAAGGGACGGGACGGGCAGGCATTGGCGATCGCCTCGCCGCCTGGCGCTTGCTCCGCAGGGTCCACAGCGAACTGCGGTCGACGCCGCTCCTCACGCTTCTCCTGCGACGTGCCTGCCTGCCGTCGCGGCCCGGCGCCGCCGAGGCTGGGGGAGCCCCGGCATTGGCCAGGCGCTTCCTGCGCGGCCGCGCGAGCGCGCCGCAAAAGCCCCGGTGCCTCCCGGATTCCCTGGCATTGTGGGACTGGCTCCAGAAGCGGGGCATCGCCAGCTCGATCATCTTCGGCGTGAAGCTCGATCCGTTCGGCGCGCATTGCTGGGTCCAGCACGGCGCGCTGGCGCTGAACGAGGCGCTCGACCGCGTAGCCGAATATGACGCCGTCGGGATCTTCCCGTGAAGCTGCGCTTCCTGGCGGTCGCCGGCAGTCCAGCGCGGCTTGACCGGATCGCCGCCGGCCTCCGTCATCCTGCCGCTCCCGATCTGCTGCCTCTGCTGCAACGGCCTTCGCTGCGCATCTGGGGCTCCTCCGAGACGCCCCATGTCCCGCTGTCCGACGACACGGGCCTGATCGTCGGGCTCCTGTTCAGGAAGGTGGACGGCCAGCGGATCGAGACCATCGCTCCGGCCGAGCAACTTGAGCGTACCCTGCTCGACGAACATTGGGGCGCCTATGTCCTGCTGCGCGAGACCGGGGACGGCCACCTCGTGCTGCGCGATCCGTCGGGCGCGATCACGACCTATTGCGGCGCATGCGAGAACGTGCATTTCTACGCTTCGGACGCAGCGATGCTGCAATGCGCCTGGCCGCGCCCGTTCGCCCCATCCGTCGACTTTCTGCGGCAATGGCTCGCTTATCCGTTCCTGCGCGCGGCGATGACCGGCGACGACGCCATTACCGAGTTGCTGCCCGGGCAGCGGCGCCAGGCAGCGGGGCCGACGGTCGCGCTCGACCTGGCCTGGTCTCCCTTCGACCATCTTCCACCGCCCGGACCCCCGCCATCGCTCGAGCAGGCGACGGAGCGGCTGCGCAGGGCGATCATCAACTGCATTCCGCGCTTCGCCTGCCCCGGCGAGAGCGTCACCCTGCAACTGTCCGGCGGCCTGGACTCGTCGATCATCGCTGGCACGCTCGCCGCGGTCGGCCGGCCCTTCCGCGCCATCACCTTCGCCACCCGCACCGCCGATGGCGACGAGCGCCGCTACGCGCGGCTCGTCGCCGAACATGCCGGCGCCCCGCTCGCCGAATTGGTGGAGCCGGACTGGACGCCTGATTTCGAGAGGTTCGAGACCGGCCCGCTCCGGCCGCCTCCCAATATGATGATGCAGCCCTTCCAGCGCTCGATCGCGCTCGGGGTCCTCGCGGACGGGACCGATATCCTGATCGACGGCGGCGGCGGAGACAATGTGCTCGGCCGGATCAGCACCGCCTCTCCCGTCCTCGATGCGCTCTTCCAGAGCGGCGCCGGAGCGGCCTGGCGCACGGCCGGCGAGCTTGCCCAATTGCACGGCTGCACCGCGTGGACCGTCCTGCGCGCGGCGCTCAAGCGCGCGCGACGCGGGCGCGCAATCCCCTGGTCGGCCGATCTGCGCTTCCTGGACCGCGACCTGAACTGGCCGGCGCCCCAGCCCCATCCATGGCTCGCCCCGCATACCGGCCTGCCGCACGGCAAGGCCGACCAGCTTGCGATGATCGTGGGCATCCGCCATTTTCTCGCCGACCCGGCGCCGGGAATGCCCGCGGCCTTCCATCCCCTCATGGCGCAGCCGCTCCTCGAGACCTGCCTGTCCCTGCCGACCTGGCTCGGCATGCGCGGCGGCCAGGAGCGCGCGATTGCCCGCCGCGCCTTCCGGGGGCTGCTGCCAGACGCCATCCTCGACCGCCGCAGCAAGGGCCGGTTCGAGAGCATCTTCCTCAGGAATTATATGGCGAGCCGCGCGCGGCTGGAGAGCTTTCTGCTGGATGGCCATCTCGCGCGGCGCGGCCTGCTCGACGCGCGGCGGATCTCAGCCTATCTGCGGCAGAAGGGTCAGCCCCGCGACCACGATTATCTGCGATTGCTCGAAATCGTGCCCGCGGAGCAATGGCTGCGCTCATTCGGCCGCTGACGCGTCGCGCCGCCGGCGCAGGGCCTCCCACCTCTCATATTGAGACGCTTTGGCGGGATCGGGATCGATCCCGCCCGCCAGCCAGTAGCGGAACCAGTCGAGATTGCGCTGGTAGATGGCGCGCATGTGCCGTGGCTGCACGACGAGATGCGCTTCGTCGGGAAAGAGATACATTTCCACCGGGGTCGCCGAATTGCTGAGCCTCGTGTGGAGCTCGGCGGTCGTCCGCGCCTCCTGCTCGGGCATCTGCATGAGCAGGGGAATGCGGATCCGGTCGGCATTGAGCGCGGGCGACAGCCGCCGCCACCCGGCCACATCCTCGTCCGGCGCCCCCACCCCGAAATAGCGGCGCATCGGCTCGGCATAATCGCGCCCCCGCGCCGAAGACAGCCAGTACATGCCGGGCTCATATTGCGGCGAGGTGATCGCCGCCGCCGCCAGCAGGTCCGAGTTCATCGCGGTCCACATCGTCGCCTCGCTGCCGAAGCTGAACCCGCCCATCCCGACGCGGCGGCTGTCGACCAGTCCCCGGTCCGCCAAATGCCTGACAAGCAGCTCGACGCTGGCAAGGGCGTCGCGAAAGCGGCCGACGCCATCCGCCTCCGCATTGGGGACCGCGTTGAGGCAGGCGACCACGAAGCCGGCGCCCGCCATGGCCAGAGTCGGGAAGCGGTCGCCAAAGCCCCCGCCCCGCAGAAAGCCGGAACATTGGTAATAATGGATGAACAAGGGCGCCGGCCCGGCGCGACGCGCCTGGCCGTACATCACCGACCCGGTCACCCGCCGCCCATCCGGCAGCGCCAGCGAGATCTGCTCGACGATCGGCTGTGACCGGCGGCGCAGGTCCTGATTGGGATCGAGCAGGATCGACCGGCCGCCGCCGTCCAGGTCGATCCTCTCCAGCCGCGGCGGTGACGCCGGGCCGGCCGCGACGCAGATCGCGTGGTCCGCCGTGTAGGCGCAGGACGATGATCCGCTGCGGCTGCCGCTCAGAAGACCGTCGCCACCCGCGACCCGGCGCACATGCCTGCTGCCGACGGGCCAGGCACGGAGCGTCTGCCGCAGGTTCCGGTCCTGGACGGTGAACAGGATCTCGTCATGTCCCGGACGCCATGCGATCGCGACGACACGCCCCGTCCGGCAGGCCGCGGCCGCGCAAATCATCGATCGACCGCCCGCGCGCCTGACCTCGATCCGGACGGCCTCGTCCTCCCCGGCGACCGCCTCGACGACATCGCCGGCCGCTGAGGTCGCCATTGGCGACGGAAGGACATGACCCGGCCTGAAGGGCATGACGGCCGCCGGATCGGCACGCGCCGCGGCGCTCACCACCAGGGTCGCGAGATCGAGGCGGTGCCGGCTCCGAGGCGACCGCCAGAGCAATTCGTCGCGCGAGAACCAGCGCCCGATCAGCCGCTCGCTGGACCGCCTCCCCCGCACCCAGCCCCCGCGAAAGGCCTGCTGCGCAAGATCGACCGAGGCATCGACGAGGATGCCGTCATCATATTCCGCGCGCTCCGCCCGCGCGATCTCGGCCCGGCTCGGCCCGGTAACGAAAATGAGGGCATTGCCGCCTTCCGCGGGCTCGACGCTCTCGACGTCGGCATCCCCCTGGACGACCGGCCGGACGCCGGCGCCGTCCGCCGCCGCCCGCCAAAGGCCGACCGCGTCGTCGATGCGTGCGCGATAATGGATGAACCGGCCGTCGGAAGACCAGATGGCCGGTTCGGTCTCGATCGCGCCATTGGTGTAGATCGGCGCCCCGCCGTGCGCGACGCGTCGCACCGCGCCCGCGCCGATATCGGCGACATGCCAGTCGAGCCGATAGCTGTTCTCCTCGATCGACGCGCGCTTCACGCGGAAGGCAAGGGTCCGCCCGTCCGGCGACACCGACAGCGCCTCGATATCCGCCACCTCGACCAGCTCCCGGACCGTTGGCGCCTCGGCCGCAACAGCCTGCCCTGCACGGACGGCAAGCAAGACGAGGACAATGGACAGCGTCCTCCTCACCATGTCCGACGCACCTGCACCGCCACGAACCGGCCCCGGATGGTGGCGTTCACCGGGTCGTAGCCGATGCCGGTCGCGGCGCCGGCCGCCGGCGCCAGCGGCGGCGGCGCTTCGTCCAGGAGATTGTCGGCGAACAGGGAGATGCGCGTGCCGCGAAGCCAGGCCGGCCCCGCCTCGCCAAAGGTGTAGGACAGATTGGCGTCGACGGTCGTGTAGGTGCCGACCCGCGCCCTGAGCGGGCGGCGATCGTCGACATAATCGTCGGCGACATTGACGAAGAGGCTGCCGGCCCAGCCGCCGCGCGACCAGGTCGCACCGCCCCGGCCCCGCCAGGCGACGGGCCGGAACGGCCTGTCCACCGCCTTCACGACGGGGGCGGTCGCCGTCAATTGATCCTCGAAGGCGATGATGTGGGTGACCTGGCCTTCCAGCCCGACCCGACCGCCATTCAGGTCGAACCGATAGCGAAGGCCCAGGTCGAACCCCCGGGTCCGGGTGACCGCGGTGTTGGTCGAGCGCGTGTCGAGAATGACGCCGACCGCCGCCGGCGTGCTGCCCCCGACCGCGTCGAGGACAAGGCCCGCGCCCGCGAGCAAGGCGTTCACCTGCGCGATGCTGGGCGACAAGGTGAAGACCGAGGCGAAGGCTGGGTTGCCGACCACGTTCAGGGCCGAGATCGGAACGCTGATCCGGTCGGAGAAGCGGATCGCATAATAATTGAAGGAGAGCGTCAGCCCGGGCGCCGTGCGTGGGCTGAGCTCGGCGCCGACCGACCAGGTCCGCGAAGTCTCCGGACGAATGTTAGGGTCACTGCCCTGGAGAACCAGGCCGACCGTGCCGGGCGGCGCCGACCCCGGCACGGCGTAGAGAAGCGCGGCCGGGAAGTAGAAGGCGTTGTAGAGACCGCTGGTCTCGGAGAGCAAAGGCGCCCGGTAGGAGGTGCCGTAGCTCGCCCTGAGATCGAGGTCGGACACGGGCGACCAGAGCAGCCCGATCTTGGGGTCGAAGGTCGAGCCGGTCCCCTCATAATGATCGTAGCGCGCGGCGGCCGAGACGAGCAGCCGTTCGAGGCCGGGCCGGGCGTTGAGCCGCGAGAAGAAAGGCACCTGCACCTCCCCGAAGAGCGACCAGGCTTCCCGGGATGCAGCCTTGACGGTACGCGCGATCGAAGCGGACTCCGATGCGTCGCGATAGGCTTCGTGGCGCAGATTGCCGCCCACGGCCAGCCGGACGGGGCCGGCGGGAAGATCGAACATCGCGCCGTCGACGCGCAGCGAGCCCTCGAGGATCCGGTTCCGGGTCTGCCGGCTGTTCATGAGCCGGTTGGTGGTCTGCTGGATCTGGACCTGGTCCGTGTGCGCGAGCGAATAATTGCCGTCCAGCCTGGCGAGCCAGCCGCTCGGCAGATCGACGGCCACCTGCCCGGACAGCGAGACCGCCTCGGCGTCGGCATCGACATCCGTGGGCAGGACGGTCGCCGCGACGAAGGCGGTTCGCGCCGTCGCCCGGTGGGCGTAGCTGCCCGTCACGCCGGCCCGGACCCCGTCCGCGAGCTCCTGCTCGAGCGTGCCGAGCAGATTGTGCCTGGTCTCGCGCGGGAGCAGGAACGTGCCCGGCTGGAGGCCGACCGCTCCCGCGCGCTGATCCGCGCGCACCTCGTCCTCCCGCCGAAATTCATAAGCGAGCAGGGCGTTGCCGCTTGCCCAGCTGCCGCCGATGCTCTGTGCCGCCTGCACTTGCGTCCCGCCGCCCTGCGTGGCGGTGCCGACCAGCAGGCTGGTCTCCGGCCGGACGCCATCGCCGCCCCGCAGGACGAAATTGACCACGCCCCCCACCGCGTCCGATCCATAAATGGCGGACGCGCCGTCCGGCAGGATGTCGACGCGCTCGACCGCGCTCAGCGGGATAAGCGAGATGTCGACATAGGCGCCGCCGCCGCTCGGCGCGAGGCGCCTGCCATTGACAAGCACGAGAGTGGCCCGTTGCCCGAGCCCGCGCAGATTGAGGCCGGCGCCATGATTGGTGACGTCGGTGTCGGGCGTGATGATCCCGTTATTCTCCTGATTGACGCCGCCCTGGCTGTTCTGGGGGACGCGGCGCATGAGCTGCTCCGCGGACGTCGCTCCGGTGCGATCGATCTCCTCGCGGCCGATACGCACGAGCGGCGAGGTCGGCTCGGCGCCGCGCAGGTTGCTGCCGGTGACGACGATCGCCTCGGCGCCGCGCCCTTCCCCCTCTTCGCCGGCCGCCATGCTGTCCGCGCCGCGCATCACGATCAGGCTGCCGTCGATCTCCGAGACGCGCAGGCCCGTGCCCGACAGCAGCCGCTGGACCGCCTCCCGTGGCCCGAACCTGCCGCGCAGCGCCTGCGCCTGGCGCCCTCCGACGAGGTCGCTCGGCGCGATGACGTTCGTACCCGACCGGCTGGCGACGTCGCGCAGCGACTGGGAAAGGGGCTGCGCCGGCAGCGCATAATCGAGCGCGGGCTGCGCCGCGGCCGGCGCGGCGCAGAAGATCGCGGCGGCGGCCGTCCAGGCGGCGCCATGGCGGTAACAGGCAGTAGACATTGCAAACCCCTCCTGCGGCGCATCATGATGCGCGCCGTCCGGGGGCATTGACGGCGGGGGGAGGATCTACCCCCCGTTTTTCTTTTCGAGCGTGCGGATCTCAGCGGGCTTGCGGCCGCGAGGCCAGTCTCAGATGGCCGTCCGGGTCGGTACTGACCCGCAGTCCGAACGCGGCTGCGAGGCCGCGCGCGAGGCCCGCGGCGTCGCCGGCCCGATAGGCGCCGGTCACCCGCAAGGTCCCGGCCGCCTCGTCGCCGATCCTGATCTGCGTCTCGCTATAGCGATTGGCCATTTCGACCGCCTCGGCGAGCGGCACGTCCTCAAATTCGATCATCCGGTTCGCCCATGCGGAATCGCGGGGGCCTACGCGCAAGCTATAGGGTGCTGCGCGCCCGTCGAGGATCAGGCGGTTCCCGGGGGTCAGGCGCGTGACCGACCGCGCATTGTTGCCCAGCCCCTGCCTCACCTCCACCGCCCCCTGCAGAAGCGCGACGGAAAGCCGGTCCCGCAACAGGCTCACGTCGAAGACGGTCCCGGTCGCGACAATCTCGTCAGCGCCGGCCTGGACGATGAACGGTCGGGCTTCATGGGCCACCGAGAAGCGCGCCCGCCCGCTCCGCAGGTGAATGCGGCGCTCGCTCTGGGAAAAGGTCAGCTCGACCCGGCTTTGCGCGTCCAGCATCACGCGCGAGCCATCCGGCAGCGCGAATTGGCGCGGCTCGCTTCGCTCCGTCACAAAGGCGACCGTCTCGCTCCCTTCCCCGCTCGCCGTGCCGCGGAGCATGAAGGCCAGGGCGGCGGCGGCGAGCAGGGATGCGGCCAGCGCGAAAGCCCAGATCCGTCGGGACGCGGGCTTGCCGGCCGTGAACGCAGCCGGGGCGACACGCGGCGCAGGCGTGGGCAATTTGGCCGAGGCCGACCAGATCGCCGCCATGCGGTCATAAGCCTCGGCATGGCGGCTGTCGGCCTCATACCAGGCGCGGAAGGCGGCATGATCGCCCTCAGCGGCCCCGCCGCCCAGCCTCGCGACCCACTCCGCGGCCTCCCGCCTCACCCGGCGCCCGGATCGAAAGAGGTTCATCCTTGCCGGCTCCGGCTCAGCAGCCGGTCGAGCTGGAGGATCGCCTTGCTCATCTGCTTCTCTACACCCTTCACCGAGAGGCCGGTACGCTCGGCAATTTCCGAATAGTTCAACCCTTCTACCCGGTGAGCGAGGAAAATCTCTCGCGTTTTCGGCTTCAACTTCGCGATCGCGGCGTCGAGTCTGCGGAGCATGTCCCTGGCCTCGAGCGCACGCTGCTGATCGGCCGCAACCAGCATCCCCTCATCCGCGGGGACATGCGACGACGCGGCGTTTCGCGCGGCCGACCTCGAGCGATCCTTGAGGAGGTTGGCCGCGATGCGGCGCAAATAGGCCTGCGGCTTTTCCAGTGCATCCATCGCCCCTTTCAGGCGCGCGAAGCGGAAGAACACATCCTGCACCAGATCGTCCGCATCGTCGCGGTTCCTGGTGCGGCGGGTGAAGAGGCGGATGAGCTTCGGAGATTCGACGCGATAGAGCTCCGCTATCCCGGCATCTTTGTCCGGGCCTTCCGAGCCCGCGACACGCACAGTGTCGGCCGCATCATCGGGGGCCGGCCGGGCGGCCCCTTCGGGACCGGTCAAGCTCATGCCGGGAGCTCGGCGGCAAGGACTGGAGCGCGCCGGCGGCCGTCATGATCGCACAGAACAGCCACGCCCGACATGCCGACTCCCGGTTGCGAGGCGAACCGGCGGGTAGCCGGGTGTTGAGAACAAGCTTGGACTTGCGCCGCCGCCTTTAACCGCAAGCGGTCTGGACATGCGCGGCGGCCACCCGGCCGAAGAAATACGTCGGTTTCGCAAGCGAGGTTCTCACGCCTCGGCGCTCGTCAAAGCGCCACATGAGGATAGTCGCTGACCGGGGAATAGCAAGTCGCCGAAATACAACGGGTCCATTCCATCCCGCGGAAGGCTGCTTCGATTAGGCTTCCACCGAAATGGACTATAATTCGGGCCCTGAGGGACTTGGCGGCACCCCCAGGGCTTCCGCAATTCCCAGTCGGACGGCGATGCCGACGATCTCGTTCTCCCACTTGAGAAACCAGGCCTTCTTTTCTTCCTCAAGCTCGTAGGTGTCGTAGGTCCGTTCAAGGCCCTTCTTGACATGGTTGAGCATGGCCTCGGCGGTCTCATAATCGACCCGGAGGCGCTTGGTGTTGGAGCGCGCCGTCCGCCGGAAATCGTGCGGGCTGAACCGTTCGATCGGACGACCGGCGAGCCGTTCCATGCCGCGATGCACCCGGTTGCGGATCTTGTACCATGCGACCACCGAAAGATGACCCTCTCCCCGGGGAGACGGGATCACCCATTCGCTGCCGGACTGCATCAGGGACCAGCCCCATGGCCCGAGCGCGATGCGATGCTCGATGCCGTTCTTGGTCCTGTCCGCCGGGATCGTCCAGATGCCGTCGTCGAGCTCGCGACTGTGCGCCTGCGCGACCTCAGACCGTCGCGCCGCCGTCAGCAGCCACAGCAGCATGCCGCGCTGATAGTCGCGCTTCTCCTCGAGCAGCGCCCGCAGGAACCAGCCGATCTCGTCCATGGACAGCTTGCGGGACCGTGCTGTCTCGGGAAAGCGGAGGTCCGCGAGCCGGCGGGAAGGGTCGATCTCCAGCCCGACCTCCATTCCGCGGAGCGACGCGGTCCAGCCGAAAAACACCTTCAGCTCGGCGGCGAGACGGTTGGCGCGGATACGGGCCGTCTTGCCCTTCGCCGTCACCAACTTGACTAGGTCGGTCTCGGTGACCTCATAGATGATCTTGCGGCCGAGGGCCGGCGCGATGTCGCGCTGATAGATTGCGAGCTTGTCGGCGATGGTCCGGGGCTTGTTTGGCCGCTTGGCTCTGGATGAGCGGCCTTCCCGCACCGCATCCATATAGAGCCCGTGCGCACGATCGACGGTCATGCTGGCAAGTCGATCTTCATGGCGCTCGGCTTCCCGCGGATCGCTACCGACGTCACATTGCAGGTTGAGCGATCGCGCCCAGTCTCGCGCTGCTGCGATCGAATAGGCAGGATACAGGCCCAACGACCGCTTCAGAGTCTCGCCGCCGCCGACGATCCGGCGTCGGTAGCGCCAGCGCTTCTTGCCGCTCGACAAGACCTCGATCGACAGTCCGCCGGTTTCTGGATCATCCAGTCTTCCGGCCTTCAAATCGTCGATAAGTGCTGGAGTTAATTGACGTTTCCTCCCTTTCTTGGCCTGCGCGAGTGCTCGGCGGGATCCAAAATCGGTACACAAATCGGGACACAGATTCGGGTCAGTCGAGTCCTGCCTAGGCCAACGCCGTCCGACCGTGTCCAACTCACATCTATTGTCATGCGAAGCACTTACGCGCGAAGGATTGCCTGCCATACCGACTCCAAACGGCGCAAAGGCAAGACAAAAATCGGTACACAAATTGGTACACAAGAGGCGTCGAATTCAGGCCATTTCAGGCCAACTGAGTCCAACTGCCGCGCTCTATGATTTTCGCCTAAGTCTCTGTCCTGACACCGAATCTAGAGGATTCGGCTGGCTGGGGCGGCAGGATTCGAACCTGCGAATGCCGGTACCAAAAACCGGTGCCTTACCACTTGGCGACGCCCCAGCAGGCGTGAGCGCGGGCTATAAGCATCGTGCGGAAAAGTGGAACCCATGAATCAGGTGAGGATTGCCCCCGGCAATCCTCAGCCGTGCCCGGGGGGCATGGCGACCTGATCATTTCCGCGAGGCGATGCGACGCAAGGGAGTCCGCGTCACGTCATTGGGAAGAGGGTCAGGCGATCTCCTCGACCCAATGGTGCGGATCGGGCGCCTTGCCGCGCTGGATGGCGACCAGGGTCTCGCGGATGCGCTGGGTGACCGGGCCGACCGACTGGCCGCCGATCGCGAAGCCGCCTTCCGCGCCCTTCACGCTGCCGATCGCGGTGACCACCGCCGCGGTGCCGCAGGCGAAGGCCTCGGTCAGCCGGCCGCTCTCCGCGTCGGCGCGCCACTGCTCGATCGCATAGGGCGCCTCGCGCACCGTCAGGCCGAGGTCGCGGGCCAGAGTGAGGATCGAATCCCGCGTGATGCCGGCGAGGATCGTGCCGCCCAGCGGCGGCGTCGCCAGGCTGCCGTCGTCGAACACGAAGAAGATGTTCATGCCGCCCAGTTCCTCGACCCAGCGGCGCTCCACCGCGTCGAGGAAGACGACCTGGTCGCAGCCGTTGCGGATCGCCTCGGCCTGGGCGATCAGGCTCGTCGCATAATTGCCGCCGCATTTGGCCGCGCCCGTGCCGCCCGGCGCCGCCCGCGTATATTCGCGCGTCACCCAGAGCGAGACGCTCGGCGCGCCCTTGAAATAGGCGCCGACCGAGGAGGCCATGACGATGTAGAGATAGCGCGCCGCCGGCTTCACGCCGAGGAAGACCTCGCTCGCGAACATGAAGGGGCGCAGGTAAAGGGCGCCGTCCTCGCCCGGCGGGATCCAGCCGATGTCGGCGCGGACCAAAGCGCGGATGGAGTCGAGGAACATCGCCTCGGGCAGATCCGGCATCGCCATCCGCCGCGCCGAGGCGTTGAAGCGGCGGGCATTGGCCCCGGGCCGGAACAGGGCCGCGCCGCCATTCGGACGGGAATAGGCCTTCAGCCCCTCGAAAATCTCCTGCGCATAATGGAGCACCGAGGCGGCGGGATCCATGGTCAGCGCGTGGCGCGCCGTGATCCGCGCGTCGTGCCAGCCCTCGCCCTCGTCATATTGCGCGATCGCCATATGATCGGTGAACACCCGGCCGAAGCCCGGATCGATGAGCCTTTTGGCGCGCTCCTCGGGGGCGACGGGCTGGGGATTGGGCTCGAGGCGGAAGCTGGACATGGCGCCATCGCCTAGGCGGCGGCGCCCGCGCCGTCAAATCGCCTCAGCCGCGGCGCGCCTCCGCGGCCATTTCGAGTTCGCGCCGGCGCGCCGCCTCGAGCGTGCGCAGGACGAGACCGTCGAGTTCGGCATCGAGCACCAGCAGGCCCGCTTCGGTGGTGCCCTTCTTACTGGCCACCTCGCGCACCCGCTCGTCGAGCGTGAGGCTGCCCGTCGCGGCGAGCGCGGCGGCGCCCTCCACCGCGGCGCGGGAGAAAGCGAGCGCCTGCGCCTCTGGCAGGCCCAAATTCGTCCCTGCCTTGGCGAGCGCGTCGATGAACCGATAGGCGAAGGCCGGGCCGCTGCCCGACAGCGAGGTGAGCAGGTCGAAGGCCCGCTCCTCGTCGATCCATTCGGCATGACCGAGCACGGCCATCAGCCCGGCGACCAAAGCGCGCGCCTCCAGATCGGCATGACCGTGCAGGCCGATCACGCCCTTGCCGAGCCGGACCGGCAGGTTCGGCATGGCGCGGATGAGGTTGCGCGGCGTCGGGAAACGCGCCCGCAGCGATTCCAGCTCGACCCCGGCGAGGATCGAGACCAGGATCGTCTCCGGATCGAGGATCGGCGCCAGCGTCTCCGCCACCGCGTCGATCTGATAGGGCTTCATGCCGAGCAGCACGATCGCCGGCACCTCGTCCTCGGGCCAGGCCGTGGTCACCCTGATCCCGGCATGGCCCTCGACGGGCCTGCCGCTCGGCCGGATGACGCTGACATGGGCGGGATCCACACCCTGCTCCAGCCAGCGGGCGAGCATCGCGCCCGCCATATTGCCGCAGCCGGCCAGCCAGAGCGGTCCAGGGAGGAGGGGGTCAGCCATGCCCGCTCCCTAGCGGAGACAGGCGCCGGGAGTCATCCCGCTCCGTCCGGCGATTGTTGGATACATGTAGGAATGGCGGTGTCAGACTCGCCCGACTCGCGGTCAGGCTGCGGGAGGCTCTTTCACAATGTCGGATCCCTCTCCTCGCGTGCGGAATGCGAAGCCGTGCTCCGGCGGAGGCCGGAGCGCTGGCCGGAAGTCTCGGCGAGGCTCGCAACGCTCCGGCCTTCGCCGGATCGCCCACGTCTGCAGGACTATCGTGTCGACTTTGCCAGGTTCCACGCTGTCGGCTGCCGCTCACGCCACTCCATGGCCAGTGCGAACATTGGGACCATTCGGCCGTCGGCAGCGCCCGAAGCCGCGCATTGGCCTGACCTTCGCCTGACCTTTGGCTGTCCGCTCGCGATAGACATGCGGCGGCTGAGGCTTTCAACGGCGCCCGGCCGAGACCGATATGGCGCGGAAGCTCAGGCCTCGCCCTGCGTCTCGATCAACGCTGCGGCGATCGCTTCCTGGGGGGTCTTGTCCGCCCAGAGCACGAACTGGAAGACCGGGTAGAAGCGCTCGCACTCCTCGATCGCGGCCTCGACCAGGGTCTCGGCCTGCTGCAGGCTCAACGTCCCGCTGTCCTCGCCGCCCTCGAGCAGGGCCGCATGGCGGAAGAGGACCAGGCCGGAGGCCGACCAGAGCTCGAAATGACCGAGCCAGAGCTGCTCGTTGACCAGCCCGATCGTCTCGTAGGTCGCGGCGCGCTTGTCCTCGGGCACGCGGATGTCCGGAAGCGCGAGGAATTGCAGGACCTGATCCTCGGCCCGCCAGATCGCGCGCAGCTCATATTGCGTCCAGCTGCCCTGGAAGGACGAGACGATCTCGTCCTCGCCATTGCGCTCATAGGCCCAGCCCAGCGCGCTGAAATAGGTTTCGAGCATGTCGATCGGGGCGCTGGCCTCGCGCTCGAGCTCAAATTCATCCATATTCATCGCCACGCGCCAGTCCCGGTTTGTTCCTGTAGAATCTGCCCGCGCCGGTCCAAAAGCGCAAGCGAGTGTGGACGGGACGGTTAACAAAGCTGTGGATAGTCAGACGATTGTCACACGGCGGGACGGGAACGCCCTTTTCGCGCCGCCGGTTTCGCCGCCGCCGCGGGCGCCTGCCCGTCCAGCGCGTCCAGCCGCGCCTTCAGCGCCTCATTCTCCTCGCGCGCCGCGATCGCCATCGCCTTCACCGCCTCGAATTCCTCGCGGCTGACGAGATCGAGCCCGCCGATCCACTCGCGCGCCCGGTCCTGCACCGCGGCCTGCGCCTCCCGGGTCATGCCCGCGATGGTGCCGGCGGCGCCGTTCATCACCTTCACGAAATCGTCGAACAGGCGGTTCTGGGACTGCATGATCTCTTCCTAGCGGGCGTCGCCGCGATTGGCGTCGAGGTCGATATTGATCGTCTGCGCGCCCGGTACAAGGGTCTCGGCATTCGGATTGAGCCGGAGGATCTCGTAATTGAGCAGGCCGGCGAACATCAGCCAGCCGAGATAGGGGTAGAGCAGCAGCCCGGCGACCACCCTGATCTTCCAGAGCAGGATGATCAGCGCCATGGTCGCGACGATCATCGCCGCGATCAGCGACAGGCCGAGCGTCACCTTGTGCATGCCGAAGAAGACCGGCGACCAGGCGAAGTTCAGCACGAGCATGCCGACGAACAGGATGATCACCCGGTCCCGCTTCACCGCGCCCTTGGCATGGAGCAGCATGGCGAGCGACAGGCCGAGCAGGATGTAGAGGAAGGTCCAGGCCGCGCCGAACGCCCAGCCGGGCGGCATGAAGCCGGGCTTCTGCAGCGCCCGGAACCAGGCGTTGGAATAGCCCGAATTGGACAGATAGCCCGACAGCATGCCGAGCAGCACGACCGCCGGCACCGTGAACAAGGCGTAGCGCAGGAAGCTCATCCGCAGCTCGGACCGGGAGGCGAGACCGCTCATCTGATTGCCCTGTTCATCTGGCCCCTACTCATTCGGCGGGCTGCGGTTCCGGCGCGGGACCGCTCAACTGGCCTTCGAGCTTGCGGGTAACGGCGAGCGGCGAGCCGGTAAAGCGGGCGAGCCGCGAATAAAGCAGCGGGATCAGGAACAGGGTGATCAGCGTGGCGATCGACACGCCGTAGACGATGACCACGCCGATCGCCTGACGCGCGGCCGCGCCGGCCCCGCTCGCCAGCATCAGCGGCACCGCGCCGGCGACGGTGGCGATCGAGGTCATCAGGATCGGCCGCAGGCGCCGCCGCGCCGCCTCGCGCACCGCCGTGTCGATGTCGCGGCCGGCGTCGCGCAGCTGGTTGGCGAACTCGACGATCAGAATGCCGTTCTTCGCGGCGAGGCCGACCAGCATGACCAGGCCGACCTGGCTGTAGAGGTTCATCGTCTGGCCCATGATCGCGATGCCGATCAGGCCGCCGGCCACCGCCAGCGGCACGGTGGTGATGATCACGCCCGGATGGACGAAGCTTTCGAACTGCGCGGCGAGCAGCAGGTAGACGATCAGGATGGTCAAGAGGAACACGAAATAGATCGAGCCGCCGGCCTCCTTGAAGGACTGGCTCTCGCCGCGATAGCCGACCGCGAGCACCTCGGGCGATTGCGCGGCGGCATTTTCGAGGAAGGTCAGCGCCTCGCCGAGCGTATAGCCCGGCGCGAGGCCGCCGGAGAGCGTGATCGCGCGCAACTTGTTGTAGCGGCCGAGGTCGCGCGCGCCCGCATTGCCCTCGACGCGCACCAGGTTGGACAGGGGCACCAGAGTGCCGGTGCGGCTGCGGACGTAGATCTGGGCGAGATTGTCCTGCGTGGTGCGGGCATTCTGCTCGGCCTGAACCACGACCCGATATTCGCGGCCCCGGTCGGTATAGGTCGACACGCGCCGCGAGCCGAGCAGGGTCTGCAGCGCGTTGGACACGTCGGCCACCGAGACGCCGAGATCGCCGGCGCGCGCGGTATCGACCTGGATGCGCAGCTGCGGCTTGTTTTCCTTATAGTCGCTGTCGAGATTGATGATTCCGGGATTGCTCGCCGCCGCCGCCAGGATGCGGTCGCGCACCCTGACCAGATCGTCATAGGTGGCGCCGGCGACGACGAAGTTGATCTGCTGGCCGCGGCCCCGGTTCAGCGAGTTGCGCACCTGGGCGTTGCCGCGCACGGACGCCACCTGGTTGATCTCGCGGTTGATCGCGCCCGCGACGGCGGCGGTGGTCTCCTCGCGCTCCTCCCAGGGCTTCAGGAAGACGACGAAGGTGCCGCTGTTGAAATCGTCGCTCTGACCGAACCCGCCCGGCACGCGGGTGATCAGCGAGCGCACCGCGCCCTGCCCGATCATCGGCAGGAGCCGCGCCTGCACCTCGTTCGAATAGCGCGTCATCTGGTCGAAGCTGGTGCCCTCGGGCGCGTTGATATTGACCTGGATGACCCCGGCATCCTCCGCCGGGACGAGCTCGGACTGCAGCGTCGTGAACAGGAAACCCGCGCCGGCGAGGAACAGGGCGACGAAGATGACGGGGAACAGCGGCTTCTTCAGCGTCCGGTCCATCCCCCTCGCATAGCGCTCCTCGAGCCCGCGGAAGCGGCGGTCGACCCAAGAGGCGAGCTTTCCCCTTTTCTCCTGCCTGAGCAATTTCGAGCAGAGCATCGGCGCGAGGCTGAGCGCGAAGAAGCCCGAAAAGGCGACCGCGCCGATCATCGCCGCCGCCAGCTCGCGGAACAGCAGGCCGGTCTGCCCGGCGATGAACATGATCGGCACGAACACCGCGCAGACCACCATCGTCGTCGAGATGATCGCGAAGCCGACCTGCCGCGCGCCGTTATAGGCGGCGGCGAGCGGCGGCTCGCCCTCCTCGATCCGGTGATAGATATTCTCCAGCACAACGATCGCGTCGTCGACGACGATGCCGATCGAGAGGACGAGCGCGAGCAGGGTCAGCAGGTTGATCGAGAAGCCGAACAGCCAGAGCACGGCGAAACTCGCCAGCAGGCAGAGCGGCACCGTCACGGCCGGGATCAGGGTCGCGCGCCAGCTTCCCAGGAACAGGTAGATGACGAGCACCACCAGGATCGCCGCCTCGGCGAGCGTGTGCCAGACGCCCTCGATGGCGCGGCTGATGAACAGGCTGTCGTCCGAGCCGACGGTGATCGTCATGCCTTCCGGCAGGGTCGGACGGACCTGCTCGGCCATCGCCCGCGCCGCGTCGGCCACGGCCAGGGTGTTGGCGCCCGACTGGCGGACGACGCCGAGGCCGACCGCCTGGTTGCCGTTCAGCCGGAACGAGGAATAGGGATTTTCCGGCCCCTGCTCGACCCGCGCGACGTCGCCGAGCCGGACCAGGTAGCCGTCCGCGCCGCGGCCGACGACGAGGGTGCGGAACTGCTCCGGCGTGGCGAAGGCGCGCTCGACCCGGAGCGTGACATTCTGCTGCGCCTCGAGGCGGCCCGCGGGCAGCTCCACATTCTGCCGGCTGAGCGCGTTCTCGACGTCGGCCGGGGTCAGGCCGAAGCCCGCCAGCCGCTCGGGCCGCAGCCAGATCCGCATGGACGGCCGCGCGTCGCCGCCGACGAAGACCTGCGCGACCCCGTCGATCGAGCTGAACCGGTCGGCGAGATTGCGGTCCACCCAGTCGCTGAGCTGGAGCGGCGTCCAGCCCGGCCTGGAAACGACCAGGAACATGATCGGATTGGCGTCGGCATCGACCTTGCGCACCACCGGTGGCTCGATCTCGGTCGGCAGCTGCGACGCCGCCGCGCCGACCCGGTCGCGCACGTCATTGGCCGCGGAATCGATGTTGGTGCCGGGGGCGAATTCGATGGTGATCTGGGATTCGCCGTCCTGCGAGCGCGAGGTGATCGTCTGCAGGCCGGCAATGCCCGCGAGCTGATCCTCCAGCACCTCGGTGACCCGGGTCTCCACGACCGTGGCGGCGGCGCCGATATATTGGGTGCGGACCGAGACGATCGGCGGATCCACGTCCGGATATTCGCGCACCGACAAGGCGAAATAGCCGACCAGCCCGACCACGGCCATCAGCATCGCCATCACCGCCGCGAAGACGGGACGCTTTACCGAGAGGTCGGAGAGCTGCATCTTCTAGCCGCCGCGCCGGGCCTGCTGTCCGCCCCCGCCGGCGGGAGGGCGCTGCCCCTCGAGCCGGACCTCGACACCGTCGGTGACCTTGATGATCCCCTCGGTCACGACGCGCTGGCCGGGGCGCAGGCCCGCGACGATCTCCACCCGGCCGTTGACGTGCATCCCGGTCCTCACCTCGGTGCGGCGCACCCGATTGCCCTCCCCGACCACGAAGACGTAGCGGTTGGCGCCCTCGCCGAGCACGGCCAGCTCCGGCACCGACAAGGCGCTGCGGGTCGAGCTCTGGATGGCGACGCTCATCATCATGCCCGGCCGCAGCGCGCGGTCGGGATTGGGCAGATGGGCGCGCACCGTCACCGCGCGGGTATTGGGATCGATCACCGGATCGATCGTGCGGATCGTGCCGTTGAACGGCCGGTCCGGATAGGCGGCGGAGCGCGCCTGGATCGGCAGGCCCTCGCGCACCGCGGCGAGCATCGTCTCCGGCACGGTGAAGTCGAGCTTGATCGTGGAGAGATCGCTGACCGTGGCGATCTCCGTCCCCTGGCTGGCGATCGCGCCGACCGAGATGTTGCGCAACGACACCCAGCCGGAGAAGGGCGCTCGGACCACGCGGTCGCCGATCTGCGCCTGCACCTGCTGCGCCTGGGCGCGCGCGGCGGCGGCGGCGGCGACCTGGGTGTCGTAGCTGGAGCGGGTGGCGAAGCCCCGTTGCTTGAGTTCGGCGACGCGCTGGAGCTGCTGCTGGCTCTCCCGCAGGCGGGCATTGGCCTCGCTCAGCTGCGCGCTCTGCTCCGCCTGGCGGAGCACCGCGACCACCTGGCCACGCTGGACGAAAGCGCCATCCTCGAAATTGAGCCGCACGATCCGTTCGGTCACCGGCGCGGCGAGCGTGACCTGCTCGTTGGCGCGGGCCGTGCCCACGGCCTCGATCCGGTCGGCGAACTCCATCGCCGTCGCCGCCTCCGCCTTCACCAGCGGCGGCTGGCGTCCGGCGCCCTGCTGCTTGGCGTCGCCGCCGCCGCAGGCCGCGACCATGGCCGCGAGAAGGGGAATGAGGAAATGCCTGGTCACGCCTTACTCTTTACTCCTGCCGCGCCGGTCAATGCGCATATTTATCCGCGTGTCGAGAGGGGGTTTGTCTCAAAGTGTCTCAACGGACGCGCTTTTCCGCGCGCCGATCAGGAACTCCACATTGCCCTCCGGCCCGGTGATCGGGCTCGTCGCGACCCCCTCGACCCACCAGCCCCGCCCTTCGAGCCAGGCGGCCACCTCTCCGCAGACCCGGTCGTGGACGGCCGGATCCCGGACCACGCCGCCCTTGCCGATCTCCTCGCGCGCCGCCTCGAATTGCGGCTTGATCAAAGCGAGCAGCCGCCCCTGCGGCGTCGCGAAGTCGAGCGCGGTGTCGAGCACCTTGGCGAGGCCGATGAAGCTGGCGTCGCAGACGATGATGTCGACCGGCTCGGTGACGATCGTCGCATTGAGGTAGCGCGCATTGGTCTTTTCGTGGACGATCACGCGCGGGTCGTTGCGCAGGCTCCAGGCCAGCTGGTTGGTGCCCACGTCCACCGCGAACACCCTGGCCGCGCCGCGCCGCAGCAGCACGTCGGTGAAGCCGCCCGTCGAGCTGCCCACGTCCAGCGCGACCGCGCCCGTCACGTCCCAGCCGAAATGGTCCAGCCCGTGCGCCAGCTTGATGCCGCCGCGCGACACCCAGGGATGGTCGCGCCCCTTCACCTCCAGCACCGCGTCCGCGGCAAGCGGCTGCCCGGCCTTCTCCACCTTCCTGCCGCCCGCGAAGACCAGCCCGGCGAGGATCAGCGCCTGCGCCTTGCTCCGGCTTTCGGCGAGACCATGGTCGACGAGGAGCTGATCGGCGCGCTGCTTGGCCATGGCGGAAGGCAATGGCGCAAATGCTGTCCCGATCAAGGACTAAGGTAAAAACACGATATCGACCGCGGCCGTTAGCGATATCATATGGGTACCGCTCGAGAGCCAGAGGGGGCAAAGGTCGATCGGGCGGGCCCTGCCGTTTGATCCCCTTTTACGGCGGGGCCCTACCCTCTCCTTCCCCAAATCAATGCGAAGACATCGCGCCGCCGACTCTACCTGTTCGGCAGCCCGTTCGCCGCCCGATGCCGGCGCAGCTCCGCGCCATTGTCGCGGACATGGGCGATAAGCTGGCCCATGCCCTCGCGCTGCTGGGCGATGGCCGTGGCGCAGGGCGCCTTCGGCTCGAAGCCGTTGCGCGTCTCGGCGTCCCAGGTCCGCGCGCGCTCCAGCGTCGCCACCAAGGCGTCCAGGTCGCCGAACGCATATTCGTTGACGGGCGCGCCGACCGTCTCGGACAAGGCGGCGAACAAGGCCGGCTCGGTATCCGGCGCCAGGTCCGGATGACAGGCGAGGCGGATCCGGTAGCGAAGCTGGCCCGCATAGAACCAGAACACCGCCTCGTCGCGGCGACCGCCCGCGAACAGCCGCTGGGCGAGAATATAATAGAAAGACGGATGCTGGTCGGGGACGATGCGGATCAAGTCGTCCAGCGCGACCGTCTGCGGATCGACGCTGCTGTCGCACGGCCCCTGCGCCGCCGTGCCGTTCACCACCGCGCCCATGCCGTGGGCCTGTACCGAGCAGGGAATGGGCCGCTGCCGCGCCGCGTCGGCCCCCGCCGTGTCGCCGCCCGCCGCATTGCCGGCCGCAGAGATATTATTGTCCAAAGCCCCGCCGCACGCGGCGAGTGAAAGCCCGAGCGCCGCCAGAAATCCGCTCCGCATGTCCGACCCCCTTTTTCGCGGTCAGGCCCGCGCGCCCTCCTCCAGCCCCGGGCTGTTGTGCCGGAGCGCCTTCAGCACCGTTTCGACGATCCCGTCCGCGTCGAGCCCGGCCTCGGCATATTGCTTCTCGGGCTTGTCCTGGTCCTGAAAGACGTCCGGCAGGCGCATGGTGCGAAGCTTCAGGCCGGCGTCGATCAGGCCGGCGTCGCTCGCCAGGGTCAGCACGTGGGCGCCGAGGCCGCCCACGGCCGCTTCCTCGACCGTCACCGCGACCTCGTGCGTGGTCAGCAGCCGGCGGATCAGTTCCTCGTCCAGCGGCTTGGCGAAGCGCAGGTCGGCGACCGTCGCGGAGAGACCCTTGCCGTCCAGCACATCCGCCGCCTTCAACGCCTCGCCGAGGCGGGTGCCGAGCGAGAGGATCGCGACCTTCTTGCCTTCGCGGACGATCCGGCCCTTGCCGATCTCCAGCCGCTCCGGCGTCTCGGGCAAAGCGACGCCGGTGCCGTTGCCGCGCGGATAGCGGAGCGCGATCGGGCCGGAATCGTGCAGCGCGGCGGTATGGGTCATGTGGACCAGCTCCGCCTCGTCCGCCGGGGCCATCACCACCATGTTCGGCAGAGTGGCGAGATAGGTGACGTCGAAACTGCCCGCATGGGTCGCCCCGTCCGCGCCGACCAGGCCGGCCCGGTCGATGGCGAAACGAACCGGCAGATTCTGGATCGCCACGTCATGGACGACCTGATCGTAGGCGCGCTGCAGGAAGGTCGAGTAGATGGCGCAGAAGGGCCGCATGCCCTGCGCGGCCAGGCCCGCGGCGAAGGTGACCGCATGCTGCTCGGCGATGCCGACGTCGAAGCTGCGCTCCGGAAAGGCCTTGGCGAAGCGGTCGACGCCGGTGCCGGAGGGCATGGCGGCGGTGATCGCGACGATCGTCGGATCGCGCTGGGCTTCCTTCACGAGTTGGTCGCCGAACACGTTCTGGTAGGCGGGCGGCCCGGCGGGCGCCTTGGCCTGCGCGCCGGTGATCACGTCGAACTTCTGCACGCCGTGATATTTGTCGGCCGCGGCCTCGGCGGGCGCATAGCCCTTGCCCTTCTTGGTCACGACATGAACCAGCATCGGCCCTTCCGCCGCGTCGCGGACATTCTCCAGGATCTTCACCAGCCGCTCGACATTGTGGCCGTCGACCGGGCCGACATAATAGAAGCCGAGTTCCTCGAAGAGCGTGCCGCCCGTCCAGAAGCCGCGCGAATATTCCTCCCAGCGCCGGGCCATCACATGCAGCCGTTTCGGCAGCTTGCGGGCGACCTTCTGGGCAAGGCGGCGCAGGCCCAGATATTTGCGCGAGGAGACCAGGCGGGCGAGATAATGGGAGAGGCCGCCGACGGGCGGCGCGATCGACATGTCGTTGTCGTTGAGAATGACGACGAGCCGGTTCCCGGCCGCCTGGGCGTTGTTCATCGCCTCATAGGCCATGCCCGCCGACATCGCCCCGTCGCCGATCACCGCGATCGCCTTGCCGGGCTGGTCGGCCAGCTTGTTCGCCACCGCGAAGCCCAGAGCCGCCGAGATGGAGGTGGAGCTGTGCGCCGCGCCGAAGGGATCGTATTCGCTCTCGCTGCGCTTGGTGAAGCCGGAGAGGCCGCCGCCCATGCGCAGGGTCCGAATCCGGTCGCGCCGGCCGGTCACGATCTTGTGCGGATAGCATTGGTGGCCGACGTCCCAGACCAGCCGGTCGCGCGGCGTCTCGAACACATAATGGAGCGCCACGGTCAACTCGACAACGCCGAGCCCGGCGCCCAGATGCCCGCCCGTCACCGACACGGCCGAGATCGTCTCCGCGCGCAACTCGTCGGCAAGCTGGCGGAGCTGGCCGCGGTCGAGCTTGCGGATGTCGGCGGGAGTATCGACGGTGTCGAGCAACGGAGTCACGGGACGATCACTCATGGGGCGCCTCTAGACCCGTAACGCCTTCATGTCGAATGTTGATCCTGTGCAGGGGGCGTGGAGGACATGGCCCTTCCGCCCGGTCGGCGGCGACGGAGCGCGGCGAAAGGCCACGTCGCCATCGCCCGGCGATCCGGCCCCGCGAAACCGGACCTCGGCCGAGGTTGCGCCCATCCTTGATTTCCCCAATAGTGCGAAAGGGGAATGACCGGGGGGATGTTCCAACTATGACTGAAGACGAAGCGGAGCCGGCAGCCCAAGCCGGGACCATACGTCCCAAGACAAGGCGCAGGCGACGGGCGAGCGCCGCGGGCCCGCGTCTCGAGCGCATCGTCGGGATATTGACCGGCGTCGGCATCATCGTCTTCGTCATGGCCCTGATCTGGCGGGGAGAGCCGATCGCCGATCCCAATCTCGCCACGATGGCGAGGATCGTGCTGGCGCTGGGCATCGGCGCGGTCGGCGCGACCATTCCGGGCTTCCTGAACGTCGATTATTCCGCCCGCGGGCTCGTCATTCGCGGCGCCGGCGGCCTCGCCGTCTTCCTGATCGCCTTTTTCGGCACGCCGAAGATCCAGGCGCTGCACCTGACCAGCGGCGAGCTGACGCTGCCTTCGCTCGAGGAGGTGGAGTTCAGGGCGGCGGACGCGCCGCAGACGCTGCGCGAGCTGCGCATGGACAGCGCCACCCTGGTCACTCTGGACCTCAAGGCCACCAACGCCTCCGACCAGATGGGCAGGCCCGTCCAGATCACGCGCACCGCGATGGTGGTGACCGCCACCGGCGCGCCCGAGCGCGGCTATGACTGGAAATATTTCGGGCGGCACGTGAGCGGCGACGATCAGGCCGGCGGCATGCCCGGCGACCGCCTGTTCGCCGGCAGGTCCGACGCCGCGCCGATCGCCCTGGCGCCCGCCACGTCCGTGAGCCAGGCGATCCTTCATTATCCCGTCAGCGGCGACTCCGCCGCCACCGCCTGGCACTGGCAGTCCGCCCTGGACGCGGCGCTGGAGAGCAAGATCCGGTCGGTGCGGGTCACGGTCCAGACCGCGGAAAACGGCACTTTCGAGACCGAATGCATCATCGACGCCGAGCGCGCGCGCCAGGCGGTGACCGACTTCGTCACCCGGAACGGCGTCCTGCCGCGCTATTTCCGGGCTTTTTGCCAGGGGAGAAGAGAATGGACGCAACGACGCGGCACCTGATCTGCCTGCTTGGCGCCACGGCCGGCCTCGTCGGCTGGTCGACGCCCGCGCTGGCGCAACAGCAATGCTTCATTTCGGAGGCAGCACGTCGCCAATATGTGGCCACGATCTGCGCGACACAGGGACGTCCCACCTGTGCCATGATAAGTGGCGCAAGATGGCGCCTTTGCAGCCCGTCCGATGCAGCCGGCGTGATCAGGGACCCCTGCAGCGCCAGCAGCTGCGGCCCCGAAGTCGGTCGCGAAGGCCTGGTCAATCCCGGCCGGCCGGACGAGCGCTTCCTCGACCCCGGGAGGCGCCAGCGGGCCCAGGACATCGACATCCGGCGGCAGTCGCGCGCGCCCCGTCCCTAAGCCGATCGCGCGGAGACGCGCGCGCTTCCGGCGACGCGGCTTGCCACGGACCCGGCGCCAACTTATTTCCCGCCTCCTGTAGCCTCGGGTCCTGGTCCCGCGGACGCCGCCCCCGAAGCCCCCTTGCTCCAGTCGAGACCCCTGCCAGCCCTACCCTTCGTCGCGCGGTTCCGGACCGGCGCCGGACGCCGCGCGCTCGGCCTCGGCCTGACCCTGCTGATCGAGGCGCTGCTGCTGCTCGTGCTGCTCACCTTGGGCCCGGGCAGCCAGCCCGAGGCGGAGGAGCGCCGCGCCGCGACCACGCTGAGCGTCCGGGATGTGTCGGAGGAGGCGCCCGAAGAGCCGAGGCCCGAGCCCCAGCGCCAGGCGGAGACGCCCCCCGCGCCGCAGCGCCCGTCGCCGGAGGCGCCGCCCGTGCCGCAGCCCGATGCGCCGACCCCGCCGCCGGTTGCTCCGCCCGCGCCGGCGGCGCCGCCGCTCCTGCCGATGCGCTGGAACCTGGCCCCGCCCAATCCGCTCCGCAGCGCCGAGCGGCCCGCGACGCCGGCCAGGCCGGTCTACGGCCCGCCCGACAATCGCAGCGCCGCCATGCGCGACTCGGCGCGGGTCGGGACGGCGCCCAATGGCGAGCCGCTCTACGCGGCGGAATGGTATCGCGAGCCCGAGGACGCGATGCTGCGCGCCTATCTCTCCGGCGCGCGCGGCCCGGGCTGGGGGCTGATCGCCTGCCGCACGGCGCCGGACTTTCGCGTGGAGGATTGCGTCGCGCTCAGCGAATATCCGGAAGGGTCGAACATGAACCGTTCGATCCTCGCCGCGGCCTGGGAATTCCGGGTGCGGCCGCCGCGCCGGGGCGGCCAGCCGCTGGTCGGCTCCTGGGTCAGGATCCGGATCGACTATCGGTAGGCGCGCCGCTCAGGCGTCGCCGCAATCCTCGCAACGCCCCCGTACCTCGATCACCGGCCGCTGGGCGGTGAAGCCCGCCGCCTTGGCCGCGTCGCGGACGCCGCCGGTGAGGCGGTCGTCGTCGATATGCTTAGCCTGGCCGCAGCTGTCGCAGATCAGGAAGATGCAATCGTGCAGGCAGTCCGGATGGTCGTTGGCGATATAGGCGTTGGCGCTCTCGACGCGGCGGGCGAGGTTCGCACCGACGAACAGGTCGAGGATCCGGTAGACGCTGTTGGCGGCGACCCGGCGGCCCTCGTTCTGCGAGACCTTCTCGGCGATGTCATAGGCCGAGGCCGGGCGGTCGAAGCTGGCCAAGGCGTCGAACACGGCGGAGCGCATCTGCGTCCACTGCTCGCCCGAGCGTTCCATGGTCGCCTTGGCCGCCTCGACGAGGTCCTGGCCGGAGTGGGAATGATGCACATGAGCCATGGCGGTGATGTAATGTCTCGACGGAGCCGGAACAAGCTCGGCGCGGCGCGCCGGCGCCACCCCCGGGCGTCAGATCACCGCGCGGCGATTGAGATCGTGGCCCAGAGCGAGGAGCAGCACGCCGAACATGGAATAGATCACCTCTTCCGGGCCGTGCTCCAGGGTCAGCGAGCCGGCCATGGTGCCAAGCCCGATGGCGCCGACCGCCGCCGGCAGCATGAAGCCGTGCTCGCGGATGCCGAGACCGAGCCCGACCACCCCGAGAAGGATGGCGAGGACGAGCCCGATTTCGTGGATATGGGGATCGAGCAGCACGCCGCCGGCGGTCGAGACCATCAGGATCAGCACCGCGGTCGCCATGCAATGGACGAGGCAAAGCCCCGACAGGCCGATGGCCAGCCGGTCTATGGCTCCCCTTTTGCCCAGGCTCGGAAACATTGCGCGCGACTCCACTCGCACCCTCTATAGGCGCATGTGGATCAAGTTACAATATAACATGCGGGCCGAATCCCGTATTTTTACGGGCCCGTTGGCAAGCCGCCCGCGCTCGGCCATAGGCGCGGCCATGGCCATCGCCCTGTTCCAGCGCCCCGCCGCGCCCGCGCCTCGCCCGCGCGCGATCGAGCGGTGGCTGCTCTTCGTCGCTTGCCTGGTTTTCGTGATGGTCGTGGTCGGCGGGATCACCCGGCTCACCGAATCCGGCCTTTCCATCGTCCATTGGGAGCCCGTCTCCGGCGCGATTCCGCCGCTCGGCGAGGCTGCCTGGCTCCATGCCTTCGAGCAATATAAGGCGAGCCCGCAATATCAGCTGGTCAACAGCGGCATGACCCTGGCCGACTTCAAGGCGATCTATTTCTGGGAGTTCGTGCACCGGCTGCTCGCCCGCCTGATCGGCCTCGCCTTCGCTTTGCCTTTGCTCTTCTTCTGGTGGAAGCGGGCGATTCCGCGGGGCTATGGCTGGAAGCTCACCGGCCTGCTCGTGCTCGGCGGGCTGCAGGGCGTGATCGGCTGGTGGATGGTGGCCTCGGGGCTCGTCGACCGGCCGGACGTCAGCCATATCCGCCTCGCCGTCCACCTGCTCATGGCGCTGCTGATCTTCGCCGCGATGCTCTGGGTCGCCGGCGACATGCGCGGCCTCGCGCGCGATCCGGACGCGCGCCCCGCGCGCATGCCGATCCTCGCCATCTGGGTGATCTCGATCCTCTTCCTGCAATTCATGTTCGGCGCCTATGTCGCGGGGCTGGATGCGGGCGACTATTTCCACACCTGGCCGCTGATGGGCACCGAGCTCTACCCGCACGGTTACGAGTGGCTGCAGCCGGCGCTGCGCAACTTCGTCGACAACCCGATCACCGTGCTCTTCGTCCACCGCTGGCTGGCCTTCCTCGTCGCCGCCCTGGCCCTGCGGCTGGCCTGGCGCGCCTTCCGACGCGGTTACTGGCTGGAGGCGTTCATGGTCGCGGGCGCGGTGGTCGCGCAGATCCTGCTCGGCATCCTCACCGTCCTTTCCGGGGTGCAACTCGACATCGCCGTGGCGCATCAGGGCATGGCGGCGCTGCTGCTCGGCGCGATCGTGGCGACCGCGCACAAATTGGGCGAGCGGCGCCCGGTGGAGCCGGCGGCGTGACCGGGATCGTCAGCGTCTACGCGGTCTTCGCGAACGCCGACGAAGCGCAGCGTATCGCGCGGGCGGCGATCGAGGAACGGCTCGCCGCCTGCGCCAACATCCTCGGCCCGGTCCGGTCCATCTATCGCTGGCAGGGCGCGGTCGAGGACGCCGAGGAGGTCGCCGCCCTCTTCAAGGCGCGCGCCGACAAGGCCGAGGCGCTGACCGCGCGCATCGCGGCGCTGCACAGCTATGACGTGCCCGCGATCACGGTCTGGCCGATCGACCATGCCTGGCCCGCTTATGCGGACTGGGTCGCGGCGGAAGGCTAGAGGAGCGTGGCGGGCGGATGGTGCGGGGCGATGCTGGCGGCGATGCTCCTCGCACTGCTCGCCGGCTGCGGCGGGCGCGGGGATGAGGCGGCCATCGCCGTGCCGTTCAACCCTTCGCTGGGCCGGCCGATCTACTATCGCTACGACGTCGTCCAGCAGGGCGCGACCGGGACCCGGCGCAGGGCGAGCGCCTTCAGGATCCAGTTCGAGCGGGACGCGCACGGCACCGCGATGGTGCTGACCTCGGTACGGCGTGACCTCTCGCCTTGGCCGGCCGACCGTCATCCCGCGCCGCTCGTCGAACGGCGCTTCCTGCTGGGCGCCAGCGGCCAGTTGCGGGCGCTGGCCAACGAACCTGCTTACTGGTCGGCGCTCGAGCAAGCCATGTCCCGTGACGGCGGCGCGGAAGCCCGGACTGCGATCCAGGCGGAACGCGAAAGCCGGCGGCTTCCCGACCGCGAGCGGATGCTCCATGTCGCGGGCGACGCCTCCGAAGTGACCTTCTTCGCCGGCACGTCCTATTCCCGCCAGCCGACCGAACGCCCGGCCGGCAAGGCCAGCATCCACGGCCCGATCGAGTTCATGCGACAGACGAGCGTGGCGCGCCTCTCGGAGGACCGCGTCACGCTCCTCCAGACGCTGGAAATGCCGCGCGAAAGACTGCAGGCGATGGCCGACACGCTGAGAGGCCGCTATGGCGGTTCGCCCGATATCGGCTCACGCCTGGTGTCGATGTCGTGGCGCGTGACGGTGGAGCTGGACCGCCACACCGGCCTGTTGGTCAGCCGGCGCACCATCCAGGACATCGCCAGCGTCGAAGGCGGCCGGACGCTGCGGTTCGTTACCACGACGCGGCTGCAGCGCGTTCCCGCGCCAAGCCGGGACAGGCGGACGCCGCCGCGTCCGCAGTGATAAGGTATTATTTTACCTCTCGCGAAACGCCCGCTTTTCCTTGACTTTCGCCCCCTCCTCCGTCATTCGGCCGCCATCGCGCGGCTCGCAACGGCCGCGCTCATTTGTTTTCAAGAGGTATAGCCCATGAAGGCGCTGATGAAGACCACGCGGTCGGCGAAGCCGCGCGAGGTCGAGAAGAAGTGGCATCTGATCGATGCCGACGGTCTGGTGGTCGGGCGTCTCGCCTCGATCGTCGCCAACATCCTGCGCGGCAAGCACAAGCCGAGCTTCACCCCGCACGTCGATTGCGGCGACCATGTCGTCATCATCAACGCGGACAAGGTCAAGTTCACCGGCAAGAAGCTGGCCGACAAGATCTATTACAAGCACACCGGCTATGCCGGCGGCATCAAGGGGATCACGGCGGGCAAGGTGCTCGAGGGCCGCTTCCCCGAGCGCGTGCTCGAGAAGGCGATCGAGCGGATGATCCCGCGCGGTCCCCTCGGCCGCGACCAGATGCGCGCGCTGCATCTCTATAATGGCACCGAGCATCCGCACGGCGGCCAGAATCCCGAACTTCTCGACGTCGCGTCGATGAACCGCAAGAACAAGGTGGGTGCCTGATGTCCGACAATCGTCAATCGCTTTCCGACCTGGCGAAGCTGACCCAGGAAGCCGAAGCCGAGACCCCGGCCGTCGCTGAGACCCCGGCCGCCGAGGCCGAAACCGCCCCGGCCGAGGACAATGCCGCCGAAGCCCCCGCGGCTGAAGCCGAGACCGCCGCGCCTGCCGCCGAGACCCGCGGCGACGACCGTGGCGAGCGCCGCGGCCGCGACAAGGGCGAGGATGAGAATAAGGACGGTGTCCTGACCCAGGGCCCGCAGATCCAGGCCATCCTGCGCGAGCAGCAGCTCGACAAGCAGGGCCGTGCCTATGCCACCGGCCGCCGCAAGGACGCGGTCGCCCGCGTCTGGCTGAAGCCCGGCACCGGCAAGATCACGGTCAACGGCCGCGACCAGGAGGTCTATTTCGCCCGCCCGACCCTGCGCCTGATCATCAACCAGGTGTTCGACGTCGCCGATCGCGTCGGCCAGTATGACGTGGTCGCCACGGTCACCGGCGGCGGCCTCTCCGGCCAGGCCGGCGCGGTCCGCCACGGCATTTCGACCGCCTTGACCCGCTATGAGCCGGCGCTGCGCACCACGGTGAAGCGCGAGGGCTTCCTCACGCGCGACCCGCGCGTCGTCGAGCGCAAGAAGTACGGCCGCGCCAAGGCCCGCCGTTCCTTCCAGTTCTCGAAGCGCTAAGCGTCTCGCGACAGCGGCAACAGAAAGGGCGGTCCGGGCTTCCGGGCCGCCTTTTTCTTGTCGCGCGGTCCAAACCTGTTTCGTGGTCCGGCGAAGGCCGGACCTTTGGGCGGACAGTCTCAAGACAAGCCGCGCAACGCTCCGGCCTTCGCCGGAGCACGATGGATGTGTTAGTCCCCCGCCATGCCCATCGCCTTCACCCGCGCCGTCAGCCGCCGCCTCGCCGACTGCGTGACCACCCAGGCGGAGTCCGTCGACGTGGCGCGGGCCGTCACCCAGCATGCCGCCTATGAAGCGGCGCTGGCGAAGGCCGGGCTCGAGGTGCGGCGGCTGCCCGCGCTCGACGCCTTCCCGGACGGCGTCTTCGTGGAGGACACGGCCCTGCTGCTCGGCGATCATGCGGTGATCCTGCGGCCCGGCGCGCCCTCGCGGGCGGGCGAGACGGAGAGCACGGCGGCCGGCCTGATGGACGCGTTCGAGGTCCATCGCCTCGGCGCCGGTCATGTCGATGGCGGCGACGTGCTTCGGATCGACCGGACCCTCTATGTCGGCCTGTCCACGCGGTCCGACGACGCCGGGGTGGAGGCGCTTCGCCGGGTGGTCGCGCCGCTCGGCTTCGCGGTGAGGACGGTGCCGGTGGCGGGCGGGCTGCACCTGAAAAGCGCGGCGACCTGGGTGGACGGCCTGCTCGTCCACAATCCCGGCTGGATCTCCCCGGATCATTTTCCCGGCGTCGACTTGCTCGCCGTGGCGCCGGGCGAGCCGCTCGGCGGCAATGTCCTGCGCGCCGGCGACATATTGCTGACCGCCGCCGACAGCCCGCGCACGGCGGAGGCGCTTGCGGCGCACGGCTTCGACGTGGTGGCGCTCGACATTTCCGAGATGCGCAAGGCGGACGCCGCGCTGACCTGCATGAGCCTGATCAGCGAACGGGTTTGAGCCAGCCCGTATAGTGGACGATCCCGCCGATCAGCGGGAAGCTGAGCCGGACATCGAAATGGAAGCGGTCCTCCGCCTGCCATTCGCGGGCGGCGATGCGCGGGGCGAGGAACAGCGGCATGCGGATACCGAACATGCTCCAGCGCTTCAGCGTCATGCTGAGCCCGTCCGGCGCCGGCGCCAGCGCGAAGCCGAAGCGCATCGGCCCGAACCGCTCGACGGCGAGGCCGTGTTTCGCCGACAGCTCGCTCGAGAAGACATGGCCGCCGAAATCACGCGTCCAGCGCTCGCGCCCCTCTCGCTCGGCGAAAGCGACGTGGAGGGCATAGGCGCCGGCGGGTGGGAAGCGGGCGACCCAGGCCATGACACGGGCGAAGAGGTTGCGGCCCCGTTCGACTCGCCCCTCCCCCGCCGCGCCGGCATCGCCCTTGAGATCGTGGATCGAGCGAACCAGCGGCGGCAGAGCGGCAAAGTCCGCGCCCATGATCCGTTCGTAGACCACCGGCGGCAGCGTCAGTTCCGCCAGGCCATGGGCGAGCGCCAGCCCCTCGAAGGCCGCCTCGAACCGCTCCAGAGACAGCAGTTTTTCAGGGCCGTAAGCGCCGGCATTCAGTTTCCCAGCGAACAGATCCTCCGCCAGCAAGGCTGCGGCGAGAGTGGGGATTTCCGGCCCGTCGCCCTCCACCGCGACCACCGACCAGCGCCGTTCGATTGCCTCGCCGCCGCGGCGCCCGGTCAGGGTGACGGTCATGCCCGAGCGGTCGCCGCCCAGCCAGGCCGTCGCCCGCTGCAGCGGCAGCAGCAGGCCGGCGGCGCCGCGCAACGATGTCAGCCAGCCCCAGCGCACCGGCCAGCTCGCCAGCCAGAGGAAGCGCATCTGGAAGCCGAGCTCGTTCCCGGCGCGGAACACGACGGCCGGGCGGCCTGCGAGCATCGCGGGAAGCAGATCGTGATCGGGCACGTCGGCGAGCGCGACGGTGCGGCGCAGCCGGTGCGGCCCGGCCCGCATCTCCGCCTTGCGGAATTCCTGCCAGCCGTGGCCGACGCTCCACCGGCGGCCGCGCCAGAGCCGCACCGGCCGCCCGACATAGGACAGGATCGCCTTCGTCACCGAAGCGCCGGCGGTGATCCGGGCCGAGGCGCTGAGCGCGATCTCGACCTGGTCGATCCGGTCCAGCCCCTCGGCCAGCCGCCGCGCCGCCGCGCCGGTCAAAGCGGGCGCGGTCGAGGCCCCGGCGATCACGGTCACGCCGACCGCCCGCGCGGCCTCGTTCAACGCCCCGATCCCGGTCACGAAATCGCGGGCGTCGGCGAGGTCGAAATAGGATATGCCCGCAGCGATACAGGCTTCCGGAACGCGATAGCCGCTACCTTGGAACGGCCCGGCCGCGTCGATCACCAGATCCGGCCGCCGCGCCGCGAGCAATGACGCCAGGTCGCCCTCGCGGTCCGCCGCAACGCCCTCGGCGTTTGGCAGTCCTTCCGCAAAGGACTTCGCCTTCTCCACGCTCCGGCCGGCGACCAGCACCTGATGCCCGTCCGCCGCCAGCCGCCGGGACAGCCGCGCCCCGAACCCGCCATAGCCGCCGATCACCAGGATGCGCTTCATCCCTCGCCTCCTTGCGGCGCATCATGGGACGAGACGAGCAGGAAAGCGACGCCGCCGATCAGGCCCGCAAGGCCGAAGACCAGCATTTCGCCGATGCCGCCCTGAACCAGCAGGGGGATGGGGAGCGCGCCGATCAAGGCGGCGGCCGCCAGCACGCGACCCGGTCCGGGGCTCCCGCGCCGGCTCAGCCACAGATGAAGCGGCACGGCGAGCGCGGCGACGTGCAGGCCGGCGATCAGCAGGGCGAGCACGAACCCCAGGCAGGCCAGAATCAGGTGGGCCGCGCCGAAGCCGGCCTCCCCCGGCGCTGAGAGGGACCCGGCCAGGATGACGAGGCCGGTCGCCGCCGCCGGCGCGAAGGCCGCGGCGACGAAGGCCAGAGCATGGTCGCCCGTGTCCGTCATCTCCCGTCCTCCTTCATGTCGCGGAACATCGCCGTCTGGCGGATCAGCTCGCCGAACAACGGGTGACGGAGGCTCAGCATGAAGGCGAACAGGCCGTGCTTGCAGTCGATATGGCTGACCCGCATCCGCCCCGGCGCCAGCCAGCGCGGCAGACGGAGGCGCAGGCGGCCGAGCCGCAGGAAATAATGGTCGCCGAGGAAGTGCAGCGCCCCATCCGCCACCTCCACCCGGAGCGCGATGCCGACGCCGCGGCCGACATATTCCTCGAGGCCCGTCGGCCCCGCGAAGCGCTTGCTGCTGTGGATCACCTGCGGGAAGCCGCGACGCCGCCCGTAAATCCGCGTCCAATATTGGCCGCCGCTGGCCGCATCCTCGGTGACGCTGACCAAAGCCGGCTGGTCCGCGTCGCGGGTCAGCGGCAGCGGCCCGCCGAGCAGCCGGCAGAGCTGGGCGAGGATGCGGCCGGCCAGGTTCATCCGGCACTCGACGATCTCGCCCGCATAGATTGCGGTGCGGCAATCGGCGACGCGCTTGCCGAAGCGGGCCCGGGTCGTCTCGGGCAAGGCCGCCCATCCGGCCTCGCCGACCAAGGCACGGAAGCGCAGGTCGCCGATCGCGTCGCTATCGGGAGCACGCGCCCGGAACGGGATCACCGTGGCTCCCCCCTGCCGCCGCATCTCCATCTTCGCCTCCCTTCTTCAATTTCTGTAGAGAGAGAAACCCACGACTAAATAAAAAGCCGGCTATTCCTTCGCCTTGCGGCCACGCCCGAAGCTGAGGAAATTGACCACCTTGGTGCCCATATTGACCAACGCCATGATCTTGGCCGGCGGCACGCCGAGCATCTGGTCGTACCAGCGGTTCAGCCGCTCGACGAAATCCTGCATCTCGGCGAGCCGCGCGCGGGCGACCGCGCTGACCTTCGGATCGCCCTCGGCCTCCGCCATACAGGCCCTCAGCGCCGCCGAGGCGGGATCGATCTCGCGCTCCTTGCGGCCCTGGGCAATGCGCAGCACCATTTCGTAAAGATCGGTCTCCGCCTCATAATGGTCGCGCCGGTCGCCCAGCACCGGCACGCGGCGGATCAGCTTCCAGCCGATCAGCTCCTTCAGGCTGTTCGAGACGTTCGAACGCGCCAGCCCCAGGGTTTCCGCCACGTCCTCCGCGGTCAGCGGCCGGTCCGACAGATAGAGCAGGGCATGGATCTGCGCGACCGACCGGTTCACGCCCCACTGATTACCCATGTCTCCCCAATGCAGGATGAACCGCTCCACCGCCGGAGCCAGTTTGCGCGACTCGATCGTTATTTCTGTCATGACAGAAATGTCGGATATACGCGGATGGAAGTCAAGGGCGGTACTCCTCCCGTGCCGTGGAGGGATTCGCTTGCCCCCGCGCCGCCAGCAGCCGTTCCGCCTCGTCCAGCACGCGCCCGAAATCCGCCACCAGCGCGCGATAGGGCGCCGGGCTACCCATATCGAGGCCGGCGCGGCGCAGGATCTCGGTCGGATAGTCCGAGCCGCCGGCACGCAGCACCTCGAGGAAGCGCTCCCGCTCCGCTTGGCCGCCGTTCAGGATGCCCTGCGTGAAGAAGACCGCGCCCGAGACCGAGGTGGCATATTGGAAGACGTAGAAGTTGCGGTAGAAATGCGGGATGAAGGCCCATTCGATCGCGTAGAGCGGATCGATCGTCATCCCCGGGCCGTGATATTTGCGCAGCAGTTCCAGATAGAGGGCGGTGAAGCGCGCGCCCGACAGGCCCTCTCCCGCCTCCGCCATGTCGTGGATCCGGAGCTCGAACTCCGCGAACATGGTCTGGCGGAAGAAGGTCCCGCGATACTGCTCCATCTGCTGGCCGAGATAGAAGAGCTTCTCCTGGTCGGTGCGGGCCTGTCCGAGCATGTGCTTGGCGAGCAGCTGCTCGTTCATCGTCGAGGCGATCTCGGCGGTGAAGGTCGCATAGTCCGCGGTCTCGAAGGGCTGGCGCGACTTGGCGAGCAGGGTGTGGACCGCATGGCCCCATTCGTGGGCGTAGACGGACAGGCTCTCATAATCGTCCGCCATGTTTAGCAGCACATAGGGGTGCACGTCATAGGCCGAGCCGCTCATATAGGCGCCCGACGCCTTGCCCTGGCGCGGGAAGGGATCCATCCAGCGCGCGCCGGTCCCCTGCGCGAGGAGCCGGCCATAGTCCGCGCCCAGCGGCCGCAGCGCCTCCAGCGTCGTCGCCCGCATCTGCTCCAGCGTGAAGCGCCGCTCGCTGCGCACCAAGGGCGGATAGATGTCGTAATAATGCAGGTCCGGCAGGCCCAGCATGCGCTGGCGCAGCGCGAAATAGCGGTGCAGCACCGGGAGGCCTTCGTTGGCGACTTGGACCAGTGTCCGGTAGACCGTCTCCGGGATGTTGTCGCCGGCCAGCGCCCATTCGAGGCTGTTGCGGTAGCGCCGCGACCGCGCCTGGAAGAGGTCGCCCCGCACCTTGGCCGAGAGCGCGGTGCCCAGCGACCCCTCGAACGGCTTGTAGCTGCCCCAGAAGCGGTCGAAGACCAGTTTGCGGTCGGCGCGGTTCGGCGCGCTCCGGTTGAGCGAATAGCCTTGGTCGTCCAGCCGCACCGTCCGCCCCGTCGACAGCGTCACCTCCGGGCGCGGGATGTCGGCCGAGGCGAGCTGGTCGCGAATGTCGTTCGGGCCGGCGAGGACGCTGCCGGACGAGGCCAGCACCCGCTCCGATTCCTCGGCCAGCGTGTGCGGCGCGCGCCTGAGGATGTTGGCGAGGTAGAAGCGGAACTTGGCGAGCCCCTGCTCGGCCGCGACATAACGGTCGACGGTCTGCTGCCCGACCTGCAGAAGCTCCGGCTCCACCCAGGCGGTCGCCTCGCCGAACGCGGTGAACACGTCCTGCGCCTGCTGGCGACGCTCCTGGTTGGGCGCGACCCGCAGATCCTCGTCCGCCTTGAGCGAGGCGTAGATATAGAGGCGCAGCAGCTTGCGGATCGTGTCCGAGATCGTCTGCAGCCCGGTCCGCAGCGCCGCGGCGTCGCGCCCGAGCGTGCCCCGAAATTGCGGCAGGCGGGCGACCTCGGCCTGGATCGCGGTCCGGTCGGCGGCCCAGGCCGCGTCATCGGGATAGAGATCGGTGAGGTCCCAGGCCGCGCCCTGCCCCGCGCCGGCGCCCTGGGCGAAGGCGGCGAGGCCCCCGCTGTTGATGACGGCGAGCAGCGCCGCCCCGGTCAGCATCAGCTCACGGCGAGAAACGTCCATATCTGTGAATCCCCGAAAGGGCCCGCCGCGCGCGCGGCGGACCTTCGTCCCCGCCGGCCTTGTTCCGCCGGACGCGGCGGGTGGCATGGTGCGTTCGACTAACCGTCTCGCCCACCCCCGCCGCTTCATCGGGATTCAACAATTCCGTGCTATCCGACTGGCCATGCGCATGATTCTCCTGCTCGCCGCGCCGTTCCTGCTGGGCGGCTGCATCGTCCGGACCGCGGCCGACATCGTCACCCTGCCCGTGCGGGCGGCCAGCGCCGGCGTCGATGCGGTCACCACCAGCCAGGCCGAAGCGGACCAGCGCCGCGGCCGGGAGATCCGCGAGGCGGAAGAGCGCGAGGGCCGCGAGGCGCGCCGCCGCGAACGCGAGGCGCGGCGGGACCGCGACCGGAGCGAGCAGCAGGACGATCGGCCGGAGCGCTGATTTTCTGATCCGGATCAGTTTTCCGTTGCGCGCTTCAAACAAAAATTAAGGCGCGGTCTGTACGGCACTGCCGATGCCGGGGCTTAGACGGAAAATTCATCCCGATCTCGGGGAAGCGGAAAAGCGCCCGTCGCTGGGCCAGCTTTTCACGCGGGATTTCGCCCGCATCGACGACGAGCAGCAGGAGAGCGCCGCCCGCGAGCGCATCCGCGCGCTGGAGCCGGTGCCGGCCTTCCTGCTCGGGGTCCACCTCATCTGCGCGGTCGCCTTCCTGGTCGGACTCGGCAATCCCGCCGATCCCAACCCGGCCTTGCTCGCGCCGCTCGGCGCGCTGATCGCGCTCGATTTCGGTCTCTGGGCCTATTTGTGGCGCAACCCGCTTTCCAGGCTCGCGCCGCACGTCGCGATCCGCGCCGCCGCGCTCTACAGCCTCGTCGCCTACGGCCTCTGGTGCGCGGCCTCCGTGGCCGCCGGCCCGAACCACGCGCAGAACCTGACCCTGCTCGATCTCGCGGTGGCGGGCGGCGTGCTCGCGCTGCCGATCGCCTTCCTCTCCTATCCGGCGCTCGTCGCTTTGGGCTGCCTCGGCTTCGCCGCCAAATTCTGGTTCCTATCGCAGGACGTGGTCGGCGCCGGGGCCACCGTCCTGCTCTCGGCCCTGCTCGTCCGCCTGAGCCTCGCCCGCTCGGCCGACCGGATCGCCCAGCTCCGCAAGCGCACCGCGATGGACTGGCACGCGCAGCGCGCCGCCCGCTTCATCGAGGAGTTCGAGCAGGCCGGCCGCGGCTGGTTCTGGGAGACGACCGCGCGCGGCGCCCTTTCCTACGTGTCCGAGCAGATCGCCGCCGACCTCAAGACGCCGGCCGCCGACCTGATCGGCAAGAATTTCATCGACCTGATCGGCCTGGACGACCGGCGCGGCTCCGAATCCTCGGAGCGGACGCTGGGCTTCCATCTCTCCACGCGCCTGCCCTTCACCGACATCAACGTCCGCGCCAACACCACGGCGGAAATCTGGTGGTCCTTGTCGGGGACGCCGAGCTTCGACGAATATGGCCGCTTCCTCGGCTTCCGCGGCATCGGCACCGATCTCACGCAGCAGCGCCGTTCCGAGGAGGAGATCAACCGCCTCGCCAAATATGATTCGCTGACCAACCTGCCGAACCGCATGCTGATGCGCCGCACGCTGGACGAAACCCTGCAGAAGAAGGGCGACGCGGCGGGCGGGGGCTGCGCCCTGTTCCTGATCGACCTCGACCGCTTTAAGAACGTCAACGACACGCTCGGCCATCCGGTCGGCGACGCCCTGCTCAAGCAGGTCGCCCAGCGCCTGACCAGCGTGATCGGCAAGATCGGCCAGGTCGGCCGCCTCGGCGGCGACGAGTTCGAGGCGGTGCTGCCCGGCAAGCATGACGACGCGGCGCTGGGCGATCTCGCCAACCGGCTGATCCAGCAGGTTTCCATGCCCTATATGATCGAGGGGCATAATATCTCGATCGGCGCCTCGGTCGGCATCGCGCTCGCGCCGTCAGAAGGCTGCTGCGCCGACGCCCTGATCCGCAACGCCGATCTCGCGCTCTATGCCGCCAAATCGGCGGGCCGCGGCACCTATTGCTTCTTCGCGCCCGAAATGCACTCGGAGGCGCAGGATCGGCAGACGCTGGAGGCGGATCTCCGCAAGGCGATCGCGCGCGGCGAGCTGCAGCTGCAATATCAGCCGGTGGTCAACGCCCAGACCGAGGAGCTTTCGGGTTTCGAGGCCCTGGTCCGTTGGCATCACCCGACCCGCGGTGTCGTCTCCCCGGCTTTGTTCGTGCCGCTGGCCGAGGAAGCGGGCCTGATCCTCTCGATCGGCGAATGGGTGCTCCGGACGGCCTGCCTCGAGGCCGCGAAATGGCCGGAGCATATTCGCGTCGCCGTCAATCTCTCGCCGATCCAGTTCGTCGAGCCCGCGCTTCCGGCCACGGTGATGTCCGCCATCGCCAATGCCGGCATCCAGCCGCGCCAGCTGGAGCTGGAGATCACCGAGGGCGTGTTCCTCGCCGAGAATGACGCGACCGACGACATGTTCGCCAAGCTGAAGAATATCGGCGTGCGCCTCGCGCTCGACGATTTCGGCACCGGCTATTCCTCGCTCGGCTATTTGAAGAAGGCGCCGTTCGACAAGATCAAAATCGACCAGAGCTTCGTGCGCGGCGCCGCCAAATCGGGCAGCCGCAACGCCGCGATCATCCGCGCCATCGTCACCCTCGCCGAGAGCCTGTCGATGGATACGACCGCCGAGGGCGCGGAGACCCATGACGAGCTGACCATGATCCGCGAGCTCGGCTGCTCGCACATCCAGGGCTATATTTTCGGCCGGCCGATGAACCCCGAGGATGCGGGCCGGCTCGCCGCCGAGAACAAGGCGGTGACGGCCGACGGCTTCCAGTTCAACCGGCCGCCGCGCCAGGGCATTCTCAAGGTGGCGAGCCTGCAGTTCAACGGCATGTCCATGCCGGTCCGCGTCCGCAACATCTCCACCGGCGGCGCCCTGCTCGAATGCGACCGGATGCTGCCGCTCGAATCCAAGGTCCAGCTCGACCTGCCGGGCTGCGGCAATCTCGGCGCGGAGGTGCGCTGGTCGGAGGCCAAGCGCATGGGCGTCCAGTTCGAGGACGAGTTTGACCTGCGGCGCCTCCAGCCCGGCAAGGGCGCGGGCTTCGGCGCCAAGCTGCCGGCCTCGGGCTATACCAACCTCAAATATGCCGACGCGGCCGCCAACAAGCGCGCGCTCTCCGCCGGCGACCTGCGCTACGGCAAGGGCGGCTGAGCCCCAGAGTCAAATTCACCGAACTTGAATTCACCACCGTTCGGGCTGAGCTTGTCGAAGCCCTCTCCTGCCTTTCGGCTGCAAGAAGGAAGGCCCTCCAACAGGCTCAGGGCGAACGGTGAGTGGGTCAGCCCAACCGGATCATACTCTAGCCCCGCGGACAGAGCGTCCGGATCGTCGCCAGCACGCGCTCCGCGATGGCGGGGCGGCAGATCAGCAGATCGGGAAGATACTTGTCCGGCCGGTTGTAGCGGAGCGGTGTCCCGTCGATGCGCGAGGCATGGAGGCCGGCGGCGAGCGCCACGGCGGCGGGCGCGCAATTGTCCCATTCATATTGGCCGCCGCTGTGGAAATAGATGTCGGCCTCGCCGCGCACCACCGCCATGGCCTTGGCGCCCGCGGAGCCCATCGGCACGAGTTCCGCGCCGAGTGCCTCGGCGACGGCCAGGGCGTCCGCGGCGGGGCGCGAGCGGCTGACCAGCAGGCGCAGCGGCCCCTCCTGGGCGGGCACGCAGGCGGGGCGTCCCGAGCAGAGGGTCAGCGCCAGACCGGGCAAGGCCACCGCGCCATGGGCGGGCGCGCCGTCGATGCTGAGCGCGACGTGGACCGCCCAGTCGGTCCGGCCCTCGCCATATTCGCGGCTGCCGTCGAGCGGATCCACGATCCACACCCGGCGCGCCGCCAGCCGGCCGGCATCGTCCTTCTCCTCCTCGGAGAGGATCGCATCGCCGGGGCGCCGGGCGCGGATCGCCTCAATGAGAAAGGCATTGGCGACCCGATCGCCGGCGCAGCCCAGCGCCTTGCCCTCGAACAGGCCCGAGCGCTGCACGACAAGCAGCAGCGCGCCGGCGCTCTCCGCCAGCCTGCGCGCGAGCGCGGCATCGCCCAATGTCACGTCCGCGGTCACGAGATCAGCCGCCGGACGATCAGGGCGGCCGCCTCCTCGGGCGACATGCTGGTGGTGTCGATCCGCAGCTCCGGCGTCTCGGGCGCCTCATAGGGGCTGTCGATGCCGGTGAAGTTGGTCAGCTCGCCCGCCCTGGCCTTGCGGTAGAGACCCTTCACGTCGCGCCGCTCGGCCTCCTCCAGGGGCGTGTCGATATGGATTTCGACGAACTCGCCAGGCGCGATCATCTGCCGCACCATCTCGCGCTCGGCGCGGAACGGCGAGATGAAGGCAGTGATCACGATCAGGCCGGCGTCGGTCATCAGCCGCGCCACCTCGCCGATCCGGCGGATATTCTCCACCCGGTCGGCATCGGTGAAGCCGAGATCCCGATTGAGGCCGTGGCGGACATTGTCGCCGTCGAGCAGGAAGGTGTGGCGGTTCATCCGCGCCAGCTCCTTCTCCACCAGATTGGCGATGGTCGATTTGCCGGCGCCGGAAATGCCGGTGAGCCAGAGGACGGCCGGCCGCTGGTTCTTCAGCGTGGCGCGGCGGTCCCGGTCCACCGCTGTCGCCTGCCAGTGGACGTTCTGGCTGCGGCGCAATGCGAAATGCAGCATACCCGCGGCGACGGTGGCGTTGGTCAGCTTGTCGATCAGGATGAAGCCGCCGAGATCGCGATCGGCCTCATAGGGCTCGAACACGAGCGGCCGGTCGGTCGAGAGATTGGCGACGCCGATCGCGTTCAGCTCCAGCGTCTTCGCCGCCAGATGCTCCATCGTGTTGACGTTGACCTGATATTTCGGCTGCTGGACGCTGGCCGTGACGAGCTGGCTGCCGAGCTTCAGCCAATAGGGCCGGCCGGGCAGCATCTCCTCGTCGGCCATCCAGACCAGGGTCGCCTCGAACTGGTCGGCGACCTGGGGCGGCGCGTCGGCGGCGGCGATGACGTCGCCGCGCGAGCAATCCACCTCGTCCGCCAGGGTCAGGGTCACGGACTGGCCGGCAACGGCCTCCGCCAGCTCGCCGTCGAGCGTGACGATGCGCGCGACCCGGCTGGTCCGGCCCGAGGGCAGGATCCGCACCGGGTCGCCCGGCCGGACGGCGCCACCGAGGACCAGGCCCGAAAAGCCGCGAAAGTCGAGATCGGGCCGGTTCACCCATTGCACGGCCAGGCGGAAGGCGCCGTCCCGGTCGCGCTCGTCGTCCAGCGCCACCGTCTCGAGATGCTCGATCAGGCTCGGCCCGTCATACCAGGCGGCGCGCGCGCCCCGCGCCGCGACATTCTCGCCGGTCACGCCCGACAGCGGGATCGGCACGAAGCCGGTAATGCCGATCCCCTCGGCGAAGGCGCGATAATCGTCGACGATCCGGTCGAACACCGCCTGGTCGTAATCGACCAGGTCCATTTTGGTGACCGCGAGCACGATCCGGCGGATGCCGAGCAGGTGCACCAGATAGGAATGGCGCCGGGTCTGGGTCAGCACACCCTTGCGCGCGTCGATCAGGATCACGGCGAGATCGGCGGTCGAGGCGCCGGTCACCATGTTGCGCGTATATTGTTCGTGGCCGGGCGTGTCGGCGACGATGAACTTGCGCCGGTCGGTCGCGAAGAAGCGGTAGGCGACGTCGATGGTGATGCCCTGCTCCCGCTCGGCGGCGAGGCCGTCGACGAGCAAAGCGAAGTCGATATTCTCGCCCCGCGTCCCGACCCGTTTCGAATCCGCCTCCAGGCTGGCGAGCTGGTCCTCGAAGATCTGGCGGCTGTCGTAGAGCAGCCGGCCGATCAGGGTCGATTTGCCGTCGTCGACCGAGCCGCAGGTGATGAAGCGCATCAACGACTTGTGCTCGTGCCGGTCGAGATAGGCGTCGATATCCTGGGCGATCAGCGCGTCGGCATGGAAGGAGGAGGTCCCGCCCATCAGAAATAGCCCTCCTGCTTCTTCTTCTCCATGCTCGCCTCGCCCGCGTCGCGGTCGATCGCCCGCCCCTGCCGCTCGGAGGTGGCGGTCAGCAGCATCTCCTGGATGACCTCGCCCAGCGTCGCGGCCTCGCTCTCGACGGCACCGGTCAACGGGTAGCAGCCGAGCGTGCGGAAGCGGATCGAGCGCAGGGCCGGCACCTCGCCGGGGCGCAGCGGGAAGCGGTCGTCGTCGACCATCAGCAGCAGCCCGTCGCGCTCCACCGTCGGCCGCTTCGCGGCGAAGTAGAGAGGGACCACGGGAATGTGGTTCAGCCGGATATATTGCCAGACGTCGAGCTCGGTCCAGTTGGACAAAGGAAAGACGCGGATGCTCTCCCCCTTGGCCTTCTTCGCATTGTAGAGCCGCCACAATTCCGGCCGCTGGTTCTTCGGATCCCAGCGATGATTGGCGGAGCGGAAGGAGAAGACGCGCTCCTTGGCCCGGCTCTTCTCCTCGTCGCGCCGCGCGCCGCCGAAGGCCGCGTCGAAGCCGTGCAGGTCGAGCGCCTGCTTGAGCCCCTCGGTCTTCCACATGTCGGTGTGCAGCGGGCCATGGTCGAACGGGTTGATGCCGCGCGCCCTGGCGTCCGGATTCTGGTGGACCAGCAACTCCATCCCGCTCTCCCGCGCCATCCGGTCGCGCAGGGCGTACATGTCGCGGAACTTCCAGGTCGTGTCGACGTGAAGCAGAGGGAAAGGCGGCGGCGACGGGAAGAAGGCCTTGCGGGCGAGGTGAAGCATCACCGCGCTGTCCTTGCCGACCGAATAGAGCATGACCGGGCGCTCGACCTCGCCGACCACCTCGCGAAGGATGTGAATGCTCTCCGCCTCGAGCCGCTCGAGATGGGTGAGCCCGCCCCTGCCCATATCCTCCCCCTTCCGTTTCGCGACGGGAATGCCAGAGGCTTTCGCTTTACGAACCTCCCAAATGGGAGGATAAGGGGTTATGGCCATGACCCGGCAGGATGAGACGGATCTGCTGACCGCGGTCCATGACGGCCCGTTCGAGCAGCCCCTCTGGGCGACCTTCCTGGAGCGGCTGCGGCGGCGGGTGCGCGCCAATTATGCCGGCCTGATCTTCCGCCGCCCGAACCAGCCGGACAGCCTGATCGAGTTGTTCGCGGGAACGTCGCCGCCGGCGGCGCTGAAGCAGGTCTATGGCGCCGGCGATGCCGGCCGCAACCCCCTCCCCTATTTCGAGTTGCGCGAGGGCCGGGTCTATGCGTCGGGCGAATTGCTCGACCCGGGCCTGGCATCGCACCGCGCCTTCATCGAGGACATGCTGGAGCCCAGCGGCATGAGCCGGTTCCGCCTCGTCCGCATCGGCGAGCCGGGCGGAGTCAGCGCCTGGCTCAGCATCGCCCGCGACGCGCCGGATTTCAGCGCCGGCGACGGCGCCCTGCTCAGCGCGCTCGTCCCCCATCTGACCCGGGCGCTGCGCGCTTATGTCGCGATCGAGCGCGAGCGCTTCCGCGCCGACGTCGCGGCCGGCGCCATGCAGCGGCTCGGCTTCGGCTGGCTGAGCTTCGACGCGGAGGGGCGCATCCTCGATTCGAGCCCGCATGCCGATCGCCTGCTCGACACCTGCATGGCGCTCAGACGGACCCGCCACGGCCGCCTCACCGCGGCGCGGCCAGCGCTGGAGCGCGAGCTGAACGCGGCGCTGCGGGATTGCGCGATGAACCCCGCGGATCGCCCGCGCGCGCTGCAGGTCAGCCGCGAACCCTGGCTGGAAATGCTGCTCGTGCCGGTCCAGGACCGGCCGGCCTCTGCCGCGGCGACGCCGGTCGCGATCGCCTATATCCAGGGCGACAACCGCTCCTCGGCGGACCGCCACCAACAGATCGCCGAATTGTTCGGCCTGCTGCCCAGCGAGGCGCGGCTGGCGCTCGCCCTGAGCCGCGGCCTCAATATCGCCGAGGCCGCCGCCGAACTCGGCCTCACCATCGAGACCGCGCGCAACTATTCGAAGAAGATCTACGCGAAGACGGGCGCGCGCGGGCAGCCGGATCTGATCCGCTTCATCCTCGCCAGCGTACTCGCCTTCGCCTGAGCCCGGCGGCCGCGGTCAGACGATCAAGGAGAAACTGTGCACCAGGATTTCGGCATCGGACATCGGCCCGCGCGCGGCCGCCGCGCCGTCCACCCTCCGCCGAAGGCGCGCTTGCGGACCGTCCGCCGCGCCGCTAGACAGGCGGCCGCGCAGCATCATGTCGGAACGTCCGATATGACCATGTTGGAGAGCCCGCCTCTGCCGAGGTGGAAGGCGGGCCCTCTCAACGGGTTGCGGGTGTAGCTCAATGGTAGAGCAGAAGCTTCCCAAGCTTACGACGAGGGTTCGATTCCCTTCACCCGCTCCAGCCTTCCGCGTCCATCTTCCGGATCGTCACCCTTCGTCCCGCGCGCTGAGCCGATAGGCGGACAGCGCCAGCATGGCGCGCAGGACGCGCGGGTGGAGGCGGATGACGAGGCCGGCGCTGAGGCAGGCATCGAGCCGGGGCCGGAGCGCGGCGAAGGCGTCCGTTTCCGCCGTGTCGCCAGGGACCGAACTCAGCAGCGTCCGTACCTGCTCGGGCGCCGCGGCGATCAGGCACAGGCCCATCTGGTCGGCCTCGTCCCGCGCGCGCAGCGGCCGCGCCGGATCCAGGCGCGGCGGACGGTCGCGGACCAGGGCCTCGGCGAGCGCGCCCTGGAGCAGGATGGCGCTGACGCTGAGCCGGCCGGGCGGCGCGCAGCCGCTGCGTTGCCGCATCAGCCATTGCATCCGGTCGCGGGCAGCCGGCGTCTCCGGCGGCAGCGCGAGCAGGGCCCGGCTCTCCGTCCGGTGCCGCGCCGCGACGCAGCCCGCATATTGGCGCAGCGCCCGCGCGCCGGGGACGGTGAGCGGCCGGCTGCAGACCAGCACGTCATTGCCTTCCCCGCGCGGGCAGGGCGCATCGCGATAGAGCATGACCTGACCCGGCTGACGGGTGGGCCGCATGCCGGTGAACGGCGCCTGCATCGCGGTCAGGGCGAGGAGGATGGCGGCGGCAATCATGATATTGTCTTTGCACCCCTTTTCCGCAGCATAGCCCGGCGGCGGGCGGGTTCAACAATGATGCATCTTGCTAATAGCGCTCCAGCAGTTTCTCGACCGTGTCGGACGGGCTCGCCGCCTTGCGGTTGCTGTGCCCGCCCGTTTCCTGCTCGAGCGCGGTACGGATTTCCTCGAGCTGCTTCTCGCTCAGATGCTCGATGCCGATGAATTGCGGCCGCGCCGTCTCGACCGCCCGAAGCAGCTCGTCCAATTTGGCCTGCATCGCCGCGGCGTCTCGGTTGGTGCTGTTCTGGATCAAGAACACCATCAGGAAGGTCACGATCGTGGTGCCGGTGTTGATCACCAGCTGCCAGGTGTCGGAGAAACCGAAGAGCGGCCCGGTCACCCCCCAGACGATGATCGTCCCGACCGCGATCACGAACGCGAGCGGCTGGCCGCAGACGAATGAGATCCGGCTCGCGAACCAGGTGAAGAAACGGTCCAGCATCCTGTCCTCCGATCAGATCTCGTCGCCCGTCGCCGGCAGCCCCGCCGCCTCCAGCCGGCGCAGCAGGTCCGACGCGCAGGCTTCCAGCGCGCCTTCGTCGGTGCTTCGGACCACGAAATTGGCGCCGACCCGGCCGTCCTTGAAAAAGGGGTAGGAGCCGATCTGGCAGCCGGCATGGGCCCGCTCGGTCTCACGCAATATGTCCGCCACCTCGCTCTCGGGCGCGAGGCAGCCGATGGTGCGGGACAGGAGGGGCCGCCCGCCCTCCAACTGGCCGGACAGGGCCTCCAGCATCAAGGTCGCGATATGCGGCACGCCGGCGAGGATGAAGATGTTGCCGTGGCGGATGCCCGGCGCGCCGGAGACCCGGTTCTCGATCAGTTCGGCCCCGTCCGGCACCCGCGCCATGCGCAGCCGCGCCTCGGTAACGCCGCCGCGCGTCGCATAATAGGCCTCCAGGATGGCCCGCGCCTTCGGATGGACGACGACCGCGACACCCAGGGCCGCGGCGATGGCGTCGACGGTGATGTCGTCATGGGTGGGGCCGATCCCGCCCGTCGTGAACAGATAGTCGCTCCGCGCCCTCAGCGCGTTCACCGCCTCGCCGATCGCGGCCATGTCGTCCGCGACCACGCGCACCTCGGCAAGTCGGATCCCCTGCAGGTTCAGCCAGGTCGCGACCTGGGCGATGTTGCGGTCCTGGGTGCGGCCCGAGAGGATCTCGTCGCCGATGATGAGCAGCCCCGCCGTCCAGATGCGCTCGGAAGTCATGATGACGCTCTATCGGCTCCGCCGGACGCCGTCATGGGTGCAAATTAAGGAAGCCGCCGCTATATGAGGGGGATGGACAACATCACCCTCGATCCCGAGGCAGGCATCGTCGGCCGCCACGGCTCTATCAAGCTGCACGGTCCGGAAGGCTTCGCCGGCATGCGCGCCGCCGGCCTTTGCGCCGCCGAGATCCTCGACGCGCTCGTGCCCCATGTCGTTCCCGGCGTCACCACCGAGGAGATTGACGAGATCGTCTTCGCGGAGATGCGCGCGCGCGGCGCGATCCCGGCGACCCTGGGCTATCGTGGCTATACGAAGAGCTGCTGCACCTCGATCAACCATGTGATCTGCCACGGCATTCCGGGCGAGAAGGTGCTGAAGGACGGCGACATCGTCAATATCGACGTGACCCCGATCCTCGACGGCTGGCACGGGGACACCAGCCGCATGTATCTGGTGGGCGACGTCGGCATCAAGGCGCGGAAGCTGGTCCAGGTCACCTATGAGGCGATGATGCTCGGCATCGCGCAGGCGAAGCCCGGCAACCGGCTCGGCGACGTCGCCCACGCCATCCAGACCCATGCCGAGGCGCAGCGTTATTCGGTGGTCCGCGATTTTTGCGGACACGGCCTCGGGCGCACCTTCCACGACGCGCCGGAGGTGGTCCATGCCGGCCGCCCGGGGACCGGCCCGGAGCTGCTGCCCGGCATGTTCTTCACGATCGAGCCGATGATCAATATCGGCAAGGCGGCGGCCAAGGTGCTGGACGACGGCTGGACGGCGGTCACCCGCGACCGCAGCCTCTCCGCCCAGTTCGAGCACAGTATCGGCATCACCGAGGACGGCTGCGAGATCTTCACCAAGAGCCCGAAGGGCTTCGACGCGCCGCCTTACTGACGCAGCCGCCGCCCGCCTCGAAGAAGACGGGCGGCTTTGACCGGCCTTTATTCCGTGCCGCGCGGCGCCCGGCGATAGGGCACGAACTCGCCCAAGAAGACCACGCCGGTGAAGCTGCGAGAACCCTGGTCGACCATGGTCACCGTATCGACGTTGCAGAGCTGCGAGGTCGAGGTCCGGGTCACCATCGTGTCCCACTGGTTGAGCTGGTCCGCGCCGTTGGCCGGCCGGTTCACATAGATCACGCTCCCGGCATCGTAGATGATCGCCGTATTGGGAATGATCCGCGAGCTGCGGACCCGGTGCAGATCGATGCACTGGACCGGAGCGCCGGCCTCGCGGCCCTGAAGGGCGCGGGCGAGCTCGGCTTCACGATCCTGCGGCCTGGCCTGCGCGACGCCGCCCAGCATGAGCGTGCCGGCGAGGAGTGCGATAAGCTTGCGCATATTGGGCCTCACTTTCAAAACGACTCCCTTGCGGAGCCATATATATACCAGACGCCTGAACGCGCCCTGACCCGCATCAGATGCGGCGTCCTTGCTATTTTATATAGTGTATGAAGGTTTGGGTTTCGAGCCCGCGGGTCGAGCGAGAGCGCTTGCCTCGCCGCCCTCGACCGCTAAGGGGAGATGGGTCGGCGCGAGGAGACGGACGTGAAGAAGGTCGAGGCGGTCATCAAGCCGTTCAAGCTGGACGAGGTGAAGGAGGCGCTGCACGAGGTCGGCGTGTCCGGCATCACCTATACCGAGGCCAAGGGCTTCGGCCGGCAGAAGGGCCATACCGAATTGTATCGCGGCGCCGAATATGTGGTCGATTTCCTGCCCAAGCTCCGGCTCGAGGTGGTGGTCGAGGACACTATGGTCGAGCGCGTCGTCGAGGCGATCGCCAATGCCGCGCGCACCGGCCGCATCGGCGACGGCAAGATCTTCGTCTCCAGCGTCGAGGAAGCGATCCGCATCCGCACCGGCGAACGCGGCTCGGACGCGATCTGATCCCTTTCCCGCTTTCGTCTTCGGCCTGACTGACGTTAAAGCCGCTCCCATGGTCGACGATCCCCGCCTCGCCTCCATGTCGCCCGAGGAGCTCAGGCAGGCGATGCACACGCTCGGCTATCGCACCCAGGCGGATCTCGCCAATGCGATCGGCGTGAGCCGGCCCGCGGTCAGCCTCTGGCTCGACGGCAAGGTCGGCGTGCCACGCCCCGTCGCCATGCTGCTCAGGATGCTGATCGCGGCGCAGCGGCGCCCCTTCTAGCCTCCCTCTCACGGCCAATGTGAAATATTCACATTCCCGGCCTCGCGGCTGGACGGTTCGCGTTGGCCTTGGGATGGAGGAAAAATTGTGCAGTGCGGCGATTCTTGCCGCAAGATTTGAGCATAGGGGCTGACCATGGCGAATGACGCGGGCACGATTCTGAAGGCGATCAAGGAGGGGGAGATCGAGTGGATCGACCTGCGCTTCACCGATCCCAAGGGCAAATGGCAGCACCTCACCATGTGCGCCGGCGTGATCGGCGAGGACGAACTCACCGACGGCCTGATGTTCGACGGCTCATCGATCGAGGGCTGGAAGGCGATCAACGAGTCCGACATGATCCTGAAGCCGGACCTCGACGCCTGGTATGTCGATCCGTTCAGCGCGACGCCGATGGGCATATTGTTCTGCGACATCGTCGATCCCGGCACGGGCGAGCTCTACGCCCGCGACCCGCGTTCGACCGCCAAGCGCGCCGAAGCCTATCTGCAGGCGACCGGCCTCGGCGACACCGTCTTCGTCGGCCCGGAAGCCGAATTCTTCATGTTCGACGACGTCCGCTTCGAAGACGGCTATGCCGGCTCCGGCTTCACCATCGACGACGTCGAGCTGCCGACCAACACGGCGACGAAATATGAAAGCGGCAATCTCGGCCACCGGCCGCGCGCCAAGGGCGGCTATTTCCCGGTCGCGCCGGTCGACAGCGCCACCGACATTCGCGGCGAGATGGTCTCCACCATGCTCGAAATGGGCCTGCCCATGGACAAGCATCACCATGAGGTCGCCGCCGCGCAACACGAGCTGGGCCTGACCTTCGGCACGCTCGTCACCACCGCCGACCGTATGCAGATCTACAAATACGTCGTGCACATGGTGGCGAACAATTACGGCAAGTCCGCCACCTTCATGCCGAAGCCGATCAAGGCGGACAACGGCTCGGGCATGCACACCCACATCTCGATCTGGAAGGAGGGCAAGCCGCTCTTCGCCGGCAACGGCTATGCGGGTCTCTCCGAGATGTGCCTCTATTTCATCGGCGGCGTGATCAAGCATGCCAAGGCGCTCAACGCCTTCACCAACCCGACGACGAACAGCTACAAGCGCCTCGTCCCGGGTTTCGAGGCGCCGGTGCTCCTGGCCTATTCCAGCCGCAACCGCTCCGCCTCCTGCCGCATCCCCTACGGCTCGGGCGAGAAGGCGAAGCGCGTCGAGTTCCGCTTCCCGGACGCGATGGCCAATCCCTATCTCTGCTATTCGGCCTTGCTCATGGCCGGCCTGGACGGCATCCAGAACCGCATCCATCCGGGCGACCCGATGGACAAGAACCTGTACGACCTGCCGCCGCAGGAGCTGGTCAACGTGCCGACCGTGTGCGGGTCGCTCCGCGAGGCACTGCTGGCGCTCGAGGCGGACACCGCCTTCCTGACCAAGGGCGACGTCTTTACCGAGGATCAGATCGCGGCCTATATCGAGCTCAAATGGTCCGAGCAGCTGCGTTGGGAAACCACGCCGAGCCCGGTCGAATACGACATGTACTACAGCGCGTAAGCGCCGGAGCTCTGACGGGCTTGGGAAGGGGCGGCGCCGGCGACGGGGCCGCCCCGTTTCTTTGCCTAATCCTCCAGGATCTGGCTGTGCCGCTTGGTGTCGCGCATCCTGAGATAGACGATCAGCGACAGCGCGATCATGCCGGTTACATACCAGTAGAAGGCGCGCTCGATGCCCCAGTCCTTGAACTGGAGCGCGACATATTCCGCCGTGCCGCCGAACAGGGTGTTGGCGATCGCGTAAGGCAAGGCGACGCCGAGCGCGCGGATATGGGCAGGGAAGAGTTCCGCCTTCACCACCGCGTTGATCGAGGTGTAGCCGGTGACGATCAGCAAAGCCGCGAAGACCAGCACGAAGGCCGCGACCGGATCGCGTACGCTTTCGAGCATGGTGAAGAGCGGCACGGTCAGCAGCATGCCGAGGATGCCGAAGGTCACCATGACCGGCTTGCGCCCGATCTTGTCTGAAAGGTGACCCGCGCAAGGCTGCATGCACATGAACAGGAAGAGCGCCGCGGTCATCACCTGGCTCGCCGTCTCGCGGTTGAAGCCCGAGGTGTTGACCAGGAATTTCTGCATGTAGGTGGTGTAGGCGTAGAAGGCCAAGGTGCCGCCCGCGGTCAGCGCCATGACCAGGAAGGCCTCCTTCGGATGGTCGCGGAACAGGTTGATCCCGGAAGATTTCGGCTTGTCGCCCGCCGCCTGGGCGTTGGTGAAGCTCTCCGTCTCCGCCAGCCGGCGGCGGAGGTAGAAGACGACGACCGCGAGCACCGCGCCGATCCCGAAGGGGATGCGCCATCCCCACCCTTCCAGCGCCCTCTCCGACATCACGACCTGCAGCACGAGCAGGACGGCGAGCGCGATCAGCTGGCCGGAGATCAGGGTCACATATTGGAAGCTGGAGAAGAAGCCGCGGCGCTTCTGCCCCGCCATCTCGCTGAGATAGGTGGCACTGGCACCATATTCGCCACCGACGCTGAGCCCCTGCATCATCCGGGCGACGATCAGGATGGCCGGCGCGAGCCAGCCGATCTCCGCATGGGTGGGTGTGACCGCGATCAGCAGCGAGCCGAGGCACATCAGGGTGACGCTGAGCGTCAATCCGGCCTTGCGGCCCTTGCTGTCCGAATAGATGCCCATCAGCCAGGCGCCGATCGGACGCATCAGGAAACCGACCGCGAACACCGCCGCCGAGCTCATCAGCTGGGCAGTCTGGTCCCCCTTCGGAAAGAAGCTTGGCGCGAAATAGAGAGTGAAGGCGGCATAGACGTACCAGTCATACCATTCGACCAGATTGCCGGCCGACCCGCCGATGATGTTGCGCAGCCGATGGCGACGGACGTCCTGGCTCAATCTCGTGCTCCCTCTCCGAACGCGCACAACTTGGCGCAGCCGCGCGCGCGCGTCGAGAGGGCAGGCTCAGTGGATGGTGACGCCTTCGGTGGCTTCGGCGCTGAGCAGGTTGATCATCCGCTCGATCTGGCGCCAGCGGCAGAAATGCACGACATTGCCGAGCCCGCGGCTGTGGTTCGCCCGGGCCGCCGCCTCGAAGGCGGCATGATCGCCGAACTGGGCGATCAGTTCCGCCGCCTCGGCCGCCGCCGTGGCGTCGGGAAGGTGCACATATTGCTGCACGACTTTCCTCTTGTCGTCTTGTTATGGCGAGCTTGTAGCAAAGGGTGATTGCCAAAGACGTGACGGGCATCGTCAACGAGACGTAAACCCTGTTCCTTCGGGTCACTTTGGGCTGGCCCCGGCGCGCGGGGACTGCCAAGGGACGGCGATCATGGCTGCGAATAACAATGGGCCGCTCGCCGGCGGCTGTCTCCTCTGCATCGCGCTGCTGGCGGGCGCCCTGATCGGCATCTTCAACGGCCAGCCGAGCATCGGCTTCCTCGTCGGCGCCGGCATCGGTCTGCTGCTCGTGATCCTGATCTGGCTGTGGGACCGGCGGCGGCGCTAGCGCTACTTACCCGATCCGCCGTCCGGCCCAGACCACCCGCCCGACCACGTCCACCGCATCGGGATCGCAGTCCGGCCAGCCCGGATAGGCCGGATTGTCGGAGCGGATCGAGAGGGTGCGCGCCGCCGGATTGAGCGCCAGCCGCTTCACCACCAGAGCCCCCTCGATCCTGAGCACGTAAATGCCGTCGCGCAGCCGCGCCGCGGCGTCGCCGCGATCGACCAGAATGTCGTCGCCGTCGGCGAGCGTCGGCGCCATCGAATCGCCGGCGACGCGAATGATCGAGAGCTGGTCGGGCGCGCCCCGCGCCACCCGCCGCAGCCAGGCGGGATCGAACGCGATATGGCCACCGCCCCGTTCATCGCCGTCGAAGGCGCCGGCGCCGGCCGCCGCGTCGACGTCGAGCCGCGGCACCGGCCGTAGTCCCCGCCCCGGCTCCACCGCCGGCCCGCCCAAGAGCGCCTCGCCCACGTCGAAATAGCGGGCGAGGATCCGCCGGTCCCGTTCCGACAGAAACCGGGGCGAGCCGCGCTTGATGAATTGCTGGATGTAGGCGGGATTGCGGCCGAGCAGGCGGGAGAGGCCGGCATAGTCCTCCCCCCTCTCCTCGATCAGGCGTTCGAGCGCCGCCCTGCCGTCCGCGTCCATGGCGTCGCCATAGCAATAGGATTTTTCCTAGACAAGTAGGAAATGTCCTCCGAGAATTGGAACGAAGCAGGAACATCGATTCGGGAGGACAACCATGCACCTGATGCGGCGCATTCAATTGTTCCTGGAGCGCGCGGACATGGCCCCGACGCGCTTCGGGCGAGAGGCAGTGGGCGATCCACGCCTCGTCGGCGATCTGAAGAACGGCCGGGAACTGCGCGCCACCACGGTGTCGCGGATCGTCGCCTGGCTCGACGAGCAGGAGAAGAAGGCGTGAGGTTCACCAGCGCGGGGGCCGAGCTCAGGCGCGCGCTCCGGACCTATTTTACCGGTCTCGGCGCACCGGTCGCGTTCGAATCGCTGGCCAGCCGACCCTGGGCAAGCATCACCTTCGCCGGCGAGCGCCACCGTCTGGGCCTCTGCCTGCCGGGGCCGGGCGCGGAGGCAGCGGTGGAGACTTTCCTCGACGGCCTCGCCGAGCGCGACTTCGCGCTACGGGGGCACATCCTCGCCGACATCGAGGCGGTCAGCGTCGCCTGCGACGCCGACGGTCAGATGCGCCTCCAAATCGAGGCGCTGACGGTGGAGAGCGACTAGGAAGAACGGGCGGCGAGGCGCTGCAGGCTGGCGATCGCGCTCTGCAGCCGGTCGTCCGGCGCGTCGGGCGCCTCCGGAAAGACCTGCGGCGGCGTGGCGGGAACCACCGGGCCGGGCTCGATCATACGCCGTTTCGCGAGACCCTGCTCGAGCCGCTCCATCAACGCGGCGATGCTGGTCGGCATCTCCGCCGGAGGGGCGGGGTCGGGCTCCACCGCGGCCACAGCTTCGGGCTCCAGCGCGGGCTCAAGCTCGGGAACGGCCGTGGCTGAGACCTCAGGCTCAGACTCGGGTTCAGGCTCGAACTCGGCAACCGGCTCCGGCGCAACTTCAGGCTCGGGAGCGGGCTCGAAGACGGGCTCGGGCTCGGGTGCGCGCCAGAGTTCCGCGACGGGCTCCGGCGCCGGGACGAAGACCGGCTCCGGTTCGGGTTCAGGTTGGGAATCCACGATCCGGGCCGCCGCCGGCTCGGCCTCGTCGAGCCAGGCCGGCACCTCGTCGCGCGGGGCGCGGGGCGGCATCGGCTCGCCCAGATCGCGGGCGGCGGAAATCGGGCGGGGCGCCGGCGCGTCCGGGTGAACGTCGCGGCGGCGCACGCGGGGCGCCAGCAGCTCCTCCTGCTCCTTCGCCTCGGCCGCGGCATTCATGCCGCTCCGGTCGAGCAGGCGCAGCAGCAGGAAGACGAGACCGAACACGATTGCCGCGCCGCCAATGGCGAGCACGACCCGCGCGGTCAGGCCGAGCGGCGGCTGGGCGGCGGAGAGGAGCGACGGCAGGCCGGTCGCGACGACGGCGCGCGACAGCAGGTCCTGCGGAACGGCGAAGGCGGCGAAGGCCGCGGCGAGGGCCGCGAGGCCCGCCACGGGCAGATCGAGCGCATTGCGCCCGGTGCCGCTGAACAGGGATTTGAAGGGCCTCGCTGCCATCATAAAGCCTTGCCGGTAAGCCGTTGGTAAACAGGCGCATAACGGGAAATGTTTGACGACCAGTTACGCTCTTTCTCAACGAAGCGGCGCGCGGTGTCGCGGCGCTTGTCCCATTCGCTCCGCCGTTCGAACAGGTCCGCCAGCGCGTCCGCCAGCGCGGCCGGATCGCCGGCCGGGAAGAGCGTGCCGGTCACCTCGTCCTCGATCAGCTCGCGGTGGCCGCCGACATTGGAGGCGGCGACCAGCTTGCGCTGCGCCATCGCTTCGAGCGGCTTGAGCGGCGTCACCAATTCGGTCAGCCGCATCGCCTTGCGGGGATAAGCGAGGATGTCGATCAGCGCGTAATAGCGCTCGACCTCGTCATGCGGGACGCGGCCGACGAAGCGGATCCGGTCTTTCGCCGGCGAGGCCTCGGCCTGCGCCTTCAGCGCCTCTTCCATCGGCCCGCCGCCGACGAGCAGCAGCTGCGCCTTCGGGCGCTTCGCCACCAGCGCCGGCATGGCGGCGATCAGGTCGTCGAGCCCCTCATAATCGTAGAAGGAGCCGATGAAGCCGACCGTGTCCGCATCCTCGAGACCGAGGCTGCGCGCGAACGGCGGATCGGCTGCGAGCGGACTGCCGAACAATTCCATGTCGACGCCGTTGGGCGAGACGATGATCTTCTCGGCGTCGATGCCGCGGCGGATCAGGTCCTGCCTGAGGCCTTCGCAGATCACCGCCACCGCGTCGGCGCGGCGGGCGGCATAGGTTTCGATCAGGCGAGTGAGGCGGTAGCGGGCCGAGCCCTCGCGGCCCGTGCCGTTGCCGACCGAGGCATCCTCCCAGAAAGCCCGGATCTCGTAGACCAGAGGCAGGCCGCGCCGCTTCGCCACCGGCAGGGCGCCCAGCGCGGTGAGCACCGGGCTGTGGGCGTGGAGCTGGTCCGGCTTCCAGTCCTCGACCAGTTTGTCCAGCCGGTCGGACAGCGCTCTGATCTCGCGCCACTCGCCGAGCGGCGCCGGCGCGGGCTCGACCCTGGGCGTGCGGTAGAAGGTGATGCCGTCGATCACTTCCGGATCCGGCCCGTCTATGGCATGGCGCGGCCCCGTGAGGCAGGCGACCTCCCAGCCCATGGCGAGCTGTGCCTTGACGATGGCCCGGGTGCGGAAGGCATAGCCGCTGTGCAGCGGCAGGCTGTGATCCAGTACATGCAGGATGCGCATGCGGGGCTGATAGCCCGATAGCCTTAACGCCGCGTCAATCGCCTGCTGCTACGGCGTCCCGATGCGGGACTTGAGGATGCCGGCCGCCGGATGATCGACAATTTCGCCATCGCCGTGACTCACGGGCTCATGCTGCTTGCGGCATGGCGCCTGCTGTCGCGCCCGGACCTGGACGACGATGCCGCGAAGCCGGGCGCGAAGAAGAGCTGGCTGAATCCGGGGCGCGATCCGGATGCGTGAGCTCGCCCTTGCCGGCTTCATCTTCGCGCTGCTGCTGTTCGCGATGAAGCGGCCGTTCCTGTTCGTGCTGGCTTACGCCTATGTTGACACCGTCTCGCCGCAGCGCATCTCCTATTTCATCCTGAACCGGGTGCCGCTCTCGATGATCGTCGCGGCGCTCGCGCTCGGCGCCTGGCTGGCGCTGGACAAGAAGGAATTCCGCTTCGGCCCGCGCCAGGGGCTGATCCTCATGCTCCTGCTCTATGTCACCTGGACGACGTCGCATGCGGACGTGCCGGTCGAGGCCTGGGTGAAATGGGAATGGGTCTGGAAGGCGATGATCTTCGCCATCTTCCTGCCCCTCACCCTGCGCACCAGGCTGCGGGTGGAGACCACCCTCCTCTTCCTCACCCTTTCGGCGGGGACGATCATCATCGTCGGCGGCCTGAAGACGGTGGCGGGCGGCGCCGGCTATGGCGTGCTCAACCTGATGGTCGACAACAATAGCGGCCTCTACGAGAGCTCGACCATCTCCATGGTCGCGATCGCGCTCATCCCGGTTATCCTCTGGCTGATGAAATACGGCACGATCTTTCCCGGCACCCAGGCCTGGATTTCCACCGCGCCCGGCGCGCCGCCGGTCCGGCGGACATTGCTCAACAATCCGCTGCTGGTGAAATTGTTTTGCGCGGCGCTGATCTTCGCCTGCCTGCTCATGCCGATCGGCACGGAGGCGCGCACCGGCCTGGTCTGCATCGGCGTTCTCGGTATCCTGCTGCTGCGCGATGCCAAACGGCGCCTCCTCTATATCGGCGCGGCCATGTCGCTGGGCGTGGCCGCCATCCCCTTCCTGCCCTCCTCCTTCACCGAGCGGATGGAGACGATCCAGGGCTTCAAGGGCGACGAATCCGCCGGCACCCGCCTCGCCGTCTGGAAATGGACCTGGGATTATGCGCTGCACAATCCGATGGGCGGCGGCTTCGAGGCCTATCGCCAGAACCGGATCCAGGTGAACACGGTGAACCCCGAGGCCGCGGAGACCGGCATCGTCGCCGTGCAAAGCGTCGCCGACGAAGGCCGCGCTTATCACAGCGCCTATTTCGAGATGCTCGGCGAGCAGGGCTTTCCGGGCCTGATCCTCTTCCTGCTGATCCACGGCATCGGCGTGATCCGCATGGAGGTGATCCGGCGACGCTTCCGCCGCGTGACCGACGGTGAGGACGCGTGGATCGCGCCGCTCGCCACGGCGCTGCAGAATTTCCAGCTCATCTACCTGGTCGGCGCCCTGTTCGTCGGCATCGCCTACCAGCCTTTCGTCTATCTGATGCTGGCCACCCAGATCGGCTTCGACATCTGGCTGACCCGCCGCGAACGGGCGCGCAACGCGACGAAATGGGTGACCGCGCCGGCGGTCGCCTGACGGCCGTCAGGCCGGCTCCTCCGCCCTTATTTCCAGCGTCTCCACCAGTCGGATGAACGCGTCCGTGAAAGCCGGAATGTCCTCGGGCTTGCGGCTGGTGACGATATTGCCGTCGACCACGGCCGCCTCCTCGACCACATCGCCGCCCGCATTGGCGAGGTCGGTGCGGATCGAGGGCCAGCCGGTGACCGTTCGCCCCTGGACGATATCGGCCTCCACCAGCAGCCAGGGCCCGTGACAGATGGCGGCGATCGGCTTGCCGGCATCGTCGAAGTCGGTGATCAGGTTGATCACCGTCTCGTTCGTGCGAAGCCTGTCCGGATTGGCGACGCCGCCCGGCAGGACGAGCCCGTCGAAATCGGCGACATCGATATCGTCGACCAGCAGATCGGGCCGGATCAGGGCGCCCTTGTCGCCCTTGATCTCCTTCGTGTCGGGCGCGGCCAGCACCACTTCGGCGCCCGCGGCGAGCAGCCTCTTCCTCGGTTCGAGCAGCTCCGAATCCTCATAGCCGTCCGTGGCGATGATCAGGATCTTGGCTTTGGCGATGTCCGGCATTTCGACCTCCTGTGGCGTCCCCTGCGAGCCAATGAAAAGCCCGGCGGCGACGCGCGTTCCGGAACGAAGCGGCGATGCGTGTCTTTTAGAGGGTCCATGACGGAGGCGGCGAAACTCACCTATGTCGACGACAGCCGGCCGGGCATCACCCGGCGGAAGCAGGGTCGTTACTGGCAATATTTCGACGCCAAGGGAAAGCGCGTCACCGATCGCGACGAGATCGACCGGCTGAACGGCATCGGCCTGCCGCCCGCCTATCGCGACGCCTGGTTCAGCCCGAACCCGCGCGGCCACATCCAGGCGATCGGCTATGACGACAAGGGCCGCAAGCAATATCGCTACCACCCGGAGTTCCGCGAGCAGCGCGAAGCGGCGAAATATGATCGCTGCCCGGAATTCGGGAAGGCGCTGCCGAAGCTCAGGCGGCGCGTCGCGGCCGATCTCCGCAAGCGCAAGCTGACCCGGGACACGGTGGTGGCGGCGGTGATCCGCCTGCTCGACACGGGCCGGATCCGGGTCGGCAACGAAGCCTATGCGCAGTCGAACAAGAGCTATGGCGCGACCACCTTGCGCAACCGCCACGCCAGGGTCGCCGGCCGAACGGTGAAGATGCGCTTCAAGGCGAAGAGCGGGATCGAGCGGGAGCTCAGGATCACCGACGCGACGCTCAGCCGGATCGTGAAACGCTGCCAGGACCTGCCCGGCCAGCATCTCTTCCAATATCTCGACGAGGCGGGCGAGGCGTACCCGGTGACCTCGACGGACGTGAACGACTATATCCGGGAGGCCACCGGCGCGGATTTCACCGCCAAGCATTTCCGGACCTGGAGCGCGAGCGTGATCGCGTTCGAGCAGATCTGCGCCGCCGGCGAGGACGGCGTCGGCCTCAAGGCGATGCTCGCGCCCGTGGCGGAGGCGCTCGGCAACACCCCGGCGATCAGCCGCAAATCCTACGTCCATCCCCGGATCGTCGAGGCGGTGAAGGAGGCGCCGCGCACGCGGCTCGCCTTGCAATGTCCGCGCGCAACGAAATATCTGTCCGGAGCCGAACGCGGCCTGATCGCGTTCCTCGGCCGAAAGACGACCCGGAAACGCAAGGCAGCATAAGATTATGACCGATATCTGGAACCAGACGAGCGCCTGGCTCTCCAACCATTATCTGCAGATCCTGATCGGCCTCGCCGCCGGCGCCGTCATCTTCGTCCTGCTCTATGGGATCAAGTGGCTGGGCGTGCGCATCTGCGGCACCGATCCGACCCAGACCCACTGGCGCACGATCATCGGCCGGGTGCTGGCGCGGACCCGGATCTGGTTCATGGTGGCATTCGCCGCGAAGCTCGTCATCGGCTACTCGCAGGCGCCGGAGATGGTTCACACGACGGTGACCGTGATCTTCACCGTCACCACGACGCTGCAGGTCGCCTTGTGGGTGCGCGAGATCATCCTGGGCGTGATCGAGCATCGCGCCGGCGGGCTGGAGCAATCGTCCAGCCTGGGCAGCGCGATGGGCATCATCCGGCTGCTCGTCACCGTCGCCATCTTCGCGGTGGCAACGATCGTGGTACTCGACAATCTAGGCGTCAACGTCACCGGCCTGATCGCCGGTCTCGGCATCGGCGGCATCGCCATCGGTCTCGCCGCCAAGGGCATTTTCGACGACCTGTTCTCGGCGCTGTCGATCATCTTCGACAAACCGTTCCGGCGGGGCGATTCGGTGCGCTGGGACAGCACGGCGGGCACGGTGGAGCAGATCGGCCTGAAATCGACCCGGGTGCGCTCGACGACCGGCGAGGAGGTGATCATCTCCAACACCAACCTGCTGAACAAGGAGCTGCACAATATGCAGCGCCTGAACCGGCGGCGGATCGTGCAGACCTTCGGCGTGACCTACCAGACGCCGCCGGAGGTTTGCGCGAAGATCCCGGCCATGGTGAAGGAGGTGGTGGAATCGGTCGAGAAATGCTCGCTCGTCCGCTGCGGGATGAACGGCTTCGGCGACAGCGCACTCAATTACGGGCTCGAGTTCGACGTGAAGTCGGAAGTCTGGCAGAAAGTGTTCGACGCCAGGCACCAGGTGCTGGTGGCGCTGCTCGCCCGCTTCAACAAGGAGAGGATCGAGTTCGCCTATCCGACCCAGACCAGCTTCACCGCGGCGCCCGATGGAACCCTGATCATGCCTTATGCGGTGGAGGAGCCGGGCCCCGCACGCGAACCAGCGCCAGCGCCGTCCGGTAAGGGCGGCGGTACCAAAGCCAGCGGCTCGCGCGGGCGCGGGCGCTCTTCGGACGAACCGGCGCGATAAGGGCGAAGCCGAGCGTGCGGGCGAACTCGCGCGCCGGCGAGGACCCGCGCGCCGCGATCTCCGCCTGGTAGGTCCGCCCAATCACCTCCTCGGTGTGCAGCGCCTCGCTGGCTGTGAAGGCGGCCGCCAGCGCGTCCGGGCTGGGCCGATAGCCGGCGTCGATCGGATCGGCATGATAAGGGAAACTGGATGGCACGGTGGCGAGGATCAGGCCGCCGGGGCCGACAATCTCCTCGCAGGCCGCGATCACCGCGCCGCGGTCCCGCACATGCTCCAGCATGTTGGCGATGAGCAGGGCGCGAAAGCCCCGCCCCTTCAGATCGGTGCGGACGGCCGGATCGAATATGTCGCCGGCGAGATCGACCCCGTCGGCCTGCTTGAGATCGGCATGGACGACCGCGATCCCCGCGGCCCGGAGCGGCGCGAACAATTCGCGCTCGATATGCGGCTTGGCCTGCTCGCGGAAGGCGCGGGTCGAGGAACCGAGATTGAGCAGGGGCGAGATGACGTCCTGCGCGAGCAGGATTTGCCTGATCCGGATCGCCTCGGCTTCGAACATGGCCGCAATGAAAAACCACGCCCCTGAGCGGGTCAAGGGCGTGGCCTAGTCTGGGGAGACCTCGATCATGCTTTTGGCTGGAAGCCACCGCCAATCGGGGTCAGGGGTACGCTCTACAGATGGGGACAGCCCCTCCCTCCCAATCCGCCTTTTTTTGACGGATGCGGGGGGAGCGTTGGGAGAAAAGGACTGCCCCCAAGCTCGGTGTTCGGATCAGGCCGCCTCGGCGAAGCCCTGCATCTTCAGCATCATCTTCCAATTCTCGATGGTGATCGCGCCGGTATATTCCCGCTGCATCTCGTCGGTCAGGACCTCGATCATCTGGCAATCCTCGGCGAAGATCTCGATCACGCCGAACACGCCGCCGCGCTTGCGATATTTGGCGCCGAAGCCGTAGCGGTCGCAGAGGGCGTAGATTTCGGCCTCGCTCTTCTTCGTGCCGATCGCCATGTGCGTCGCATTGTGGCGGTGCGGCGCGACGCGGACGCCGGCGGCGTCATTGTCGCCCTCGACCACATGCAGCTCGGTGCCGCGCGGGTAGATTTCGATCATCGTGGCGCGCTCGTCGCCGCTATGAGCAGCCCAGCTGCCCGGCGTCACCGACGGGAACGGGAGGGCCTCGCCATCCCAGATCTCGGCGAAGAACTGCGCCATGCGCCGGGGGTTGTCGGCCTCGATGGACAGGTGGAACAACATGGGAAGCTTACTCCTTGAGACGGTTATTCGGCCGCGGCCAGGACCGGCGCGGGGGCGGACCGGAGCGCCTGGCGGACCAGATTGACGAGGAAGAGCAGGACGCCGGCGAACCATAATAGGGACGCGACGATCGCGACCAGCGGCTGCTCGGCGAGAATGGACAGGGCGATGCCCAGCGGGAACAGGATCGCCGCCGGCGCCGCCAG